>JGI1684J13235_1000536_pt1 | contig 14071 bp, 9 predicted proteins | sample PonA232FremontCA_2_FD_13235 | JGI IMG/M metagenome (IMG submission 13235) | reverse complement strand
TCCTGCATCTTCCGCCGGGTTGGACACCAGCCCGGCGGTTTCTTTAAAGACCACCCCCATCTTGAAGGTTATTCAGAGACCCCCGGATTCCAGGGGGTTATTCAGAGACCCCCGGATTCCAGGGGGGACGATTAAAAATACAGATACACAAACGGCCCTATCCTTAAACCCCATCAAATCCTTAATCATTTGGATTTCACCGCCAGGATGGCAGGGTTCCACGCGGCAGAGTGTTCTCCGGAGACCGATGTAGTTTAAGATGCTTCAGGGGGCTGGTTTTACCGGCAAACTAAAAGTTTAAAGAGTTAGAACACCCTAAATAATGATTATCCAATTAAAAAATCCATCACCGATTAATGGCTTATTCAATGAATGCTTCCGAATATCTTTCCATAAGATTGGGGAGTTGAATTTTACGCCAACTGCCCTCCAAATCACAAATCTCAAACACGATGAAGCCAATAAACTGTTTCCCGACCCCGCTAAGCGGGGTCATCCCGGGGATCGGGTTTGAGGGGCAGTTTGGCCATTTTTTCCACCTCCAGGCTGGCAAAAGCGAATTCTTCGACCACCCTGCCCAGGATCAAATAAACCCCATCGCCTTTGAAAGGATAAGTCTTTAGGGAGGCAGGAAAATGGAGCGTATCAAAAAATGCCCCTTTCACATCCAAAAAAGCTGCAAAATTCATGATCTCCCCCTTCACCGTCTTCACGTATTTAATGTTCACCAACAGCCCTACCATGCGGACACTTTGGCCGACATAGCGGTTCAGATTGCCGGCCAGGGCTTCACCGCGGAAGGAAGTCTTCAGCATATCGAAATGGCTCAGTGTAATGGGATAGCCCAACAGTTCTATTTCATCATAGGCATCCTCGAGCGGATCCTGGGGCATCTGGGGCAGTTCGCCCCGGGGTGTTTCGGGGGGGAAAAGCTGGCGGTTATGGGCTTTTGAGCGCTTACGGGCGGTGAGCATGTGGGCCTTCCACAGCAGCTCGGCCTTGGAGTAGCCGGTAAAACGGAGTGCTCCGACCCGGATCAGCAAAATAAGCTGCTCGCGGTGCAAACCGGTGCGGGCGATCAAATCCTCCAGGCTGGCAAAGGTTCCCCGCTCTTGCCTTTCCTGTATGAGCAGCCGTGCTGTTGACGATTCCATGTCGCGGATATGTATGAATCCCAGGTAGATATCCCGGTCCTTCAGGCGGGTCAAATAAAGGCTGTGATTGATCTCGGGCAGGTGAACCTTTCCCCCGTAGCGGCGGGCTTCGTTGATATAAACCCACGTCTGGTAAAAACCCCCAAAATTATTGATCACAGCAGTCATAAATGCCAGGGGATGGTGGGCTTTCAGGTAAAGACTCTGAAAGCTCTCCACCGCATAGGAGGCCGAATGGGCTTTGGAGAAGGAATAGCCGGCAAAAGACTCAATCTGCCGCCATACTTCCTTGATGATGTGCTCTGAATAGCCACGCTGACGGCAATTGGAGAAAAACTTATCTTCAATCCGCCGAAACTCCTTCCCCGAACGAAATTTTCCACTCATCGCCCGCCTCAGGATGTCGGCATCGGCCAAATCCAATCCCGCAAAATGATGACATACCTTCAAAACATCTTCCTGGTAAACCATCACCCCATAGGTCTCCTGCAACTGCTGCTGCATCACCGGATGAATGTACTGAAAATCACCGGGATGGTGAAAACGCCGGATGTATTCCTTCATCATCCCGGACTTAGCAACGCCGGGGCGTATGATCGAAGAGGCCGCCACCAGGGTCAGGTAATTGTCGCACCGGAGTTTCTTCAACAAACCCCGCATGGCAGGACTCTCAATGTAGAAGCAGCCCGTGGTCTCGCCCGAACGAAGCAGGGACCTGGCCAGATTATCACCTTTAATGGCCTCTACATCATGGATGCTGACCTGCAAACCTTCGTTTTCCCTGACAATATCCACTGTCTCTTTGATGTGGCCTATGCCTCGCTGGCTGAGGATGTCAAGCTTTTCAAAGCCCAGATCTTCAGCCGAATACATGTCCCACTGGGTGGTGGGATACCCCTTAGGCGGCCGGTCGAGGGCGGTATACCAGGTTACAGGTTTTTCTGAAATCAAAACACCCCCGGCATGAATGCTGCGCAAATTGGGATAATCACTCAATCGCTCTGCCAGTTCAAAGATCCGGTCAATGGTCGCATCCCGGTTAATGTACCGGCCAGGCTCCCGCAAAATGGCATCCGTCTCGCCCTTAGGCAGGCCATAAACCTTGGAGAGTTCACGAATGATAGACTTACCACGGAAAGTAGATATGGTCCCCAACAAGGCCGTGTGTTCACCCGGATAAGTATTAAAAATATAATCCAGTACCCGGTCCCGCTCCTTCCAGGAATAGTCAATGTCAAAGTCGGGGGGACTGCTGCGTTTGGGGTTGATGAAACGTTCAAAATACAGGTTCAGTTCGATCGGGTCGACATCGGTGATGTAAAGGCAATAAGCCACCACGCTGTTGGCGCCACTGCCGCGGCCAACATGGTGAAAACCCTGCTGCATGGAGAAACGAACAATATCATGGGTGATTAAAAAATAGGCCGCAAAACCCAACCGGTTGATCACTTCCAGCTCGCGGTCAACCCTTTCACGGGCTGCGGTATGACCCGGGCCATAACGTTTTTCCATCCCCTGATAAGCAAGTTTCTCCAGCAAGGCCCGATCCTTTTGGGAATCGCCGGTAAACGTTTTCTTGTTCTTCATCCCCGGTTCAAAGGAAAGAGCTGCCTGCCGGTGAATGGATTCAGCATTTTCAATGAGTTCGGGAAAATTTTGGTAGCGGGCATGAAGGTCCGTTGGGGGGACAAAAAATTCGTCTTCACCGGCCAGCCATTCGTTTTGCAGGTGAGACAGCAGGGCATTGTGGTCAATGGCCCTCAAATGGCGATGAACATCAAGGTCCTCCCGGCTCATAAATGTTACCGGGTGAAACATCAGCAATTTTTCTGCATGCCGGGGATATTCGTTGGCAACGATCCGGTTGATCTCATGGGGCCGAATACCGATCCATTCATTGCTTCTCAGCTCATCGGGATGCCTGCTGCGATATGGATAGATCATCGCCACATCTGTCATAGCTGGCGGGATATCCGGTAAGGATTGGTGGCGCAGGCGGTGGTAACTCAGAAAATCATTGAGCTGGTAAAAGCCATTGTTGTTAAGGGCTATGCCGGTGTAAAGCCATTGATCGGCGTTGCGAAAATCAATCCCCACGATGGGTCGGATGTTGTATTCGCGGCAGAATTTGACCAACTCGACCACACCCGATGTGTTGTCGATATCGGTCAAAATCAGGGAATCCATCCCATATGAAGCGGCCTGGCGAACCAGTTCTTCCACCGAATGAACCCCATATCTCAAGCTGTAGTATGAATGAGCGGCGATCATCACAACAAAGATCTGAAAAAATGAGGTTCGAACCCCGCTAAGCGGGGTAAGTTTTTGACCCCGCTTAGCGGGGTCCATTTTTTTTTCCTACCTTTGTCATTGAATCATTGCATACCTTCAAATGGCCGACCTCAACCAAATCCTTAAGCTGGGCGATCCCAGGCTGCATCAAAAATGCGCTCCCCTGGAAAAAGGCGAACTGGATCAGGCCCTTGAAAAGGCCCGGACAATGGCCGAACTGATCGCCGCCTTCCGCCATCAATATGGCGCGGGCCGGGCAATGGCCGCCCCCCAGATCGGTTACCTCAAACGCCTGATCGTGCTCAACATGGAAAGGCCCCAGTTGTTGATCAATCCCGTCATTACAGATAAAAGCAACGAAATGATGGAGTTGTGGGATGATTGCATGAGTTTTCCCAACCTGCTGGTGCGGGTAAAAAGACATCAAACCTGCCGGATCCACTATCTCGATGAAAAATGGCAGCCACAGGCCTGTTTCCTGGAAGGATCCATGTCTGAGCTCCTTCAGCATGAATACGACCACCTCGATGGCATACTGGCCACCCAAAGAGCCATTGATGAGCGATCGCTGGCCCTTTCCGGTCACCTGCCCTAGTTTATCGATGTCGCCGGCCTGTCAGCCAATGAACATATTACAGGGATGCTTCCCGCCCGCCTACCCCCAGCTCATCGGGCCCCGTCTCCATGCCCCGTTTACCTGGAGATTGGCGGAAACTTTGCTTCGGCGCACCTGCCCCAGCCTTTCTGCCCCCAGGCCCTTAAATCTTGCCATTTTGAACCCGGCCTCCCCCCTGGCCCACACCGGTCAGCCCCCTGACCTGGCAAATGCCATGAGTCTGGGGTGAAAACAATAAAAATTATGGGATTAAACCCATAATGTATTATTTTTGACAGCGGCCTGGCAGAAACGGCCCCGCAAAGGCAAAAGCCATTAAATTGCCCACGATGAAAAGATTGATGATTCCAATACTGGCCCTGATGCTGCTGGCCACATACGCCTGTGAAGAACAGGACTGCGACCGGACCTTCAACCACCAGGCCGGAGTGGGCTTATATACAATACAAGACTCTGTTGCCGTGGATTCTCTCCCTCCCAATATAACGATCTATGGAACGACCCGCCCGGATTCCCTCTTATATGATTCGGCCAGTGTCTCCAGCCTCTTGCTTCCCCTGGATCCGTCCCGCAACCACAGCCGTTTTATAGTAAAAATCAATGCCCTGGCCGATACCCTCGATCTGCACTACAACAGAGAACAAAAATTTGTATCCCATAACTGCGGATTTACCACAGAATTTACACTGGAAGAGGCTCAAACCACTTTTCACCATTTCGATTCGGTTCGGATCGTCAAACATACCATCAACCCGAATGAACAGGAAGAAAACATTCGCTTGTATCTCACTCCTGCTGATACTGCTGGCAGGTAGTGCCACAAAAACGACGGCCCAGGAAAAACGCATCAAAGGTCCGCGCCTGGGCTTTGATGTGTCAGGAGTCGTATCCCATTATCTGAACCCGGAACGATTATCCCTTTCGGCTTACGCAGATTATGAAATTATGCCCGCCATTTATGCCAACGTTGAACTTGGACGGATGAAAATCAACAGGAAACAGCCTTCCTTTGATTATAAAGCCAACGGGTATTTTGCTAAAATCGGCGCCGATTATAACTTTTTACAATACAAGCTGGCACCGGTGGCCCAGTATGATATGATTTACGGAGGCCTCCGCTTCTGCGCCGCCCGCTATACCCACCAGGCCAGTCAAATTAGCCTCAGCAGCGATTATTGGGGAAACCATAGAGGGGAAGATATCTCCAAATATACCATGCAGGCCTACTGGGCCGAGCTGGTGGCAGGAATCCGCGTGGAAGCCCTGAAAAACTTTTTCCTGGGATGGTCCATCCGCGGACAGGTGAAACTGTTCAGCGAAGAAGACCCACGAATGAAAACCCTGCGAATCCCGGGTTACGGCAAAGCCAGCAGAAGTTCAGGCCTCTCGTTTACCTACACCATATCCTACCGCATTCCCCTCACCAAAGTGGCCGCCGGCAAAACCACCTGGCGATAAGTATACCCCCGGCCAATCAACCATCAATCGTTTCATCATGTTTAATTTTTTTCCAGAATATTTAAACACAAACTTGTTATTTAGACAACAGTTATGCGCACCAATAAAATCAAAATAAATTGACAGAACCTTATTTAGAAACCCACCTTTTTGTTTAAAAGTTATTATTATGATTTAAACATAAATTGTGTCCAACTGTTTGGAAGGAAAGTTTAAAACAACCACTATGAAAAAAGCAGTTGGAAAATTAAGGTTACTCATGGTGATCAGTTTAATCGCCATGATTGGGTTTGTTTCTTGTGAAGAAGATGAGGACAAAGACCCTAAGAAAGAAGAAACGACCAACACGATTGTGGACGTAGCTTCTTCGGATGAAAGCTTCTCGACCCTGGTAGCGGCACTGGAGAAGGCAGATCTGGCAGAGACCCTCACAGGCAGCGGTCCCTTTACAGTTTTTGCCCCCACCAATGCGGCTTTTGAGCGTCTTCTCTCTGATCTTGGCGCCGGTTCACTCGACGATCTCACCGCCGGTCAACTCACCCCGATTTTACTGTATCATGTGATAAGCGGTGAAGTCATGTCAGGTGATCTGAGCAATGGGTATGTGAGTACCCTGAGCCCGGGCCCTGGTGATACCTATGCGGATGTTTTGGTCAACACCGATGAGGGGGTTACCCTGAACGGTTCCTCTTCGGTCACCCAGGCCGATCTGGAAGCTTCCAACGGGGTTATTCACGTAATCGATGAAGTACTGGTTCCGCCGACAGTTGTTGACATGGCCGTCAACAACCAGGGTCTTAGCATCCTGGTGGAGGCGGTACTGAAGGCCGAACTGGAGGGTACCCTTAGCGGGGATGGTCCCTTTACGGTATTTGCTCCTTCGAATGAAGCTTTTGAAGCACTGTTCTCTGAACTTGGGGTTGGTGGTATTGCTGATCTCAGCAAAACCGATCTGACTCCTATCCTGGAGTATCATGTGGTCAGCGGCAATGTGCTGGCTTCTGATTTAACCTCGGGTACAGTGACCACCATCGGAGGCAAGGACCTTTCGATAGAGGTCGGCTCGTCGGTGACCATCAACGGCAATGCCACTGTGGTATCAACCGATATCCAGTCAACCAACGGGGTGGTTCATGTGATTGATCAGGTATTGCTGCCTGAAAATGCGCCCAAAAACATTGTAGAGACAGCCATGGCCAACGACCAGTTCTCGATCCTGGTGGATGCGCTCTCGAAAGCCGATTTGGCTTCGACCCTGGAGGGTGCAGGTCCTTTCACCGTCTTTGCCCCGACCAATACGGCCTTCCAGAGTCTTCTCTCTGATCTGGGTGCTTCCAGTCTGGATGATCTGACGGTTGATCAGCTGATCTCCATCTTGCTTTACCATGTGAAGGATGCCAGGGTCATGTCAGAGGATCTGTCCAACGGGTACATCACCACCCTCAGCACAGGCCCCAATGATGCCCTGACCACCATGCTGGTTGAAACAGATGGCGGGGTAACCCTCAATGGCAGCACATCGGTAACTGCTGCTGACATTGAAGCACTCAACGGGGTCATTCACCAGGTAGATAAGGTGCTGATGCCTCCCAATGTGGTGGATATAGCGGTAAACAACAGCAACTTCTCCACCCTGGTGGAAGCTGTGCAGAAAGCCGAGTTGGTTACCACCCTCAGTGGCGACGGCCCCTTTACCGTCTTTGCCCCTTCCAATGAGGCCTTTGATGCCCTGTTCGAAGATCTGGGCGTAGGCGGCATCGCCGACCTGAGCAAATCCGACCTGACCCCCATCCTCCAATATCACGTGGTGAGTGGAAATGTTCGCTCCGGCGACCTCTCTTCCGGCACGGTTACCACCCTCAATGGTGATATCACGGTGGATGTAGGCGACCAGGTGCTCATCAACTCCAGGGCTACCGTTACTGCGGCTGATATCCAGGGAACCAACGGCGTGGTCCATGCCATTGACTCCGTGCTGGTGCCCTAATGCTGGAGCATATAAGCAGCCTGGCGCCCTAATACAATGCCGGAGCAACGAAGCGGTTTGGGTGCCCCTCATGAAGTGATGCAGGATAGAAGCAGTACTGCTGCCCTCAAACAGCACTGGAGCTCAGTAACACTGCCGATGTCCTCAAACAGCGCCACTGCACAGCAGCAAGACCGGGGTATGGCAAATGCTTCAATGCCGGATAATGCAAGATCGCCCCACCGGCCTAAGCCTTAGCTACCCGGGGTATGCCTTACCAACAAGACCACCAAAAAAAGACCCGTCATCCGGCGGGTCTTTTTTTAATGATGAATCTGACCTGAACCACAAAAATGAAGGCCAGGCCATTCGGTTTGTTGCATCAGCGTGTCAGTTTCTTGTATTTGATGCGTTTGGGAATGACATCGCCCCCGAGGCGCTCCTTGAGGTTTTCCTCGTATTCACTGTAGGAACCTTCAAAGAAATAGGCCGATGAATTGCCTTCAAAGGCCAGAATATGGGTGCAGATGCGGTCTAAAAACCATCGGTCGTGGGAAACAACCACGGCACATCCGGCAAAATTCTCTATGCCCTCTTCCAGGGCGCGCAAGGTATTGACATCAATGTCGTTGGTGGGTTCGTCGAGGAGCATCACATTGGCCTCTGTTTTCAGGGTCATGGCCAGATGCAGGCGGTTGCGCTCGCCTCCCGAGAGCACCCCTACCTTCTTTTGCTGATCGCTGCCGCTAAAGTTAAACCGGCTTACCCAGGCCCGGGCATTCATGGTTTGACCCCCCAGCTCAAGCACATCGTTGCCCCCGCTGATCACTTCATAAACGGTTTTTTCCGGATCGATATCGGCATGCTCCTGATCTACATAACCGACCTTCACCGTATCGCCGATGCGCAGTTCGCCCTGGTCGGGCTCCTCTTCTCCGAGGATCATGCGGAAAAGGGTGGTCTTACCGGCACCGTTGGGACCAATAACCCCTACAATGCCGGCCTGGGGCAACTTAAAATTCAAGTTCTCAAACAACAAACGGTCTTCAAACCCTTTGGCCAGGTCAATGCCTTCAATCACCTCCTTACCCAGGCGGGGACCGTTGGGAATGGGTATCTCCACTTTGGCCTCTTTTTCCTTAATGTCCTCGGCCAACATCGATTCATAATTCTTCAAACGGGCCTTGCCTTTGCTCTGGCGCCCTTTGGGCCCCTTTTTGGACCATTCCAGCTCCCGCTGCAGCGCTTTCTGTCTTTTGGTCTCCTGCTTCTCTTCCTCAGCCAGGCGGTTCAATTTTTGTTCCAGCCATTGGGAGTAATTTCCGCGGAAAGGAATGCCCTCGCCCCGGTCAAGCTCCAGAATCCAGCCGGCCACATTGTCCAAAAAATAACGGTCGTGGGTAACGGCAATCACCGTTCCCTGGTATTGCTGAAGATGCTGCTCCAGCCAGTGCACCGATTCGGCATCCAGATGGTTGGTGGGCTCGTCCAGAAGCAGGATATCGGGCTGTTGCAAAAGCAACCTGCACAGAGCCACCCTCCTTCGCTCTCCACCCGAGATCACCCGGATAGGGGTATCACCCTCCGGGGTCCGCAAAGCATCCATGGCCAACTCCAACCTGGAGTCTAGATCCCAGGCATCCTTCTGGTCAATCTGCTCCTGTACCTTGCTTTGCTGCTCAATCAACTTGTTCATCTTGTCGGGATCGTTCATGATGTCCTCATCCATAAACCGATTGCTCAGACGCTCATATTCGGCCAGCAAATCAGCCGACTCCTGAACCCCCTCGCGTACCACTTCCATCACCGTCTTGTCCTCATCCAGCTTGGGTTCCTGGGGCAAATAACCCACCGAATAGCCCGGCGAAAAAGTTACCTTGCCGTCGTAATCCTCATCCAAACCAGCTATAATGCGCAATACCGTTGATTTACCGGCACCATTCAAGCCCAGTATCCCAATCTTGGCACCATAGAAAAAAGACAGGTATATGTTCTTAAGTATTTGTTTGCCTTCCGGTGTCTGTTTGCTCACATCCACCATGGAAAAAATCACCTTCTTATCGTCTGCCATAAGCCCGTTTTTTTATCATTTTCAGTTCAGTGGGCGAAATTAATGAAAAATCAATGGTTCTCCATCATCATCTACAACTTATCCACTATTGCCCGGTAAGCCCATTGTGTCCATTGCTCATTGTTCATTGCCCATTGCCGCATTCAGTCATTGTTCATTGCCGCATTCAATCCTCGCATTCGCTTCAATATCTCGTCTCGGACCTGGCATTCAACACCACCTGCGGTGAAGCTTCGGAGGCATGCATTCACGCATTTGCTCATTTAAGCATTCAATCATTGGCGCATTGTCCATTGTTAAAACGCGGCGGTCAGGGTCAGGGCCATCGCCCGGGGCATACCGGCATAATAATCGGGCGCCCCGCTCCCTTCATAGTCCATCGCCACCATTCGTCCCACATAAGGGGTATTCAGCACATTTCTCACCTGAAGGCTCAGCTTGATCTGCCTGGCCCAGTCGGGGGAGAAAGAAAAGGCACCTTTCAGGCTAAGCTGGTGATACCCCGAAATTTTCTCTTTGTTGGTGGCATCTCCGTAGCGTACCCCCACATGTCGCCAACGGAGGGAAAAAAGGAGTTTGCGCCAACGATATTGCAAACCGGCAAGGCCATATACCTCAGGCACCGAAGGCGTTTGGTTGCCCTGGATGTGGAGGGTTGTGGGTGAACCCGCCCCTGCTGCCACAATGTTTTCCTGATAGGCCATATGCATCCAGGTGGCATTCAACATAAAAGTCAGGTTCCAGGGGGTGGTCCACCGGCCTTTGCCTTCCACCCCGTAAGCCTTAACATTGCCTACATCACGCGGATAAGCCGCTTCCACCCGCTTATCCCACACGGGGGTCAATACATGGTGGTGCCAGGCCATAAAAGGGCTTGCGCTCAGATCAAACCCCTTGCCACGCCACCGAGCACGAATGTTCAGCTGATCAGAGGTTTCCATCTCCCACCCCTGCATGATGTCTTCGAAAGATATACCGGCTTCCAGAAAACTTTCGCGGTTGCGCAAATACAGACTCCGGGTCGGCCCATACATATAAGGCCGCATGTAATTTCTCCCGTAACTCAGGGAAAGCTCAAAGCCCGGGGTGATGTCATATCCCAAACCTGCCGTGGGAAGCCATGCAGAATAATCTACATGGTGAAGGTTCATCGAAGGCAACGGCGCTTTATCTTCGGGGGTGACACTGAAATTTTCCGTCTCGGCCCTTTGGTAATAAAAATATTTCAACCCCCCATGCCAATTCCAATCTCCATGTGAGCCGGAAAGCCTTATATATGGATTGTGGATGAACCCGGGGGTCTTATTTTTCGTAAGAGGATGGATGCCTAGATCCTGGCGTTGTTGATCGCTGATCAGAGCGTATTGATGAACCCGTGCCTCCAGGTCATTGACTTCGAACCAGTAGCCGAGGGAGACATTCAGCTTTCCCCATTGAAGGGAATTTTTACTGACCAGGCCTGCTTTACGGGTGTTGCGATGCCTGTTAAACAGACGATAACCAGGATCAGAGGGCGGACCGGTAACACGTTTGTGCCACATGCCGGCATCTTCCTCTGCATAGTAGGGTTTCACGTTCATCGAAACGGATGAGTCCGGCCGGTAATCCATGGATCCAAAAACAAGGGTGTTGATAAACCGGCCTTTGTTGTTGTCATAAAAATGGGCCTTTTCAAAGGCTGATGATGGGGCGCTCTCTATAAAATCAAGCCGGTAATGGTCCGATATGTTGCTGGCCTGATCATAGGTGAGTTCCCGAAAATTATGCCTTTTCATCCGATTATGCATCAACACCACTTCAACCCCAAGTTGATCGCTCAGCTGCTGATCCAGGTTAACGGTGAAGTTGTGGCGGGGCCCGACCCTGCCCGCCCCCTTCCATTTATCGGCACGGGTGAAGGAATAGGAACCAAATAAGGCGGTTCCCGATGGCAAACGCCCGGCATCAATCCGTACAAAACTGCGGGCAAAAGCATGGCTGCCCACCGACTGCCGGGCCATGACCCCAAAATCCTTACGGGGGCCTTCCATCTTTAAACGCATCACCCCCCCTTTATTGCCGGTGGCCGAAAAAACATCAGCCGGTATGGCCCCTTTGTAAAGGCTTAACGCCTGGATGTTTTCCATGTCATAGAGATAATCCCGAGGGCCTATCGGCATAACCCCATAATTGGGAATGCCTTCCAGGGTCATCCCACTGAAATAACTCTTAACACCTCTGATGCGCACGGTCTTTTCACTCAATCCGGTGATATCCTGCGACTCAACCATAACCCCCGGCATGGCTTCCAGCTTTTGATAAACACTGGCACTGGAAAAAGATCCCTCCTGCTCAAGACCTTGTGTTGATAAACGCGAGCGATGGAACAACGATGATCCCGGCCGGCCGCTTTCACCCTTTACCACCACTTCACGGATGCTATGCTCACGAGGGTCCAACTGAAAATCCACCCTGCCAGAAGTATCCCGAAGGCTTAACCGCCGGGTTTGATAGCCGATATAAGAAACCCTGATCGCTTCAGCCGGGGCTGTAAACTCCAATTCATAATAACCCTGCTGATCCGTGATGGCCGCCTCCTTCTGAGGAAGAACCATCACCGTGGCCCCGGCCAGCGGTTCACCGGTTTCCTTATCGCTCACCTGACCCTCTAATAGGACCTGCCCGCAAAGGGGACCGGAAAAAATCAAACCGAACAAAATGAAAATTATTATAGGTCGAACCATAACAGAAGTGTTACCAATTTTAAAATCGTGTCACAATAATGCAAAATCTTCGGAAAAAATCAAACGCGACGGACTCAATTTAAAACCGTTCAATCCAGTTCAAAACCTCTTTCCAAATCAATACGACAGGCTAAATGGAGGATGGACCATTTTTAAAAGTCGCCATATTTTTTTAATTTGGTAAAAATCTAAGGTCAAATTCCAAATGTCGGTTGATTTTAATGGGGCTGTTTTAACAAATCAACGATGGCACAGGGGAATCGCTATATTATTGATAAGCAGCATACAATCCTGCTTTCGTTTCAATAAATCGGGGCTGGCATTCAATCATTTAAGCATTTAAACATTCAATCATTGCTCATTGTCGCATAAAATCCCGCTTTCGATTCAATAACTCGGGAGCTGGCATTCAATCATTGCTTATGGCTCATGGCTCATTGTTCATTGCTTCAAACTTGAAATAGGTAGAGACTTTTACACAATAATTTCAATCCATGCAGATATCCGATCAACAAATATGGCAAATGGCCAAATCGCTGCAGCAGGGCCATGACATCTATCTGAACAAAGACACCGGCGAATTCCATGCCTTACCGGATAGTCAGCAATTTACCCCCGAAGGGCTTTTCAGGACCGATGTACATCGCCAGATCACTGATCACTGGGATCATTATCTGATCATAAGCGCCATGGAATCCTGGGAGTGGTTTGAGATCATGGAAGATTTCGCCCATGAGGTGGATGAAGCTTTTCATTATCAACTGCTGGAGGTGATGTACCAACATAATCCCCTGGACAATTTCCGCCGTATGGTGGAATCCTCTTCCTACCGCCCACAGTGGGATACCTTCCGCGATGAGCGTTTTTTTAACTACGTAAGGGATTATTTGAAGTCGGAAGACATCGAAACGGAGGATTAAGTCGGGTTATAAAAGGGCCGTACATCAACAACTTCCATCCCGGCATTTCGCGCGGCCCGAAAGCCCAGGTCGGCATCTTCAAACACCAGACAGTTTTGCGGGGCCACATTCAATAAGGCGGCACATTTGAGGAAAGTATCGGGATGGGGTTTGTGGTTTTCCACATCATCGGATGCCACCAGTACATCAATTTTGTCATAGATGCCAATGGAATGAAGGATCCTGGTGGCAACGTGCCTGAATCCCCCTGTTCCGGCGGCAAGCGGCAAGCGGCCCCGGTAAGCCTCCAGCAACTCAACGACCGGTTCAATAGGCTTGACATGGGCCAGTTGCTCCAAAAAAGCCGCTTCCTTCTCGTGCGCGATTTGATCGGGATCCAACGCCAGCCCATACTTCTGGTTGATCAACCGCACAATCTCCTGTCCCGACATCCCCGCATACCGCTCCAGATCCGCCTGGGTATAATCAAAACCATACTTGCTGCCCACGATCTTCCAGGTTTCCAGATGAACCGGCATGCTGTCGACCAGTGTCCCGTCCACATCAAAGATCAAAGCCTCGATTCCTTCACCAATATTGATATCCATAGGTTAATTTTTTTCTGATGTTTTGGATGGATGCTTCAGTTTTTTTCCATACCATCGCAGGGTTGATTGGTGCAACCCGTTGGGCATCAAATCAAGCGCATTTGCCCATCCCTGAAGTTGATCACCGATCACCTGATCCATATGCCAACATTCAGTTGATCTTTTTGACAGCCTCAGCGACCAACAAAGTTGCCATAGCATCTCCAGCAAAACCTGGCGCAAAACTATACTTTTATAGCGATTCGATCATACAACAGGGGGTAAAAAATCAGGTCCCCCCCCCC
>JGI1684J13235_1000534_pt1 | contig 14093 bp, 11 predicted proteins | sample PonA232FremontCA_2_FD_13235 | JGI IMG/M metagenome (IMG submission 13235) | reverse complement strand
CCATCCTGGACAGGCTCGCGGAGCTCTCGCCCAGCCCGGGCTGCCGAATTCTGGCTGTCACATACAGGGATCTCTACATTCCCATTCTGACCCATGTCTACGGCGAGGCCCAGCTCAAGGGAACCGTTGCGATCATTTCCCTCTACCGTCTCGCAGAGTCCGAGCCCTATTTCCATGTCGACGAGAGCGGACTGACCGTTCAGCGAAGCATCAAGGAAGCCCTGCACGAGCTGGGTCACACACTGGGGCTTACCCACTGCCGCGATGCGGGTTGCCTCATGCACTACTGCCGCAGGATGTCCGACGTGGACCACAAGTCGGAGTGCTTTTGCCGGTATTGCCGTGTTTGGCTCCGGGACGCCCTCGAAAAGGAGAGGCTCAGCTTCAGCTCCCGGTAACCGGCAGGATGACGGAAAAGGTGCTCCCCTGGCCCTTCTGGCTGCGCAGGGAAATACTGCCGCCCATATCGTCCAGGATGCCCTTGACGATGGGCAACCCTAGGCCGGTGCCGCTGATGTTTTTCGTCTGCTTGTCCTTGACCCGATAGAATCGTTCAAAGATCCGGGACTGTTCCTCCTCGCCGATGCCTATTCCGGTGTCTTCCACCTCGACGCGAACCCGGCCCTGTTCCACGGGACCGATCCGAACCTCGACTCGCCCCCCCTCAGGAGTGTATTTCACAGCGTTGCCCACCAGGTTGCCGAAGACGCTTTCCAGGGCCCTGGGATCGGCCATAACCTCCGGCTCCTCGCCAGCGGACTCCAGCACGAGCTCCTGTCCCTTTTCCTCGGCCCGCTCCCGGACGAATTCCACCTGGGACTGGAGCGACTCCAGGAGGTTCACCCGCTGAATGTCATTGAATGCGGAACCCGCCTCCACCCGGGACAGATCCAAAAGGTCCTCGATCAGGGAAAGCATCCCCTTGGTTTTTTCCTTGGCCCGGGAAATGATGCGCTGTTCCTTTTCCGGCTGCTCGTGCTCCAGCATGTCCTGCAGCACCAGGGCCATCTGCTCGTGGATCGTGGACAGCGGAGAACGCAGCTCGTGGGAGACCTTGGCCACGAACTCGGACTTCAGGCGATCCATCACCTTGAGATCGGAGATGTCGCCGAAGACGACCACTGACCCCAGGCACTCCCCATCATCACCGAGGACCGGATTGGTCCGGACCATGTAAAAGCTGTCCTCATCGAGCTGAAGCTCGAAGGAGCTGCCTTCCTGCCTGGCGGTTTCGGACTGGTTCCGAATCAGCTCGCAGAGCTCGCCGTCCTCCAGGCATTCCCCGATCTCGCAGCCAATGTGGCTTTCCTCGGCTTCCAGGATCTGTCTGGCTGTCTGATTCATCAAAACGATCCTGCCCTGGGTATTGGTCACGATCACCGCGTGAGGCAGGGACTCCAGAATCGTCCGGATCCTGCTCTTCTCCGTGTTCAGATCGAGGAGCGCACGCTCCCTGTCCTGCTCCAGCCGGGTCCGCTCCTGCTCCAGGCGGATGCTGTTCAGGGCCCGATCCACCACCAGGGCCAGGTGGTCCTTGTCAAAGGGCTTGGGGATGAAGTCGAAGGCCCCCTGCTTCATGGCCTCGATCGCCGTCTCCAGGGTGGCGTATCCGGTAATGATGATAACCTGGACCCTGTAGCCCGCCTCCCGGATACGGCGATGGACCTCCATGCCGTCCATCCCCGGCATCTTCAGATCGAGCAGGACCACGGCCACGTCCCGCTCCTCGAGGATGGACAGGGCCCGTTCCCCGTCCGGTGCCTGCAGCACATTGCAGTCCAGACGTCGCAGGATTCGCTCCACTGCCACCCGGATATGCTCCTCGTCGTCAACGACGAGGACATTGAGCTCTTCCTCTCGCTCAGAGGTCATGATCCCGTCCTCCGGATTGGACCAGGGGAAGATCGATGGAAAAGACCGCACCGCCCTCCTCCTGGTTGGCCACGTCCAAGCGGCCCTGGTGATTGCGGACAATGCGGTGGGCCACGATGAGTCCCAGGCCGGTGCCGCTGCCACCCTTCTCTTTCCCGTTCTTCCCCGTCTCCTTGGTGCTGAAGAAGGGATCGAAAATATGGGGCAGTACCTGCGGATCGATTCCCGGACCGGTATCCGCGATAATGACCCGGATCCAGTCACCGGGTAGGGTCTGTGTGGCGATACGCAGGACTCCGCTGCCCTCCATGGCCTCGGCCGCGTTGATGATGATGTTCATGAAGACGTGGCTCAGCTGCTGCAGATCGCACTCCGGGTAGGGCAGGCCCTCCTCGAATTCCTTGCGGATCTCGATATTCTGGAATATGGCGTGCTTCTCCAGAAGAAAGATCGTCCGGGTCAGGGCTTTGTTGATGTCCTGCGGCTTGGCCTCGTAGGAGGACTGCTTGGCGAACTCCAGAAGTTCCCGGACCGTCTCCCGGCAGCGATTCGTGTCCTCCAGGATGCGCTGCACGTCCTGCCGGGCCTCGTCGTCCAGCTCGTGCTCGTCCAGAATCAGCTGAGCAAAGAGATTGATCCCTGCCAGGGGGTTGTTGATCTGGTGCGCCACTCCTGCGGCGAGTTTGCCCAGGGCCGCCATCTTGGAGGACTGGAAGAGCTCCAGTCTGGTTTCCTCCAGCTCCTTTTCCATCTTGAGATCCTCGCGCAGATCGTAGAAGTACCCAATGGTGGCCACTTCCTCGCTCTCTTCGTAGATGATCGAGGCATTCAGGCTGACCGGGATCTGTTCCCCGCTCCGAGCCAAAAGCTCCACCCTGTGGGACTTGAGCTTGCCTCTGCCGCCCATGTCCTCGCTGCGAAGCATCCGCATCACTTCCCTGGCCTCGTCATCGGGATAGATGTCCCGGATGTCCAGCCTAGCCATGGCCTCTTCCCGGGTATAGCCGAGCACCTCTTCGGCCACATCGTTGAAGATGAGGATATTGCCCCGCATGTCCGCGGCTATGACCGCGTCCACCGAGCTCATGATCAGGTTGTGCAGGAAGGCGTTGGACTGTTCCAGCTTCTTGCGGAGGCGATCCATTTTGGGGGGATCGAAATCCACCTTGGCCACGCACCCCGGACAGTGCTTGGACTGCAGAAGGTAGCAGACCGGCTCCACTTCGAGGTTGGCCGCATGCACATTCTCCGCGGGATCGGGGAAGCCCTTCCGCCCTCCTTCCCTGGAAGGGCATTCCGGACAGGGATCTTCCCGGCTGTAGTAGACAGCATAGCAGCGTTTGCCCACCATGTCCCTGCCGTGTCTGTGCTTGGCGCACTCATTCGCCGCCACGATCACCAGATCCGGAGAAATGACCGCAAGCTCCCTGTCCAGTGACTGCACGGTTTCCAGGAGATAGGTTCGTTCTTCGTCGTCCGGCATGCTCGCCCCCCTAATCGCGCCGGTAGCGCCGCGCCGTGCCCCTCGGCCTGTCGATGAGCTGCATGTTGGTCAGGCTCTCGTTCTGACGGGCCTTGTCGAAATACATCTCTCCGGCGTTTCGGCAGCGCTGGCAGGCCCCCCTGGGGATCTCGATGCCCAGACAGTTCTTGCGCCTGGTGGAGGAGGACTCCATAAGCAAGAGCCCCGAACAGTTGTCGCAGTCCAGGAGATGCTCCTTCTGGCGCTCGGTGATGAAGTCGGTGTCGTAGAAGATATCCTTGGAGCGAATGAAGTACCCGTCCTCCATATCCCGGCTGATCCCCGAAGAAGGCGGATGGAAATAGCTCTGAAGCGCACTGGAGCAGACCTGATGGATGTACTCCCGGGTCCGCTTGTCCTGGCGCAGTTTCTCCGGATCAAAATCCGGCTCCCGCACATAGGAATAGTCCATTCCGGCCATGGCCAGAATGATTCCGGTATTCACATAGGGCAGGGCCCCGTGGATGGAATAGCCTCCCTCCAGGACCGCGATGTCCGGATCGAGCCTCTGGTTCAGCGCGGCGTAGCCCTGGGCGGAGAAGTTCATGTCCGTGAGGGGATCGGAAAAGTGATTGTCCTGCCCCGCGGAATTGATCACGATTTCCGGCTGGAAGTCCTCCAGGACGGGCAGGACCACCTCGTCCACCGCGTGCAGGAAGCCCTCGTCCGACGTCCTCGGCGGGAGGGGGATGTTGAGGTTCCTGCCCTGGGCCTTGGGGCCGCCCAACTCGCTGGCGAAGCCCGAGCCGGGAAAAAGGGTGCGGCCGTCCTGATGCAGGGAAATATACATNGTCTCCGGATCGTGCCAGTAGACATCCTGGGTCCCGTCCCCGTGATGACAGTCCGTGTCCACGATGGCCACTCGGCCCACCCCGTAGTGCTCCCGGAGGTACTCCACCATGATGGCTTCGATGTTTACGTTGCAGAAGCCGCGCCCTCCGTGCACGGTCTTCATGGCGTGATGTCCCGGGGGACGGACCAGGGCGAAGGCCTTGTCCGCATGCCCCTCCATGAAGAGCCTGCCCGCCTTGATCGCTCCTCCGGCGGAGATCAGGTGGGACGGAGTGAGATTGGACTCGGTGTCCGGAAAGCTGAAATGGACCCGCCGCACATCGTCCAGGCCGGCTTCGTCCGGCCGGTGCTCCTCGATCCCGGGAATGTCGAAGACCCCTTCCTCCTTGAGCTGGTCCATGGTATAGAGCAGACGCTCCTGGCGCTCGGGGTGCGTCGGGCTTATGGCCCAGTCGAAGGCGGGAAAGAAGACCACGCCTAGCCGGTTGGCAACTCCTTGCATGCGCACTTGACCACTCCTTCGTATTCAGGGGTGATACCCGGTTTGATCTGGCACTTGACCCGTATGTCCTGACCCACGGTATGCATGCCCCGGACCATGTTCATGGCGCTTTCCTCCACGACCTCCGCCTCGGAAGGATCCACGGCCCAGTGATAGCTTTCCCGCACGTGGCGACAGAGATCCTCTGCCAGGTCCTGCTTGGCCCGCTTCAGGCTGTAGTCCCGGGTCACTGTCTCCTGCCGGTCCAGAACGGGAACGGTGAGATTGCCCCGCGACGTGTCCGCGAAGAGCTCCGCCTGCAGGGTGGGACGGGCGAGAGCCGCCCCCAGCGCATTGGCCACTTCCGCGTTTTCGGGCACCACCACGGGCAGGCCGAACTCCCGGCTGAGGTAGGGGGCCATGACCCTGGCCGGCCCTCCCATGAGATAGAGCTTTCTGGGCTCGATTCTTCGGGATTCCAGGAATTCGTGCACGGTATACACCGGCCGTTCGTTGATTCGCTCCAGCATGGCCATGGTTTCCTGCCGCAGCCTGCGGCAGCTATGGCGGACCACCTGCTGCGCGGCGTCCTCCATGGAACAGTGCAGCCCGGACCCCAGATCGTGCATTCCCTGGACCGAGGCCTCTCTGTCCCCGAAGCACTCCTCGGCAATGCAGTTCAGGGCGTCCACAAGAGTGGCCTGGCCGCCGCCCCGGGCCAGACAGGCCCCTCGTCGCATGGGCCCGACCCGGAGCCCCTCTCTGTCCAGACCGATTGCCGAGTCCCCGCCCAGGCCAATGGATTCGGTCTTCATGGCCCGGACCAGCGTGGGGCTGTGCACGAGCTCCACCCGTTCCGCCTCCACGAGGGGATCACCTCCGGCGAAGACCCCCACATCGGTGGTGGTCCCGCCCACGTCGAGCATCAGGGCATCCTCCTCGATGTCGCACAGGGCCATGAGCCCCATGACACTCGCGGCGGGCCCGGAAAAAATGCTCTCCACGGGGGTTCGCCGCGCCTGGGACAGGGGCATGGTCCCGCCGTCCGCCTTGAGGATGTTCAGTTGCGGAAAGAGGTTGTATTCCCGCAGGGAGTCCTCCACGGAGTTGGCAAAACTGTTGAACAGGGGCCAGACCGCGCTGTTGTAGTAGGAGGTGGCGATCCTGCGGGGAAAGTTGAGCTGCCCGGATATCTGGTGGCCGGCGGTCAGAAATTCGGCCCTTTTGGAAAGGGCGCCGATCATTTGATCCTCATGATCCGGATTGCGCGGGGAAAACTTGCCCACCGCCGCAAAGACCCGCAGGCCCTGATCCAGGAAACGGCTCGCGCAGCGCTCCACCTGGTCCATATCCAGGGGCTGGATCTCTTCCCCGCGATGGTCCAGGGCGCCACGGATCACCTCGTAGTGGTCCCCGATCCGGAATTGCTCCGGATCAATACCCGGTCCGGCGCTCACCATGACCCCCACCGGAGTGAGGTCGTCCTGGACGATGGCGTTGGTGCACAGGGTCGTGCTCAAGTTGAAGCGCTGCACCTCCACATTTCCGGCCGTCTCCCGGATTTTGCCCAGGGCTGTCCGAATGGACTGGAGCAGGTCCTCCTGCTGGGTCTCCACCTTGGCCGAAGCCAGCAGGCCGGAACGGTCCAGGAGGACGGCATCCGTATGCGTACCTCCGACATCGATTCCCAGTAGCATATGCCTCTCCGCGGGATGTTTGCCCCGGTGCGCGTCCCCCGCGCGGCCCTGCCGCGCACGGAATCGACGCCCCCAGCTTGAGGAAAATTGCGCCACCCGGGATTTTCTACTACAAAAGGGGTCTCTGCGGGCCGCCCCAGCCCCGGAGCAAAAGGGCGACAGCCTGTTCCGTGCCGCGGACACAGGGGCCAGATCCTGATGAACGGTAGCGCGCCCGCACTCATCACGTCAAGGCGAAAGACACGACAACAGGACGAATTGTCTGTTGGAAAAAACCTCTATCAGACAGGACCTTCAAAAATTCCAAGGGGCAAGCGCAAAAAAAGTTCAAGGTCCATGTTTACCCGGTGAAACCCTGTTTGTTCCACTGGGGCGTAGTCAGCCTCCAACAGAGCTTGAATCCGGCACCTGTTTGTGAAGCCAAGTCAATCAGACGCCCTTTTGTCACCTCAAATAGGAGCCGGACAACACAGCAATTGGAAGACTTTCAACACTCTGCTCAGGAGAAAACACCATGCCACAAGCAGCCGTCTTGATCGGAAGCATTTCGGACAGGGAAACCCTGCAGCCCTGCCTGGACATCCTGGACCAACTCGGAGTGGACTGCCACTTCACGGTCACCTCCGCCCACAGGACTCCTGAACGTACCCGGAACATTGTCCGGGACCTGGAGGAAAAGGGCTGCCAGGTCTTTATCTGCGCCGCAGGGCTTGCCGCGCACCTTGCCGGTGCGGTCGCCTCCGGGACCACCAGGCCCGTCCTCGGCGTACCTGTCTCCGCCTCGAGTCTGGGCGGCATGGACGCCCTGCTCTCCACGGTGCAGATGCCCCCTGGCTATCCCGTGGGCACCCTCGGGCTGGACCGGGTCGGGGCAAGGAACGCGGCCTGGCTCGCCGCCCAGATCCTGGCCCTGCACGACGAAAACATCCGGCAGGCCCTGGAACGATCCAGACAGGAAATGGCGGACAAAGTGGCCCGCGACGCGGAGAGCCTCTCCGATTAGGCCATTGCGGAATCGCTGTCTCTTTGGCGAGCTCGCCCCGTTTGGCGGGTGCGCCCCATCGGTCGGGGCGATCGCTCTTGAGCCCTGACCCCGACGGGACCACTACTGTTTGCTGTGCCCGAATCCGCCGGAACCTCGGTCCGTCATGCCGAGCTCCTCCACGGGAAGGAACTCGGCCTGGTAGGCGGGCATGAACAGGAGCTGAGCGATGTGCTGCCCCCGATACACCGGACGGGACTGCTGGCTGGTGTTTTGCAGGGAAACGATCACCTCTCCGCGGTAGTCCGGATCGATCACTCCCACTCCCTGGCTGACCACCAGCCCCTGCTTGGTGCCCAGTCCGCTGCGGGAAAAGACGAACCCCGCCACATTCGGCTCTTCAATCTCCAGGGCCAAACCGGTCCCCACGGCCGTTCTTCGTCCGGGTTGAATCCAGATACAGTCCCGGTCCAGACAGGCCTTGAGGTCGAGCCCGACTGAGGAGCTTGTGGCGTATCCCGGCGGTTCCTGCCGCCACAGCGGATCGAGAAACTTGACCTTCACCTGGAGTCCGTTGGACACTTTATCCTCCTTGCTGTTTGATCCGTTGACGAAAAGGCGCACACGGAGTAGACATCCTTCTCCTTCAACTTCGATTCCCGAGGGGCCCCGGGCACAATGAAGCATGAAAATGAGCGGCTCTTCGGGAAGCTCGCTGATAGCAGTGTTTCACTCCCGATGTCCAATACCGACAAGGGCGCAAGTCGAGCACATCCCGCTCAACAGGAACCGACAACCTTTATGGCATCAGCCCCGCGATAAAAGTATGCGAGAAGCGACCCAGCGCCGCAAACAGAGGATATGGTCCGTGATCAATCGCCGGCAGAAGGATCTGACCCTGATCATGGACAACATCCACGATCCGCACAACGTCTCCGCGGTCATGCGTAGCTGCGACGCCTTCGGCGTAAGCCGGATCCATTTGTACTACACCTATGAGGAATTCCCGATTCTGGGACGCAAGAGCTCCGCTTCCGCAATCAAATGGGTGGAGACCTGTGAGCACAGCGATGCGGCCGCCATGATCCATCCGCTCCGGGAGGAGGGCTACCAGATCCTGTCCACGGGATTCGGGGAAGCTTCCCTGCCTCTGCCGGAATGGGACCTGAGCCGACCCACGGCCGTGATCTTCAGCAACGAGCACAGCGGCATCAGCGAGGAGCTCAAGCCTTGGGTGGACCGGGAAATGTACATCCCCATGCAGGGGATGATCCAGAGCCTCAACGTGTCGGTCGCCGCGGCGATCACCCTGTACGAGGCCTGGAGGCAGCGCCGTGACAGGGGCATGTACCAGGCCCCTTCCATGGACCTGGAGAGCCGGGAAGCCATGTTCCGGGATTGGTGCGAAAAATAAACGATAAATTCATGGGAGGGGCTGTATGACCTCCAACAACACATTTGGGCGTCTTTTTCAGCTTACCACCTACGGCGAATCCCACGGCCCCGCTATCGGAGGCGTCGTGGACGGATGCCCCCCCGGCGTTCACGTGTCCGAATCCGTGATACAGGCCGAGCTNGACCAGCGCAAACCGAGTGCGAACGAGGCGAGCACCCCGCGGGCGGAAACGGACCAGGTCCGGATCCACTCCGGGGTTTTCCAGGAATTGACCACCGGAACCCCCATCGGCTTCAGCATCCCCAATCGGGATTCGCGGCCCCAGGACTACTCCGAGCTGAAAAAGGCCTATCGGCCGGGGCACGCGGACTACACCTACGCAGCGAAGTACGGGCTGCGGGATCACCGCGGCGGAGGGCGCGCCTCCGCCCGGGAAACCGCCTGCCGCGTCGTTGGCGGGGCCGTGGCCAAGCAGTTCCTCGCGGAGAAAGGGATTTCCGCCGTTGCCTACACGCGCAAGCTGGGAGGTATCGAGGCGGAAGTCATCTCTCCGGATCGGGCCGCGGAGCTGCCCTATTTCGCTCCCGACCCCTCGGTGGTCCAGCTCTGGGAGAAAAAGCTGAGCGCAACGCGCCAGGCGGGCGACAGCCTGGGAGGCATTGTGGAGATCCAGGTGCACGGCGTTCCGGCCGGATTGGGCGAGCCGGTTTTCGACAAGCTGGATGCGCGCCTGAGCCAGGCCCTCATGAGCGTCGGCGCGATCAAGTGCGTGGAAATCGGTGCCGGATTGGAGGCTGCGGAGCTCACCGGATCCCGGAACAACGATCCCATCCTCAAGAAAGGGTTCTCCCAGAACAACGCAGGCGGGATCCTGGGCGGGATCTCAAGCGGTCAAACCATCGTGCTGAGGGCCGCGGTCAAGCCCATCCCCTCCATCAACAAGCCCCAGCGCACCGTGAATAACAGGGGCCAGGAAGTCACCCTGCAGGTGGATGGCAGACACGACATAAGCGCCATCCCCCGCATCGTGCCCGTGCTCAAGGCCATGACCCTGCTCACGATCGCGGATATGTGGCTGCTTCATCAATCCCGGGCCGGGGCTTAGGCCGAGGCCAACGCACTGATTGGTTGCTCCGGCTTTCCGACCCTCTTTTGTTCGAGCCGCAACATGTGACCCCGCGGACAGTCCCTGGACCGAGTATGACCCGTCAATCCGATGCAACAGGCAAGCCCTCCGGAGATGAAGCCTCTCCGGGCGCAAAGATCTGGGAGCTGGCCTGGCCCCAGCTCCTGATGATGTTCTTCCACTTCTGGATCGGATTCTTTGACGTGTACGTCGCCGGCCGCATCGGCGAGGACGTCCAGGCCGCCCTGGGCATGATCACCCAGACGCTCCTTTTTTTCCTCATCGTGGCCATGGCGCTGTCCAACGGGGCCGTCTCCACTATCAGCCAGTCCCTGGGCGCGGGCAGGACATTGCGGGCCAAGCGCTACATCGGTCTGTGCCTCATGCTCGTGCTCGCCGCCGGCCTCCTTCTCCTCGTTGCGGGGGTTCTCCTCAGAGGCCAGCTGCTCGCCCTGCTTCAGGTTCCCGTCCGGATCGAGGACATCACCACCAAATATCTCCTGATCTATCTCCTCGTAACTCCGGTGTACTATCTCTTCATCGTGAGCAACGCCGTCTTCCGGGCCCAGAAACAGGTCCACATCCCCCTGCTCAGCATGGTGCTCGTCACCGGGCTCAACACCTGGGCCGACTTCGGGCTCTGTTTCGGGGGCTACGGCCTGCCGCGCATCGGGTACATGGGCCTGGCCTGGGCCACCCTGATCTCCGTGTGCGGCGGCTGCCTCTTCAACACCGTTGTCCTGGGCATGCGCGGATGGCTGCGTCTGGCCCACTTCCCCTCTATTCGATGGATCAAGCGGGCGCTGCCCTACTTATGGCGCGTTGCCTGGCCAGCAGGTCTCATGCAGGTTTTGTGGCACACCGGGTACCTGGTCCTTTTCGCCATCACCGCGAGCCTGCCCCGGGAAGAGGTGGTCGCCCTGGCTGCCTTCGCCGCAGGCATACGCATGGAATCGCTCCTCTTCCTCCCGGCCGTGGCCTTCAACATGACCGCATCCATCCTGGTGGGCCACTACCTGGGAAGCAAGGACTTTTCCGGAGCCCGAAGCATCGGGCTCCGCACCTGGGCCTTCGGCTGCCTCCTCATCTCCCTGCTCGGGGCGCTTTTGTGGCTCTTCGTGCCCGAGCTGGCCCAGCTCCTGAGCGACAGGGCGCCAGTCCAGACGGAAATCGAGAGCTATCTCCGATTCAACATCCTGGCCATCCCCTTTACCGGCACCACCATGATCCTGGGCGGCGTCTTCATCGGCGCGGGGGCTACCCGGTTCAATATGTTCGCCATCGGAGGAACGGTCTGGCTGGTCCGGCTCCCCCTGGCCTATATCCTGGGGCACCTGGTTCTCGTCTCCGCCACCGGCATCTGGGCTGCCATGCTCATTTCCCAGATGGTGCAGGCCACTTTGATGTTTCTCCTTTTTTCGTATAAGGACTGGTACAGATTTTCCATGCAATCCCGCAAAATCCAGTCCCAAGCCGCCGGAGCCTGACATGGAGTCCTCCTTCCATCCCCTTTCCCTGCAGGAGCAGCACCGATACAAGGACTTCCTCGCCAGCACGCCCCAGGTCGCCTCCGACTACAGCTTCGGCAACCTCTGGGCCTGGCGGGAGATCTACGGCCTGCAGTGGGCCTTCGACGGCGAGCTGGTCTGGATCCGCCAAACCCGGCCCCATTCCGTGTATTGGGCTCCGGTGGGTCCCTGGCACCAGGTCCACTGGTCCGACCGTCTTGGTGAGGTGGCTGGCGAAAAACCCGCCTTCACCAGAATTCCGGAGGATCTGGCCGCCATCTGGCAAAGCGTTCCCGGTTTGAGCCTCGAACCCGATCCGGACCACTGGGACTACATCTATTCCGTATCCGAACTCACCCATCTCAAGGGAAACAAGTTCCACAAGAAGAAGAATCTCCTGCGCCAGTTCCAGAAGAACTACCAGGCGCAATACGTATCCCTGGATCTTTCCCGCATCGAGCAGGCCTTCACCCTGCAGACCGAATGGTGCCTGTGGCGGGACTGCGAGGACTCTGAGACGCTGGAAATGGAGAACCAGGCCATCCTGGCCACTCTCAGGGACTGGCAGCACCTGGAGGACGTCTTTGGCGGCGGCCTGATCGTGGACGGAAATATGGCCGCGTACACTATTGCCGAGCCCTTGGACCAGGAGACCGTGGTCATTCACTTCGAGAAGGCCTGTCCCACGTTCAAGGGCATCTATCANGCCATCAACCAGATCTTTCTGGAACAAGAGGCCTTCGCATACACCTTTGTGAACCGGGAACAGGACCTGGGCGATCCCGGTCTGCGCCAGGCCAAGCAGTCCTACAACCCGGTGAGCTATCTGAAGAAATACAGCGGGAGCCTGACCGGCTAGCTGGCTGTCTGAGAACGACTGCCCACCCGGACCGGGAGCGCGCATGCATTGAGCCTCTCTTTGGAACGGACCGTCGCGAGAGAACCCCAACAAGGAACGCAGCAAGGAGTCGAACACCCTATGAGCCAGCCGCACCGAATCGGCTTTGCCGGAACGGACGCCCGAACCCTCTTGAGCGCCCAAGTGATGTCCACGGCATCCAGTGATACCGACGACGCGTCCTACCGTGGCGTCGTGATCAGGGGAACCAGCGCCATGCCCGTACTTGCCGGGAAGGAATGGTTCGACTGGCCCGTCGATTTCCTCTCCACCCAGGAGAACAGCACCGAGGCCTATGCGGAGGCTATGATCAAGGGCCTGGACCAGGGGAGCCTGGACTATGTCCTTCCTCTGCCCGAAGCGCTCCAGTACGCCGGGATCGTGGACAAGCTCCGGGACAGCGGATACGGAGACCGCATTGCCGGCCTGGAGAGCGAGGCCGCCTTCATCGAGGGGGACAAGGCGGAGTGCAAAAAGCTCTGCCGCGAAGCAGGAATCCCCGTGGCCGACGCCTGGGAGATCGTCGACGCGCGATCCTTTTCCGAGGTCTTTGCCGTATGCCTGGACTATCTCCACCGCTTCGGGGGAGTAGTCCTTAAATACCCCTACAGCGCGGCCGGCAAGGGCGCCAGGGTCATTCTGGACGCCTGGCAGATCAAGGAGGTCTACGACACCCTTCTCGCCGACTACAAGAAGGACTATCGCAAGATGTTCCAGAACCGGCCCTGGCCGCTCCTGATCGAATCCCGCATGTCCGGAGTGGAGATCAGCTTCACCATCCTTGTTGACGGCGCGGGCCACTTCCGGATCCTGCCCACTTCCCTGGACTATCCGGAACGCTATCCGGGGCCCGCGGCCAAGGACAATCCCGTCACAGGAGGCATGGGCAGCATTTCTCCCCACCCCTTCGAGTCGCGTGAGCTCATGGACATGGTCTCCGAGCGCATCGCCCGGCCCATGGTGGAGACCCTGCGGGACCGCGGGATGCTCCGGCCCTGCGTGCTCTACCCCGGTTGCATGGTCTCCTTCTCGCAGGATCCGGAACACGGTGCCCGCCCGAGGGACCTGCGCGTCTGCGAATTCAACATCCGCCCGGGAGAGCCGGAGTTTCAGGCAGTTGTTCGCAGGATTCGCAACCTCGGCGCTCTGGTTCGGGCCATGTTCGAATCCCGTCTGGATCGCGTGGAGCCCGAGGTCCGCGAGGACCAGATCTCGCTGTGCGCCGCCCTGGTCACCGGCCCCGGCGGCCCGGACGGCCAAAAGGGCTATCCCTGGAGCGTGACCAAATACGAGCCCGTGGAAATCGACCGCAAATACCTCAAGAACAAGAACCTCCAGCTTGTCCCCTCCGGCATGGGCTACTCCCAGGACAAGGGTCTCTATTCCGACGGGACCAGAGTGGCCTACCTCAACGCAAACGGAGCAGTCGGCTCGGGCCAGGAACGCGCCCAGATCGCTGACAAGCTCGCGAACCGCATCCTCGCCGCTTATCGTTCCAACAAGGTAAGGGTTGTGCCCAGGGAAAATCCCGAGGGCAACCGCCTCGACCTGCGGGGGGACATTGGCTCGCACTACGGCGTGGCAGACGCCCTTCTTGCAGCGGCCAGGCAGGGGTGAAGCGCCTTTCCAGCCGATCTTTGTCGCGTCATCTCTTTTGCGGCCATCCAGGAGACAACCAAGCATGAAAATGCGAGCGCGGCGAGTCGCGCCAGACTATTTCTCAATAATTCAGGAAGTTAACAACATTGTCATCCAACCCTCATTCCCGGGTCGACCCGGACACAACGAAACATGAAAATGCGAGGCGAAGGCAGGTGGA
>JGI1684J13235_1000533_pt1 | contig 14095 bp, 10 predicted proteins | sample PonA232FremontCA_2_FD_13235 | JGI IMG/M metagenome (IMG submission 13235) | reverse complement strand
CGCTGCGTGGCAGACTGATCGCAACGCAACAAAACGACTCATCGACTGGCAATTCATAACTGATGATGCACGTGTCAAGCTACGGGGACTCTATCCAGTCCCGATCGCCGAAGACTAGTGAGACAATGGCTGAAGCTACACTAAGCCTGTTTTCTACCAGATCACGGTTCTTGCCTATCTGTCATATATGGCTCTCGTAGCTCGCAGGATCTATATCGAATCTTCCATGAACGTGGATATGATTAGATCCTCAGCCGTTCGGAGCCGGTACTGAACAGTTGAGGACGGTGTATCGAGTCCGTCGGCGATGTCTTCGACGGTCACTTCTCGAGGGCGGTCGTAATATCCTTGACTGAACGCCGCTTCGAGCGTTTCCCAGTGGCCCACCGAAAGCTGGGCTGCGGCACGGGCCGTCGCGTCCCATCCGACCGACGATTGTAGACGGGAAAGATCGAGCGAAAGTCCGGACCGGAGCGACCCTTCGATAGCGTCGTACAGCTCTCCGATCGCCTGTTCGCTCGGGTGGAGGACACGCCAGCGGTACTCGTTGTCGATCCGACGGGCCTCGAATATACAACCTTCGCCGACGTGATCGATGACGACGTACGGGATCGAGTGGCAATCTTGTACCTCCGTCCGGTACGTGTAGATCGTTCGCGTTGTTTTGGTACTGTCGAGGACATAGTACTCCCGATGCGTTTGACAGTTCGGCGTATCGAGACACTCGTTACACTGTGAGCGATCGAGATACTGCGAGTCGAGCCGCTGAAGCGCCTCCGTCGAGCCAGTTATTTGATCGATCCGCCACATCGACGAGTCCGTCACGAAACACCACGACGACCGCGCCGAGAGCGACTGGTGTTCCCGAAAGATGTCCATCAGGGGATCCGCCCCCTCGTCGAACCGAATACTGAATTCAAATTCCTGCATTATCGTGTTATCTCACGCGGCGTAGTTAGCGGGTGGGTTAGTATAAACTAAGGCCAACTGCCCGGTATAACAATACGCATCATCTCCACGGAGTAGTGCGAGTTTTGAGCATACGTCTATGACCGAAAGTTGTGTATAATCAAACTAACTTCTAGCATCGATCCCGCCTCAAACACGAGTGGCGACAGAGCATGAGTGATCAAAAGTAACACGCCTCTGGCAGTATTGAACCGGGGGATACGAGCCAACGAGTCGCTGCGGAGGGCCTCCGTGAACGCGGCTGTGACCCCGAGGAACTCAGACAAAAACGTGTCGACGCGGCCGGGGCCGAATTCACGACGTACTACTATACGAACCTCCGGATGCATCTCGCCGGAGAGGAGGATTACAAGGAGATCACCGAGGACGCGCGGCTCAAGGACCGAGCCCACTCCGAGTTGGTCGTCCCTCGGATTTACGAATTAGAGGGGTCGCTTCCGAATGATGTCCGTGACATCGCGGATCGTGCGTCCTGTCCCGACGCGGAGGTCCCAACCCCGATAGACGACGACGGTTGCCTCGATACCAGCCCGCTCGAAGTCGAGGATATCCTCGAGGTGCTGCTTGAGGCGGAGCGCTGTGCGATCCGTACGTGGAGCGAAATCTGCGATATGACCCGTGGCGCCGATCCGCGCACCTACGACATGGCACAGCGGATTCTCAACGAGGGAATGGACCACGAAGCGTGGTTTATCAAAATCCAAGGCGAATACCCCGAGGCTTGACTTCGGGGATGAAGCCGACACGCGCTGATACAAACCATTACGTAGACATATCGCTACTCAACAGACAGCGATGGAATACAGTCACCGCTACCACGCCTACCCGACACAAAAGGTAGCGGCTGAACTGGAACACCATCTTGACGTTCATCGCCAAGCGTACAACTACACCCTGTACGAGTACGAACACGTGGACGCCGACAACATCGGCTCCGCGCACAAACACCACTAGCGACTCCCTGACTGGAAAGAGAAGTTCCCTGTGTTCTCGGAGATCAACTCAGAGGCTCTCCAACGAACCGTCACGCGGTTCACCCTGAGGTGGTAGTCTGCTGTCGGTGGTGTCGGCGGAGCGCACCGATCTTATTCGCGACTGTCTCGGCAAGAGTTTCGAAGGCGGTGGCGGTGTCGTTGCTCTCACGACGGACGATCGGCTCGCCGTCGTCGCCACCGGCCCGGACCGTCGGGTCCAACGGGAGCGAGCCGAGGTAGGGCACGTCCACAGCCTCGGCTAGCGACCGACCGCCGTCATCACCAAAGACATCGTGGTGGCCGCCACAGTCGGGACAGACGAACCCACTCATGTTCTCGACAACGCCCAACACGTTCGTCCCGTACTCGGCGAACATCTCGACGCCACGACGGGTGTCGTCGACCGCTACCGACTGTGGCGTGGTGACGATGACTGCCCCAGTGACAGGGAGGTTCTGGAGGACGGTCATCTGCACATCGCCGGTCCCCGGCGGTAGGTCAACGATCAGGTAGTCGAGGCCGCCCCAAGAGACGTCTTCAAACAGGTTTGTCAGCGTGTTCTGAGCGACCGGGCCGCGCCAAACGACCGGGTCGTCCTCGTCAACCAGCAGTCCGACGCTCATCAGCGCAACGCCGTGGGCCGTCGGTGGTTCGATCCGGTCGGTTCCATCGACGGTCGTCACGTCGGGATCGGCATCTGCGTTCAGCATTCGGGGGACGTTCGGGCCATAGACGTCAGCATCGAAGATTCCCACATCGGCCCCCCGATCGGATAGCCCTGTCGCGAGATTGACCGCGATCGTACTTTTTCCGACGCCGCCCTTGCCGGAGGCGACGACGATCACGTTCCGGACGCTGGGTAGGACGCTCGTTTCGTGCGCATCGACCGGCGGAACAGTCGCCGAGAGTTCAGCTGTAAGCCCAGCCTCGTTGACGACATCGCGTATGCGGTCGGCGATGGCGGTCTCGTCAGGCGCATGCGGTGCGCCGAGGGCGAGCTTGATCCGGGCAGTGCCCTCGTCGACTGCGAGATCACTGAGGATACCAACGGAGACGATATCCGCTCCGAGCTCCGGATCGTCGACGGCGCGAAGGCGATCACGCAGGTCGGATTCGGAGATGGCGTCTGTCGTCATTGTGGGTCAGTACCGTAGTGTGGTTCTGCAGTCGGTACCTCGGCGGCGACACCCTCGCGGGCGTCCCACGCAGTGAACGTCCGGGCGATACGTACCACGACAGCGAAGACGCCCTCGACGGTATCCTCGCTTGCGACGGCCTGCTCGAAGGCATCGATCCAACCAAGCCGAGCGAGTGTCGACGCCTGTAGTTCGCGGACGCTGGCGAGTTCGTCGCCCGCCTCGGATCCGTTGAGGAGAGCCGCCTCGCGCTCACAGAGCGCGCACATGAACTCGAAGCAGGCCGCGAGGTGGTCCGGGATGTCGTCGCCGCGGGTCTGCTTGAACCCGGCGGCGCCGTACAGCCGGGCCATCGCGGCGGCCGGATCACCCAACAGTTCCCCGGCTTCTCCAACAGTGTGGTACGGCGAGTCCGATTCGAACTCCTCGCTGGGGTCGGTTACGTGAGCCGAGGCGAACGGCGGGACGTAGTGGTCGCCGGGAACGACAAACAAGTTGTCGTAGCCGACCTTCAGCGCTCGCTCGTCAAGTTCCTCGCCGACGAGTTCGTCGGTACCCAAGCCAGATGGCAGTACCGCCGCGAGATCAGCGAACGTTCCATCGTCGAGTGCCGCGACGAGACGGTCGACCTCTCCGTCGAAGATCGCCGCCAGCAGCTCATAAACGTGCCCTCGGGCTTGAGCCATCGCATGGGCGTCCGAATCGCCAGCCGATGAATCGCCATCACGAGTCGACATCGGGCTCACTGTCGCTCCACCTCGACGAAGGCGTCGTACTGGGCGTTGCTGCCCCCAACCAGATCCGAGAGACCGGTGTCGCCGAGTTCGCTGTCGAGCGGCTGGATGTGGTTGACCGCGAACCCGGCGTCCCGACCCTTGGCGATCCCTGCGTCGTCGTGCACCGGTTGATCGAATTTGTACGGCGTGTGCCCGTCCGCCTCGGCAGCCGCTTTGGTCCGGCCGTCGACGGTCTGGTCTGCCGCGCCGTCGCCGCTCCGACCCCAGCCCCATGCCGCACCGACGACGCCGGGGCGGATACCGCCGGTGACTCTCGCCATGCCTTCGACGGTGCGCCGACCGGCATCGATGGTGATCTGATCGCCGCTCTCGATGCCGCGTTCGTCAGCATCTTTCGGGTTGATCCACAGCGGGTTTTCAGGTTGTGTTTCGCGCAGCCATGGGCTGTTCTGGGTGCGGTGCATCCCCTGAGTGCGGGGCTTCCAGTTGATCAGCCGCAGCGGGCGGTCGGGCTCGGCGTCGCCGGCAACGGTGGCTTGGACATCCCCGTTGTAGTGTTTCACGTCGTCGACCTTCGGCAACGGGTCGAACCGTTCGCCGGTGAACGAGTGTTTGCCGGTCGAGGCGACATCGCTGTAGAAGTTCACCCGTGAGCCGAGCTTGTAGCGCATATGCTCGCCGTCGTAGGCGTTCGTGTCGGTTCGTCGGCCGGCGTAATCGTAGTCGTGGCCCTGCTGCCGGAACGCGGTCGCGTAGTCCTCAACCGGTTCCTCGAAGCGGCCGCCGCGATTCAGGATCGTGACGACCTTCGGCCACTCTTCGTCGGTGACTGCTTGCTTCCAGCGGGCGACGTCGAAGTTGTCGCCCAGCCCCTTCTCGTGGCTCTCGCGGAACACGTCCTGTTCGGCGGGGCTGGCGTCGGCTACCGGCTCTCGCGAGTAGGCGACATTGGCCGCCAGTTTGAGGTAGAAGTCCTCAGCCTGGTGGAGCGGCCATAGGTCGCCGTCGGCGTCGGGGATCGAGTTCTCGCCGACGCCGGGGAGATCCAACTCGTCCCAGATGTCGATCAGCACGTCCTCGAAGGGGCGGGCGTCGGGGACGACCGAGATGGCGGGCTGGCTGATCTTCTCGTCGGCCAGCCGCTTGTTCGGGTAGGTGCCGAAGTTCTCCCAGCGTTCAAGATAGGTTGGCTCGGGGAGAATGTAGTCGGCGTGTTTGCTTGTCTCGCCGATCACCGTGTCCGAGGCGACCACCAGCGGGATGGTGTCAGTGTCCTGAATGATCGCCGGGATCTGGTCGCCGCCGGCGACCGACATCACGTGGTTGTTCGAGTACGGCCGGATGAACAGCGCGTTCACTCCGTATGGGTACTCATCGGCGGCACTACCGTAGATCTCCTGGGTCTGCTGGGCCGGCGCAACGGGGAACCACGGCCGTTTCGCCGGGTAGCCGTCATCGCGGTCGAACAGCGTGGTGTCCTCGTAGTTGACTCCCCCACGGGTCAACGGGATCCCCCACGAGCCGTTGGCCTCGGGCACGTTCCCCAACCGGTAGCGACCCGACATTGTGTCGTAGCCCGCATAGGGGGTGATCTGGCCGCCCTTCCAGTCGTAGTTGCCGATCAGGTGCTGGAGGGTGGCGATGGCTCGGGTGTTGTAGAAGCCGTTGGTGTGTTTCGCTGGGCCGCGGTACTGCATGATCGCCGCCTTCTTGCCGTGGCTGGTGAACTCGTCGGCGATCTCGGCGATCGTATCGGCTGAGACGCCTGCCATCTCGGCGTACTCCTCGGCGGTGTGCTCAAAGACACGGGCGTGATACTGGCTCCAGACGCTCTCGACGCTCGTGCCATTGACCGTCACGTCAACCTCGAGTACCGCGGTTTCGACTTCGCTGGCCGGGCGTGGGTCGCCCGACTCGGCGTCAACGACAACAAAATCGTCGGCGGTCCCGGCGTCGTCGGCGACGAGGCCGAGGTCGGCCGCTGTCGCCTTCGGACCCCCATCCTCGTCGACGAGGACGAGGTGGGTCGCGTCGCTCCACGTCGGCTCGTCGTCGGCGCTTGCGGCCGTTTCCGAGGGGTTCTGCAAGTAAGTTAGGTCGTGGCGGTCGTGGTCGATGATCCACCGGGCCATGCCCATGGCGAGGGCGCCGTCGGCACCGGGGTCGACCGGAACCCACGTGTCGGCCTTCTCAGCGCTCTTCGAGAGCCGCGGGTCGACCACGTCCATCCGCAGGCCGTCCTGGATGGCGTTGGTCAGTTTGGGCGCGAGCCACGTCGGCCCCTTGTTGGCGACCATCGGATTCGTCCCCCACACGAGGACGTACTCCGCCTCGTCGATATCTGGGTACTGGCGTTTCTTCGGAGCGTTGTACGACCGGACGTTGCCCATCACGCTTGAGAAGCCGCAGGTCCCGGCGTGGTGGAAGCTGTTGATCGAGCCCAGCCCCTGTTTCCAGAGCCGCGTGCGGATAAAGTTCCGCCGGAAGCCGCCGATGTCAACGATCTGGTTGGCCTTCGGCCCCAGATCGGGGTGGTCGGTGTCGATGAGTTCGTCCTCCCACCTTGCGTCGAATGCCGACTTCGCCATCTCGCCGTTCTGGACGGCCTCCCAGTCGCTCATTACCTCGTCTTGTGAAGCGTGGGCCCACATCTCCCGCAGGCCGGGATGGCCAAGCTCCTCGTCGCCGTCGACAATCTCCTCGATGGCCTGGTCCCACGGGATGGTCTCCCACTCGCCCGAGCCGCGGGGGCCGACGCGCTTCATCGGTTTGCGGACTCGGTAGCTGTCGAAGGCCGTCTGGATGCCCGCCTGCCCCTTCAGGCAGATGCGGCCGCCCGACAGCGACCACCGGTCGCCGTCGACGTCGCCCGTACCTTCCAAATCGCCCATGGCGACGTCTTCAGGGTCGCTGTCGTAGGGCACCTGGCCGAACGGCTGGGTGGTGAGGAACGAGTAGGGGTTCCCCGCCAGCTTGCGGATCAGCGAGCTGTACTCGCCGGTGCCGCTTTGATCTGCGAGCCGCACCTTCACCGGGCAGAAGGTGTTACACTGCCCGCAGGTGGTGTGGATCACGTCACTCGCGTCGTACTCGCCGTACTCGTCGCCGACGTAGTGGTGTTCGTCGTCAGTCCACAGGTCGCCCAGATCAGTGTTTACGGTCACACTGCTAAGACCTGCGATCGCGCCGATACTCCCTGCCGCCTTGACGAAGTCGCGGCGCGAAACCGACGCGCCGTCGTCGCCTGTGTCGTCAGTACTCATTCGTGATCACCGCCGAGTGGTGTCAGTGGCAGCGTCTCCGCTCCCAACGTGTACAGCAGCAGCCCGACAGCCATGATGCCGATACTCGATCCCCACTCGACGAGCGTCGGGAAATAGGAGCCGTGGGGAAGGCCTTCTATCACCGGCAGAATCTGTGCCGGGATGACGATGTTGAACCGCACCGCAATGATCCCGACGACGACGCTCAATCCGGCCAGCACCATCACCGACGGCGTGCGTCGCCACGATTGCTTGCTCAGCAGCACCATCGGGAACACCCAGCTGAGGCCGATCATGAACCACCAGAACGACCACGACATCGGGCCGAACATAATCACCTGCCAGGTCTCGATTTCGTGGGGGTGGAGACTGGCAATCGGGATGAACGCCTCGATGGCGGTCAGCGCGGCGTCAACAATGATGAAGCCGATCAGCAACTGGGCCAGCCGGTCGAGCAGATCCGGGTCGACCGACTCGCCGTCGAACAGTCTGGTCCGGAGCACATAGATCATCATCACCAGCGCCGTCCCGCTGAGAAGCGCCGAGATGACGAAGATCACCGGGAACAGCCCACTGTTCCAGTAGGGGCGGGCCTTCGAGACGGCGAACAGCACGCCGGTGCCGCCGTGGACCGTGAAGATCGCCAGCGGAATGCCAACGATGCCGGCCCGCTTGAGCCAGCGCTGGTCGAAGGCCCGTGAGGCCTCGCTGGTGTCGTCGCGGCCCAGCGTCAGTGCCGCGTAGAACGTCTCGCGGAGCCCTGATGCCCGCTCCGCGATCCGAGCGAGGTCGATCCGCATCGAGAAGTACAGTTCCGTGACCAAGATGCCGATGTAGGCCACGTAGGCGTGGACCTCCCAGGAGAGCGCCGAAGTGAGCTGTCGCCAGATGAACGGGAAGTACATCCGGTCCATCCGACCGAGGTCGATCCAGACGAACAGTAGGGCAACGACCATGCTGATGATCGCCGCAAACAGTGCGTCGCGGTCGATCCGATGCATCCCCTCAACCTCGAAGACGTTTGCCATCGTACTCACGAGGAACGCTCCCGCCGAGAGGCCGACAAAGTAGATGTAGAAGGCGACCCACGATCCCCACGGCACAATGCTCGTGAGATTAGTGCTCCTCATCCCGTTCGTGAGCCGGATGTAGACCGCGACCGCACCGCCCGCCAGCAGCACGCCGATGAACCCGTACCACGCGATCCGGAGCCGACTGCTCCGGAAGCCGGGGTCGAACTCGAACTCGAAGAGTGTTGATTCGGTGGCCATGGTTATTCGAGGTAGTAGACGTTGGGGTCGGTCCCCTCGTCTTCTTTCAGTTGGAACGCCCGGTTCGAGTCGGCCATCGCGGCGACCTCGCTGTCTGGGTCGTCGAGATCGCCCATGTTGCGGGCGTCACCGATACACGTCTCCACGCACGCCGGCTCCTCGCCGCGTTCAAGCCGGTGGGTACAGAAACTACACTTTCGGACGTTACCGATCGGCGACTTGCCGTCCTCGCGCTTGCCACGGTCGACGCCGTACTCGGGGCTGGTGATTTCGCCGGCCTCGTCGACTTCGTCGTCGTAGTTCTCGCCGAAGTCGAAGTACCGCGCGCCGTACGGGCAGGCGATCATGCAGTACCGGCAACCGATACACCGGTCGTAGTCGATGTTGACCACGCCGTCATCCATCTTGTAGGTCGCCGACACCGGACACACCTGCACGCACGGCGGGTTCTCACACTGCATACAGGGCTTCGGGACGTTCGTCCGGGTCGTGTTGGGGAACTCGCCGTGTTCTTCCTCCATCACGACGTTGTACGAAACCCCCGACGGCGTTCGGTTTTCGGCCTTGCAGGCGACCGTACAGGAGTCACAGCCGACACACTTCTGCAGATCGATCACCATCCCCCACTTCTCGTCGCCCGCGCCGATACCACCATCCTCGTCGGTTCGGGCGGATTCGGCTGCCACTGCGTCCATTGAGCCGACCGTGCACTGCATCGATTCGGCGGCAGCCGCCGAGACGGTCTGGTCACTTGCATCCACCGCCGGGTTCGGCGTCTCGCGGTAGGCGTCACCGAACTCGGCGGCGGCGGCCGCGTCGTGTTTGGCCCAATACTCGTCGCCCGAAAGCTCACCGTGTGCGACGCGCTTTGCGTCTTCGGCCATCTCGATTCCGAGATCGGTGTCGGCCTCAACCTCGGCGAGTTCCTCGCGCGGGTCGGTCGTCTCGGCATCGACCATCGCGTCAAGATCGCTTCGGCCGACGTTCGGGACGCCCGGAAGCGCCTCATCGTCCGTGCTACTCATCGTTCCACTCCGTCGGCCGCCCCCAGCGGGGTCGGATCAGTTGGTCGATCATACACGTAGAGGTACGGATACACCTGTGGTGAGCGTTATACCGATACTGTTTGCCCCACCGATACCCCCCATATCTCGGGGGGCAATACTGTTTGGGGCGGCTGTCAATTCGCCGGTTTCGGGCGGTAGATGGCTGCGCTCGACGCGTGTCCAGCACCACGGCTATTTATTTGGGGTGACGGTCAACCCTTGTGCATGTACCGGTCGAACCGAGCGACGGGATACTGTGTGGACCAACGGCTGTCCGGATCATTGAGGAGGACCACGTGAACGGGATCTTAGTAGCCTCGGTCGCCATCCGATTGTTAGGGACGGGCTACTCGCTGCTGTTGCTCTCGCGGAGCCGAGATCGACGCTTTGGGTTTCTGACGCTCATGCTGTCGTTTATGACCCTACGTCAACTGCTCGCAGTGCGGACCGCCACTAGCGGGTTCGAAGAGCTTCCCGGCCTGATCGTGAGCGTGCTGATGCTGCTCACTGTCTATTACCTCTCGGCGTACGTCGAGGAGGAAGCAAGCGTTAAAACGGAGCTCCGGCGGGCCAACGAACGGCTCCGTGGGTTTCGAAAGGCGATAGAACACGCGGGCCACGCCATCTTTCTCACCGATACCGGCGGCACTATCGAGTACGCCAACCCCGCCGTTGAGTCGGTAACGGGCTACGAGCCGGATGAGGTGATCGGCGAAAACCCACGGCTCTGGCAGTCCGGCGAGCACGACGAAGCGTTCTACGAGGGTCTCTGGTCGCAGATCGCCTCCGGATCCGTCTGGGACGGCGAACTCACCAACCGCCGGAAATCCGGAGAACGCTGCTGGGTCGACGCTACGATCGCACCGATCACCGATGACGACGGAGCCGTCAAACGATACGTCGCCGTCGAGCGGGACATCACCGAGCGGAAGGAACGCGAACTCCACATCGCCGAACAAAACGAACGGCTGGCAATGCTGAACGCTACCAACGAGATGCTCCGGGACATCAACCGTGAACTCGTGTCAGCCTCGGCCCGCGAGGAGATCGAACACGCCGTTTGCGAGCAGCTTGCCGGCGTTGGCCATATCGCGGCGGCGTGGATCGGCGCTCGGGGACTCGTCGACAGGACGGTTACCCCCCGTTCGTGGGCCGGCACCGACGCAACCAGCCTTGAGGCCCGCATTGAGACGCTCTGTAGCGACTCCCAGACGCCCTTCGAGACGGCCCTCGACGATACCAAACCGGTCGTGACGACTGTCGAAGCCGACGGCAGCACGGTCAACGCCATCGTGGTACCGCTGGCCTATCGTGGTGCGGACTACGGTGTACTAGTCATCGAGACAACGGAGTTGAGCACCGTCGAGCAGATGGGCCGGGAAATCTTCGCCGAGCTCGGCCAGACGGTCGCCGACGCGATTAGCGCTGTCGAGAGCAAACAGACGCTGGCTTCCGACAGTGTGACCGAACTCGAATTCCAACTGACCGATATCGACGAGCCGGTCGCTCAACTGGCCGCAGGATTGGACTGTACGGTGTCGGTTGAGTACGTCACCGGCAAAGGTGACCAGCGTCGCCAATACATCGCTGTCGAGGAGGCCGACCCCGAATCCGTCGTGGCCCACGCCAGTGACGCGGCCACCATCGAGTCGATCCAGCACGTCTGTACCCACGACGACCGCTCCGTGTTCCGGCTGGAGGTGGGTGAGGATTCGATCGTTGACATGCTCTCCCAGTACGGGGCCTCGATCGATTCACTGTCGATTACCGGTACCCAAGGTCGGCTCGTCGCGGGAGTCGCCAGCTCCAACGACATCCGGACGATCGTTAACGTTCTTCAGTCGGCCTATACCGATCTACGACTGGTCGCCCAGCGGGAACGCGAGCGTACGATCCAGACCGAGGCCGCCTTCCGAGCAGAGCTGGAGGACAACCTAACTGACCGCCAACAGGAGGCCGCACGGACCGCCTACTTTGCAGGCTACTTCGAATGGCCGCGGGATCACAGCGGTGAGGAGGTCGCCGAAATGATGGACATCTCACAAACGACCTTCACACAGCACCTGCGGGCAGCCGAACGCAAACTCTTCGCGGCCCTGTTCGGCCAGACAACCACCAACCAGCCGGAGCGAGCCTGAGCTCCGGCGGATTGGACGGTCTGTCTGTACTTTTTCCCCGCACTGAAAGGCGATGCTTCCGCTGGCTATCGTCAGCGGAGATCATCCCGATTCGGTCGGGACTGTCCGATTGCTGACTACAACGCCTACGTTTTGCACAACAAATGATGTCAATATCACTTATTCGATGGTTGTTTCGCCAAGTTTGTTAAGATCCTCATCAGATGATATGATAGCGTCACTTATAATGATACTGTGTTCTGATAGTATCAACTATACATGATATCCGTCGTAGACGGATCCCTGATTGTCGGACTCTTTGTTGGGGGCTGGCTATGTTGGTTCAGCTATTCACTGCTGCAGGTGCCTTCACAGTTAGGTCGTCGCGCATTAGCAACGGCTATCATCATCTTGGGTATTGGCAGCGTTCTCACCGCGGCGGTCGGTATTATCCCGCGGATTCCAGGTCCAGGGACGAGCGATCAGATGTGGTCACTCCTGCCACTTGTGACGTGGAACCTGATGACTGCGCCGTGGTTTGTATTTGCACTTCAGTATACTGGAGTACGCCCGGCGGTCAGCCGCTGGCGGGTAGTGGCACTGACGCTACCAGTATTGATAGTTCCATTCCGAGTTATTCTTGAAGCGAGTGCAATTGTATTACCACCAACGATCACGGCTTTCATTGCCACGGTCGTTTTCGCGTACGTGCTTTCGTTGGTTGCTGCTGGCTGTTATTTGCTACTCCGGCAAGTTGGGCGAGACGCTCGTTTCCCACTTCAAAAGGCTCTGTCACTTTCGCTCGTTCCCGTCGGATCGCTCCTGTTGTGGAACCTCTCGTCACGGGACATAACAGCAGTGGCGTCGGCTGTTGCATTCAGTGCTGGTACAATTATTATAGGCGTAAGCTTGGTTGCTACCCGTTACCGATATGATCTCTTCGAATCGATTCCGGCAGTCGGAACGCTCGGTGAAGACGCATTAGTTGAGCAGACAGACGACCTAATGTTTGTCATAGATGCGAACGAACGAGTCGTACAGAGCAACCGGAGCGCTGTCCAGAAACTCGATACCACGCGAAACAAGCTTCACGGGAGCGAAATCGGTGAGTTCATTGGATGCGGAGTTGAACAGCTTTCTTCAAACGAGACGATTACTATCGAAACTCCTGTTGGAACCTGCCAATATGATCCGCAGCTATCAGCCGTTACTGATCCACATAGCAACAAACTGGGAAGTATACTCAGTTTTCGTGACGTGAGTGACCGTGAGCTCAGACAACAACGACTGGCTGTCTTGAACCGGGTTCTGAGACATAATCTGCGAAACCGACTGGACGTTATAAAGAGCCATGCCGAGGCCCTTCCGATTGATGGCGATGAACACCGTTCATCGATCATTGCGGCTGCTGATGATATTGCGGCTCTCGGCAGGCAGACGAAAGAGATTGATCAGTTTGTTTCAGCCCAGAGGTCTAGCGACCACGTCGACCTCACACAGATAGTACAGACGGCGTTAGAGCACGTTACGACCACAGACGTGACCGTCACTACCGATATGCCGGGAACGGCTGTGATAATCACGAATCGACAAGCGGTCGTGAATGCCATCGAGAGTCCACTGAAAAATGCGGTTAATTACGCGGCTTCGTCGGTGACAGTGACCATCGAACCCATAGACAGAGGCTACCGCGTGATCATCAGCGACGACGGTCCGGGTATCCCCACAGGAGAGCTCAAGGCTTTGGACACAGGCACTGAGGACCCACTGAAACACACGACTGGGCTGGGGTTGTGGCAGCTCAAGTGGGCAGTGATGACTCTCGACGGTCACGTATCATTTGAAACAGAGGGGGGAACTATCGTGAGAATTAATATCCCCGACCGCGGGACAGCCGAGCCACAGGAATGAGACACACGAGGAATAACTGTCGATGCTCGTGTATGAAAGCACGAAATCTGAGTTCTTAATTTATTCGGCGAGAGAATCCCGCTCTTCCCGTGAGTGACTCGATGGAAACGCTGCTACTCCATGAGAGCGTGAAACAAGATATGGGGCGCAAGAGACCGAACGCGATTCCGTGCCTCAGAGCACGTGGGAGTGACTGGTCCGTGTGCGAAAGAAGCCGAGTCATGGGCGTTACAGCCCGGGTGCCGCGCCGTGCGGCACCCGGGAAAGCCCGAATAGGTGAATCTCTGCGTCACGTACTGGCGTCCCGGAGGAACAAACCATGTACCTCGGAATTGATGTCCACAAACGGTACGCACAGGTGGCAGTAATGGCTGAAGATGGGAAGATCGTCGAAGAGGTTCGCGTCGAGAACGCGAACCTCGACGACCTCGCCCAGCAGTATGCTGGCGCACAAGCAGCGATAGAGGCGACCAGCAACTACTACCACATCCATGATGCGCTGTCGGAGCATTTGGATGTGACTGTTGCTCACCCGAAGGAACTGAATCAGATCGCTGATACTGACAAGAAAACTGATCGCGTCGATGCCAAAGAGCTAGCGCGGATGGTGCGGTTGAATTCTGTGCCTGAGAGTTATGTTCCGACTGACGAGATCAGCGAAGCCCGCGCAC
>JGI1684J13235_1000531_pt1 | contig 14110 bp, 16 predicted proteins | sample PonA232FremontCA_2_FD_13235 | JGI IMG/M metagenome (IMG submission 13235) | reverse complement strand
TCTCGTATGGTTCGATACTCGTTAAAAGTTCGTGTTGTGACGCGCTTCACCCACGGGCACGGTGGCTCGTGGTACTCGCGCTGTTATTCATTATAGATTGCCATAGTTCCCCGAAGGGACTCCGATCCCGTCGTGAACCGACAAAATGGCCTCATCCCCGAGAAAACCCGAGAGAGCAGGTCGGTGGACTTAGTACGGAGGCGGAGAAAGGGGGCGGGTATGAACGTTGCAGACGCGATGACACCACGGTCGGAAGTGGTCACCGTCGAGATTCCGGGGACCCGCGAGGACGTACTCGAGTATCTGCAGGACCGAGGGTTCTCGTCGGTTCCCGTCATCCGGGTCGATGACGACGGGGAGCAGTTCCGCGGTCTCGTCACCCGAGGGTCGCTCATCGAACAGCCTGACGAGGACCAACTTGCGCTCCTCGCCCGGGAAGTCCCGACCATCGGCCGATCGGCGTCGCTCACCGACCTCGCCGAGCTCGTTCTCGAGTCCGGCGAGCGCCGGGTGCCCGTAGTCGAAGACGGCGAGCTCCTCGGCATTGTCACGGTTACCGACCTCGTTCGGGCCCTCGCGGAGGGCGAATCCGACGGAGAGACGACTGTCGGGGGGCTAGCGACACGGGAGATCAACACGGTCTATCACGGCACGCCGCTGCCGGTCGCCGAGCGGGAGCTTTCCTACGCCGGCGTCGCCTACGCGATCGTGCTTGACGACGACGGCAGACAGACCGGGATGATCACCGAGGTCGACATCATCGATGTCGCCCACGTCGTGCAGGGTGAGTCCAATCCCGGAGACGCCGTCGCGAACCAAGATGACGAGTGGATGTGGGAGGGAATCAAAGCCGTCGGCAGTCGATCGATCCCGACGCTGAACGTCGAGATCCCCTCGACCGCGGTCTCGGAGTTCATGAGCGAGGATCTCATTACCGTCCCGAAGACCCGGACCGCACGCGAGACCGCACAGTCGATGTTGTCGAACGATATCGAGCAGATCCCGCTGCTCTCGGGCGACGAACTCGTCGGCATCGTTCGGGACGTCGACCTCTTGGGGGCGCTCGTATGAGCGAGACGGCGGCTCTCGCCGAGCTCGCGAAACGTCGCGGGTTCTTCTTCGCCTCCAACGGGGCGTACGGCGGTACCGCCGGCTTCTACACGTACGGCCCCGAGGGGGCCGCGCTCAAGAGAAACCTCGAGGATTCCTGGCGCGACCTCTTCGTCCGCGAACTCGGCAACGTCGAACTCGAAGCGCCGACCGTGATGCCCGAGGCGGTGTTCGAGGCGTCCGGCCACCTCGACGGCTTCGACGACATGATCGTCGAGTGCGCCGAGTGTGGCGCGACCCACCGTGCCGACCACCTCGTTGAGGATGCGGTCACAGACATCGAAGACGCCGAGGCGCTCGGAACCGAGCGGGTCGGCGAACTCGTCGCCGAACACGACATCGCCTGTCCGTCCTGTGGGGCCTCCCTCGCCGAGGAACCCATCGAGGCGTTCAACCTCATGTTCGGGACGAACATCGGCCCGGGATCGGCTTCCCCCGGCTACCTCCGTCCTGAGACAGCACAGGGGATCTTCGTCGAGTTCCCCCGCCTGAAGGAGTACGCCAGAAACCAACTCCCGTTCGGTGTGGCTCAAATTGGGCGGGCTTACCGGAACGAAATCTCTCCCCGACGGGCGCTGGTCCGCGTCCGGGAGTTTACGCAGGCCGAACTGGAGCATTTCATCGACCCCGAACGCGACGAGCCCCCGATCGAGCGGATCGCCGACGTTGAGGTGCCGTTGTACTCCGCGTCGGCACAGAACGCTGACGACGGTGGCGTTGAAACACTCACCGTGCGGTCGGCGCTTGAGGAGGGCATCCTCGAAAGCGAGTGGGTCGCCTACTATCTCGGACGTTCGATCGAATTCTACGATCGGATCGGGATCGACATGGACCGATTCCGGTACCGACAGCACCTCGCCGGCGAGCGTGCCCACTACGCCGCCGACTGTTGGGACGCCGAAACCGAACTCGGCGGCAACTGGATCGAAGTGACGGGCTTTGCCTACCGGTCGGATTACGACCTCTCGAAGCACGGCGACTACTCCGAGGAGCCGTTCACCCTGTTCCGGCAGTACGAGGAGCCGAAGACCGTCGAGCGCGCCGTCGTCGATCCGGACATGAGCTATCTTGGCCCGGAGTTCGGCGGCGACGCGGCCGAGATCGCTGAGGAACTAAAGACGCTCGCCGGCTGGGATCGATCCGCGTTCGACGGCGACGAGGTCAGCGTCGAGTTCGACGGCGAGACCTACACCGTTCCCGTCGAGAAGACCGGCTTCGCCGTTGAAGAGCGGACCGAAGCCGGCGAACACATCACGCCGCACGTCGTCGAGCCGTCGTTCGGTGTCGATCGACTCGTGTACAGCGTTCTGATCCACGCTCTCGAGACCGACACAGTCGACGGCGAGGAACGGTCGTTCCTCGAGCTTCCGTCAACGATGGCTCCGACGACGGTCGCCGTCTTCCCGTTGATGACGAAAGACGGCCTCGACGACCGCGCCCGCTCGCTCGCTGACCGCCTCCGTACCGAGGGATTCGAGGTTAGCTACGACGATACCGGAAACATCGGGCGGCGCTACCGCCGACAGGACGAAGTCGGGACACCCTACTGCGTCACCGTGGACTACGAGACCAAAGACGAGGATACCGTAACGATCAGAGAACGGGACTCAACGGAGCAGACCCGCGTGCCGACGGCGGACCTCCCCGAGGCGATCCGCCGCCTTGTCGACGGCGCAACGCTGTCGGCGTTGTGATCGACGCCCGAGGACTGTCGCTTCCCGCCGGAGCCCGCGTGATCGGTCTGTAGCATTTATCACCTCGGGGGGAGCACGGATCGGTATGACGGTCTACGAGTCCGACCTCCCGGGCGTCGGGAAGAAGTTCGAGATCGACCTCGACGACGAGTCGACGCTCATCATCGTGATTCACAACACCGGCAAGCGCGAGGTGTTCAAACGCGAGGGCGAGGCGGACTCCGTGAAGCTGTTCGAGATCACCGACCAACTGTCCCGGCAAGTCGGCTCCATCCTGGAAGGTGCGTACTTCCAGCCGATCGCCACCGACACCACAGAGACGATGTTGGACGACGATTCGCTGCTCGAGTGGGTCAAGGTCCCCGACGGCTCCGGGGTCGTCGGCCGGACGCTCAGGGAGCTTGATCTCCGCAACGTCACGGGTGCGTCGGTCGTCGCGATCCGGCGGGACGACGACACCGAGTCGAACCCGGGCCCCGACACCGTCCTCGGGACCGACGACACGCTGATTCTTCTCGGAACGCGGGAGGCCTGTCATCGGGCGGAATCGCTGGTCGCCGGAGGCGACGGGGCCGACGGGCGCGACGCGGACGACGCCTGAGCCATGGCGGAGGTCCTCCTCGAGACCGGACTCGTGCTCGCGGTTCTCGCCCTCGCCGGGACGGTCGCCCGACGGCTCGGCCAGTCGGTGATCCCCTTCTACGTCGTCTCCGGGATGTTGATGAGTCCCTTCGTCCTCGGGCGGGTCGGCGTCCCCATGGTGGCGGGGTACGCGATCGAACTCCAGCCGTACATCACCCTGTTGGCCGAACTGGGCATCGTCTTCTTGCTGTTCTTTCTCGGCTTGGAGTTCAGTCTTGAGCGGCTGCTCGAATCGAGCGAGCGGATCACCAAAGCGGGGACGCTCGACCTGCTCGTGAACCTCCCGGCAGGCGTCGTGGTCGGTCTCGCGCTCGGGTGGTCGCCTCTCGAGGCGTTCGTCCTCGGAGGGATCGTTTACATCTCCTCGTCGGCGGTCATCACGAAGTCGCTCATCGATCTGGGGTGGATCGCCAACGACGAGTCAAACCCGATCCTCGGGACGCTCGTCTACGAGGACCTGTTCATCGCCTTCTACTTGGCCGTCCTGTCGGCGATCCTCCTCGGCGGCGGCGAACTGACCGAGATCTCCATCGATGTCGGTACCGCGATGGTGTTTCTGCTCGCGCTCGTGAGTTCGGTCCAGTTCGGGTCGAGGTTTTTCCAGGAATTCCTTGAAGTCGACTCCGAGGAGATGTTCGTCCTCCGGGCGGTCGCGATAACCGTCCTCGTCGCCGGGTTCGCTCTCGCGATCGGCGTCAGCGAGGCCGTCGCGGCGTTCTTCGTCGGGATGGCCTTCTCGGGGACGGAGCACCTCCACGACCTTGAGCGCCGGCTCATCCCGCTTCGGGACGTCTTCGCGGCCGTGTTCTTCTTTTGGATCGGGATCCGTACCGATCCGGCCGTCTTTCCGGCAGTCGCTGGGATCATCGCCGTCCTCGTCCTCGTGACGGCGCCGACGAAACTGTTCACCGGCTTCGTCAGCGGCCGAATCTACGGTCTCGACGACCGACGCAACGTCCGGGTCGGGCTGGGGATGGTCACGCGCGGGGAGTTCTCGCTCATTATCGCGGCCATCGCGGCCGACGCGGTCGCCGGTGGGACCGTCCTCGCCGAGACGATTCCGGCCGTCGCGGTCGGGTACGTCCTCGTGATGAGCATCCTCGGGACGATGCTCATGCAGTACTCGTCGTTCTTCGAGCGGTTCGTCGTCGACGGGCGATCAGCCTCCTGATGGAAGCGAACGAATAGCGAACAGGCGGCGCGTTCCCTCCGACGACCCGTGCGCCGCGCTCCCGCTTCGGCGGATCGCCGACGATTGCTCACACGACGAGCGGGCCTGCTCCCGTTCCAGTATATAATTCATCGGACGGAGGTTCACTTTCACCGCGGTGGCCGAACCCTTATACGGCGAAACGACGAATTCATTCGTAGATGGCGACAGCCTCCGGCGAAACAGAGTACATCCAGGGACCGCTTCTCGCTGACGGCCTGCTGGAAAAGCGGAGCTATCAGCTTAGCCTGGCCGAAACCGCCGCGTCCGATCACACCCTGGTCTGTCTGCCGACCGGACTCGGGAAGACGGCCGTCAGCCTGCTCGTTTCCGCCGAGCGGCTGGCCGAACACGGCGGACGGTCGTTGCTCCTCGCGCCGACGAAGCCGCTCGTCCAACAGCACGCCGCCTTCTACCGCGAGGCCCTCTCGGTGGACGACGACGATATCGTCGTCTTCACCGGCGCGGTTCGCCCCGACGACCGAGCCGACCTCTGGGAGTCCGCGCAGGTCATCTGTGCGACGCCGCAGGTGATCGAGAACGACCTCGTCGGCAACCGAATCTCGCTTTCGGACGTGACACACATCACCTTCGACGAATGTCACCGCGCGACCGGCAACTACGCCTACAACTACATCGCCGACCGCTACCACGCCGACGCCGAGACGCCGCTTGTCACCGGGATGAGCGCCTCGCCCGGCGGCGACAAAGAAGAGATCCTGACCGTCTGCGATAACCTCGGACTGTGCGACGTAGCCGTGATGACCGAGGACGACGCCGACGTAGCCGCCCACACCCACACCACCGATGTCGAGTGGGAGCGCGTCGAACTCCCCGACACCGTCATCGAGATCCGCGACGCACTCAACGACGTGATTTCCGAGCGGTTGACGAAACTGAAGCAACTGGGTGTGACAAACTCAACGGACCCGAGCATGTCTCAATCGCAACTCAACGCGATCCGAGCGAAACTCCAGGAGCTGATCAACAACGACAGCTCCGAGGGGTACAAAGGAATGAGCGCCCACGCCGAGATCATGAAACTCCGGCGGGCCGTCGAGTTGGTCGAAACGCAAAGCGTCGAGTCGTTGCGGCGGTACTTCGAGCGACAGCGCGAGGACGCCAAATCTTCCGGGGCGTCGAAGGCGAGCCAACGCTTCGTCAGCGACCCTCGTGTCAAGGAGGCGATGCGCCGCGCGGAAGCGTTCGACGACCTCCACCCGAAGTTCCGCCGGGCCCGAATCCTGCTTGCACAGACGCTGGGGATCGAGGACGGCGAACGCGTCATCGTCTTCACTGAGTCCCGCGACACCGCGGAGACGCTGACGGCGTTTCTCGGCGAGCACTTCTCGACCCGCCGGTTCGTCGGCCAGGGCGACAAGGAGGGCTCCGATGGGATGACCCAGACCGAACAAAAAGACACCCTCGACGCGTTCCGAGGCGGCGAGTTCGAGGTTCTCGTTTCGACCTCGGTTGCGGAGGAGGGTCTCGACGTCCCGGATGTCGATCTTGTCCTCTTTTATGAACCGGTGCCGAAGGGCATCCGCTCGATCCAGCGCAAGGGCCGGACCGGGCGAGCCAGCGACGGCCGTGTGGTCGTGCTCCTCGCGGAGGACACTCGCGATGAGGCGTTTTTCTGGATTTCGCGGAACGAGGAGAAAAAGATGGAGGAGGAGCTCCGGAAGCTAAAGAATCTTGAGGGCGAGATCGAATCCGAGATCCGACAACAGGTCGGGATCGGCGAGTTCGACCCCCCCGACGGCGCGGGTGCGGACGCCGACCGGAACGGGAGCGAGGATCCTGGAGGCGAAGCCGCCGCGAGCCCCGGCGATACGGGTGCCGCCGACACCGATATCGACGCGCGAGGCCAGGCCGGCCTCGCCGACTTCTCGGGGACGGCCTCCGGTTCCACGTCCGACGATCGGACGCCGTCGGAAGGAACGGATTCGCCCCCCGACGGAGCGGATTCCGGGCCGGACGACCCGGAGCCGACCGTCGCCGAACCGACGGCCGAGGGGATCGAGATCGTCGCCGACCAGCGCGAACTCGATACACACATCGCCCGCGACCTCTCGACCCGCGAGGGCATCGAGACGCGGCTCGAGACGCTCGAGGTCGGCGACTACGTCCTCTCGGATCGGGTCGTCGTCGAGCGCAAGGCGGTCGAGGACTTCCTCGAGACGCTCGTCGGCGGCGACCGGTCGCTGTTCGAGCAGGTCGGCGCGGCCGCCCGCCACTACGCCCGCCCGGTCGTCGTCATCGAGGGCGAGCGCCTCTACGAGGCCCGGAACGTCCACCCGAACGCGATCCGGGGCGCGATCGCCTCGCTCGCGGTCGATTTCGGCGCGAGCGTCCTCCGGACGACCGACGCCGACGACACCGCCGACCTCCTCGAGGTGATCGCCCGCCGCGAGCAGGAGACCGACGACCGGAGCGTCTCGGTCCACGGCGAGAAGGGCGGCAAGACGCTCGCGGAACAACAGGAGTATGTCGTCGGGGCGGTCGCCGAGGTCGGCCCCGTCACCGCGCGGGCGCTCCTTGCGCACTTCGGCAGCGTTGAGGCCGTCATGGGCGCGACGGAGGAGGACCTCCTCGCGGTCGACGGCGTCGGCGAGGTGACGGCCGACCGGATCCGGACGGTAACCGCGAGTCCCTACGCCGACTCCGATTCCGACGCCGCCCCCGGCCCTGGCCCTGGCCCCGACGCCAACTCCGATACCGACGCTGACTCCGATCCTGGCCCCGACTCCAACCCCGACGCCGACGCCGAGTGAGCCGGCTCACTCCGCGACGGCGCAGTTGTTCGGCCCGAGTTCGAGCTCGAACGCCGCGTCGTCGTCGGCCGTCTCCCGGCCGAGGTTGATCGCGACGATCCGCTCGTGGTTCGCCGGCGGCTCCCCGACCGACCCGACGATCCGCTCGACGAACGCCTCGCGCCCCTCCGAGAACGCCGCCAGCCGCGACCGGAGCTCCCCGAGGTCGGCGGTGTAGGGACCGCCCCGCCCCGGCCGGACGTGCCCGGACGCGACCACGGTGTCGTCGGCCAGCCCCGCGAACCGCTCGGTGAGCGTCGCGTACAGCTCCGCGGCGAGCGCCTCCGGGTCCGCGTCGCCGCCCTGTAGGTCCGGGCGGGCGACGCCGTCGAGGAACAGCGAGTCGCCGGCCAGCAACACGCCATCCACCAGCAGCGACGCCGATCCCGTCGTGTGCCCCGGCGACGCCCGGGCCTCGAGTTCGGCGTCGCCCACCGCGAGCGCGTCGCCGTCCGCGAGCGCGTCGACCTCGTATTCGATCCCCCGCTCGACGGCGGCCGCCGGAACCGAGGGGGTCACGCCGGCCGCCTCGGCGAGCGACCGAAGCCCGCTGACGTGATCGGCGTGAACGTGGGTGTCGACGACGGCGACGATCTCCGCGCCGAGCGCCGCGGCGTCCGCCACGTACCGGTCGACGAACGCGGCCAGCGGGTCGACGATCGCCGCCTCGCCGCCGTCAACGACGGCGTAGCCTAGACACCCGGTCGCGGGGCGGCGATACTGGTACACCGTCGCCTCGGTCGCCCCGTCTGCGATTTCCGCCCGCCGGTAGACGTCCGCCCACGCCGCCATCCCGCCGGAGAGGTTCCGGGCTTCGATCCCCGCCTCGGCGAGCTGTTCGACCACCTTGGCGCTCTCCTCGCCGCGGGGACAAACGACCACGTACGACTCCTCGGGGTCGACGAGCGACCCGACGTCGCCGGTCACGCCCGCGCTCACGAACCGCATGTACGGGACGTGCGTCGACTCGACGTTCGGCCCCTCGATCCGCCAGGCGTCGACCTCGTCGCGGTTCCGGACGTCCAGGAGTGCGACTCGCTCGCCGGCCTCGATCGCCGCCGCCAGCGAGGCCGGCGAGACGGACTTCGACGGTTCGGACATGCGAGGCAGTATGCGTTCCGTCGATATGAACGGTCCGCCGACAGAACTGTGTGGCACCGCCGTCAACACAGCACATGGACGCGACCGCGTTCCTCGAATCCGTCCGGGCGTCGAACGCGACCGAACTCGACCGCCTCGGCTCCGAGAAGGCGCTCGTCGCCGAGACGGCCGCGCGACTGGACGCCGATCACGTACTGGACGCGGCCGCCGCCGCGGAGGCCCGCGCCGTCGAGACGCTCGACTCGTGGGCCGACGACGAGCCGACCGACCGCGCGGCAGCGGCGTTCCGGACCGCCGCGGAGCGCGAGCGCGAGCACTACAGCCGGATCGCCGAGCTCGGCGGGAGCGCAGAGGACCCGCCCGCCGACGCGCTCCACGAGCACCTCCGCGGCCTCGAGGGGACGCTCCCCCGCGTCGCGGCCGGCCTCGTCGCCCGCCCGCTCGTCGCCTCGCGGACGCTCCTGCAGGTGATCAACTTCTTCGTCAACGAGGGCGACACCGCCGCGGCCGAGGCCTTCCGCGAGCTCCGGGCCGAAACCGACGCGGCGGCCGAGCGCGGGGCAACGCTTCTGGTCGACCTCGAGGGGTGGGATTCGGATTCGGATTCGGATCCGGCGACGGCGGCCGCGAGCGAGGCCATCGGGGTCGCCTACGACGAGTACGCCGACACCCTCGAGGGGATGGGCGTCGATCCGAAGCCCGTCTGTTGAGCCGTCTCAGAGACGGCGGACGGCCTCCAGCGTCTCGGCGGCCTCGCGGGCGGCCGCCAGGAGGTCGCGCTTCCGGCCGACGTCGCGCGTCTCCTCGGCCCGCTGGGTGAGCGAGGCGACCTCCTCGACGAGCGTCCGTTCGGCGTCCCGGAGCGTCCCGCGTTCCGATCGCGTCTTCTCGGCCCGCTGTCGCGTTCGGCTTCGCTCCCCCTCTCCGGCGTCGGCGTCCGACCCCGAACGGCCGGCGGGCGGCTCCGCGTCGCTCGTCGCTGGCGGGTCGACGCGGGCCGGGCGACGGTCCCGCGAGGGAGTCGGCGGGGCGCTCCCGGTCGCCTCGGCGCGCTCCCCGCCGGCCTTTCGGTCGCCCTCGGCGGCCGGTTCCGGGGTCCGGTTCGTCGCGGTTTCGGACTGCGGGTCGGGTCGACTGTCCGCCTCGGCCTCCGCCTTCGAGTCGGTCGCGGCATCGCCACCCTCGCGGTCGGCCGCGGACCCGGCGTCGGGGTCGGTCGACTCGCCCGCGTTCGCCTCGGCGTCCGTGGCCGTCGTCTCCGGTTCCTCGTCGCCGAGCAGTTCGCCGTCCTCGGTGATCTCCCGCTCGCAGGTAGGGCAGAACGACCGGCCGTCGTAGCGGAACACCGGTGACTGGCACTCCGGACAGTGGCGGTTCGTCATCGTTGCCCCCTGGAGGAGGAGTTCGCTCATTCGCTCGGAGGCTTCCCGTTTCTGTTTGTCCCGCTCGTACTTTTCGCGGAGTTTCTCGCGTTCGGCCTCTCGATCAAAATCGCTCATACGCGTTCGAACGCCTTGTCGCCGCAAAAGGACTACGTTCGAATCCACGCTGCGGACCAGCGGTTTTTAATCGGTGAAGCGACCAACGGAACGTATGCAGGTGAAATCCCGCCACCACCTCCGGTCCGACGAGATCGACGACCTGGAGGCCGCTCTCGCCGACCAACTCGGGATCGATCTTAACGGCGACAGCTACGAGCGCGTCGAGTTTGCCGATGTCGACCGAGAGGTCGTTCTCGTCGACGGTGACCCGCTCGTCGCCTCCTTCGACGGCGACCTGTTCGTGACCGTCCGGGGTGCTAACGCCCACCCACCCGAGGGCCACGTCGTCACCGTCGACTCGGGGGCAATCTCGTTCGTCTCCGACGGCGCGAACGTGATGCGCCCCGGCATCACCGAGGCGACCGACGACATCGCTCCCGGCGACCTCGTCGTCATCGTCGAGGAGGCCCACGGCAAGGCACTGGCGGTCGGCCGCGCCGAAACCGACGGACCGGACATGGTCGGTGACTCGGGCCGCGTCGTCAAGTCGCTACATCACGTCGGCGACGAGCTCTATGAGTTCCATGTGTAGAGTCCCCCCCGAAAGGGGCTGAGTCGGACGTAAGACCTATGCCACCGGCAACCGCTGTCGACAATATGGGACTTATGAGCAAGCTCCTCGGCGGTGGCTCGGCCAGCACCGAGGACTACGTCGAACTCGATGTCGACGACTTCGACGCCAACGCCTCCGCGGCGCAGGTACAGATTCGCTTCGCCGAGATTAGCGAGAAAAACGACGTCATCGATATCAAGGACGCCGTCTACGACGGCGATATCGTCGTCGCCGATATTATCCGGCACACGACAAGCGACCGGACGATGGAGCACATCACGGACGAACTGAAACAGGTCGCCCGCGAGGTCGGCGGCGACATCGTACAAAAGGAAGACGACCAACTCATAATCACGCCCGGTGGCGTCAGCGTCTCGCGATCGAAGATCGGACGGTAGCCCGCCCTCTGTTCGTCACAACTCTTCGTAGGGCTGGACGACAACGAATCCCTCGCGTCCCTCGAAATCCATCTGGAAGCGCTCGCCGGACTCCTGGCCGATCATGTCCGAGAGGTTGTTGTTGACTTCGATGTTGGGTGACGTCCGGTTCCAGGCGACGGTGGCACTCGGGTCGGTCGAGACTGGGGGCTCGATGACGAGTGGGTCGCCGTGGGTCGTGAGGGCGACGTGCCCCGGCCCCTGGAGGTAGACATTCGTGAACCCGCCCGCGAACGCGCCGGCAAGGCTGTCGATTCTGTCGATTTCGTAGGCCACCTGTGACTCGAAGGCGAGGATGTCTTCGCCGTTGACGGTGAGGGCGTCGTCTGCGCCGAGGTGGATGATCTGGACTTTCTTTTCGTGATCGGCGAGGTACAGGTGGCCAGCCCCCTCGACGTTCATGATCGGCGTCCCTTCGCCGGTCGCGGCTTCCTTGAGAAAGCCGGTGATACCGCCTTCGGGCGTGGCCTGGCCGGTGAACGAGAGATCGCCGGTGTAGGCGATCATCGCACCGGCCTTCGCCATCGCCGATCCGTCGACAGCGACATCGAGCGTGTAGGTGTTCTCTAGTTCGAACGTCTCGTCGGTTTCCGTCGGTGCGTGCTGGGTCTTGAACTGATCGATATCCATGATAGTACGAGCCAATCAGGGACGGCTCGGCCGAACATTTGCTCCGACGGGAAATGAACCGCGCGATGGGTAAAAATCCGCTTCGAGTCACTGCCCCGAACGGAAGGTACAGAACCCCACGGCCCGACATGGTCACCGTGACAGGAAAGTCGCCCGGGGACGACGGCGACGAGGACGGCGAGGAAGAGGAGATAAACAGGGCGCTTGATCGGATCGTCGACTTCCTCGCGACGTATCTTCCTTGAGCAGTCACACCGAAATCGCGCGGCGGTGAGACCCGGCGTTCGGTTGTCCTGCTTGGGAGAGGACCGCTCCCGGAACCCACGCACCGCGATCGCGGCGGCTTCGATCCCGGCCCTTTTGTTCGTTGACCGCGGATTCTTGAGCGATGGGTATCATCCGAATCGTCCGCGGAACCGCGAGCGGAGCGACGGCGATGGCGGCCTACGATGCCGCGCTCGCGGCCGCGAACATCCACAACTACAACCTCGTCTCGGTCTCCTCGGTGATCCCGGCGAATGCGACCGTTGAGGTCGTCGAGGAAGCTCCGGATCTCGGGCCCGCGGGCGAGCGCCTGACCGTCGTTGAGGGGCGGGCGACCGTCGCCCCCGGCCGATCCGACCCGGCCGTCGCGAGCCTCGGGTGGGATAGGGCCCCTGGCGGGCCGGGCATCTTCTATGAGGCCTCCGGGACCGATCCCGAGGCGGTCCCCGAGCGGGTCGATCAGGGGCTCGCAGCTGGCCGGACCCTCCGTGAGTGGGACTTCGGCGAGACCGGCCGGGTGTCGGCCGTCGCCGAACCGGACCCGGAGCGGTACGCGACGGCTGTGGTTCTCGCCGTGTACGGCGAGAGCACGCCGCTCCTGTAGCGACGATGGCTCCCGATTGGGTGGTGCTGGACGATACCGCTGCCCACACCGGTCGACGGGTTTTTATCCGCGTGCCCTGTATTCTGAGCTGTTCAATGCACGGAAACACGCCATACGCAGGCGCGCCGGCCGCCGACGCGAAGGCGACCCCGGAGCACCGCCGAACCCTCCGTCAGGACCTCGTCAGAGTCGCCTCTTCGACCCGAGAGTTGCTCTCCGACGAGTTCGTCGTCGGCGGGGAAATCGCCGACGGCGACAGCGGGCTGCAGGCGACCGTCGCGGTCCAGCCACCCGCCGGATCGGTCGTCTCGGCCGGGATCGACGTGGACGCCGAGGGCGACGCGGACGTCAAATCACTCGCCTGGGAACTCGCTGCGGGGGCCGTCCTCGAGGCCAAACACGCCGCCCGCGACACCGACGTCGCCGCGAGCTGACCCCCCGACTGGCCGCCGTTTTCGTACTGCCGTGTGTGTGTTGCTCCCCGTCGCCAGCGACGGTTACGGAACGGTTTTGTGTCCGTCGAAAAAAGCCGATAGCGTGAGCGTCGTCGAGGAACGCATCGAACGGCTGGCTGATCTGGCCCGAGAAGCCGCCCGCTCGGGCGAGTCAGATCTCGCCCGGCGGTACGTCCAGCGGGCCCGCCGACTCGCCGAACGAAACCGCACCGACCTGCCGCGACGACTCAAACGCTTCAGCTGCGATCGCTGCGATGCGTATCTCGTCCCCGGCCGAACCGCGCGCGTCCGGACCCGAAGCGGCCACGTCGTCGTAACCTGTGACTGTGGGGAACACGCCCGCTACCCGTACGGGTCGGGCTGACGACCCCGGAGAGCAATACCCGACTCGCATGTGTGTCAGGTTTTTATAACCGGCCGTCGAACGGGGGGGCATGTCGAACGAGAACGCTGTTGATATTCACGACCTCGATGTGACCGTCTGGGTCGGAAAGTCGGGGATCGACCCGGTCGTTGATGAACTGGCGGATCAGTTGGCTGACAGGGAGGCGGTGAAGGTGAAGTTCCTTCGGGCCGCCCGCGGCGGAACAACGACGGAGTCACTCGCCGCGGCGTTGTCCGACCGGACGGGGGCCGAAATCCTCGACGTTCGCGGGCACACCGCGGTGTTCCGTCGATGATCCTGCTACAAAACGGCGCCAGCGGCTGGCTCGGAAACACACTCGAGTCGCTCGGGCTGCCGCCCGGAATCGCCGGATCGGCCGGCGACGTCATCGTCGGCGGCGCGCTGTTTCTCCTCGCGTTTGTCGTCGCCTACCTCGTCGGCAAGCGGGCCGTGTTACCGCTTCTTAACCGCGTCCTCAACGCCCGCAATCTCGATCGCCACGCCAAGACCCCGATCCAGAAGGTGGTGTGGCTCCTCTATTTGTTCGTCGCGATCACAATCGCCTTCGGAGTCGCGGGCTACGACGACTTCCTCCGGTCGCTTGCGACAATCGCCGCGGCCGCGACCCTCGCGATCGGCTTTGCGATGCAGGACGTCCTCAAGAACTTCGT
>JGI1684J13235_1000526_pt1 | contig 14189 bp, 25 predicted proteins | sample PonA232FremontCA_2_FD_13235 | JGI IMG/M metagenome (IMG submission 13235) | reverse complement strand
GACTGCCGCCGTATTTGTTGGCCTTTTGCGCATTGATAGCTTCATTACGCGTTGGCAGTTCGCCTGGTATTTCGTATTCTGCTAGTAATTTTTCGGTCAACTTTCCACCGCCTTATACACTTATGCTTTTATAAAGCAAAAAAAGATAGGCAGGGCGGCTGTATGGCCGCGTTGCAGATTCGCACTGCCAGCGCTTGCAGAACAGGAAACGTCACCGGCAAAGGAGGCTGGAAACGCCGGCTAAAAACTGCCCACTCACCGGGGTGGATTGCGCCCCGTGCCGCGCCCCACTTTGGTTGTCTAGAAACGACCATAAGTCTCACCCTGCCCAGGTGGAACTATTCTCCAGCCTGCTCTTCCGCGGTTTTTTCAGCGTATTTCTCAACGCAAATCTTACAATCCGTTTCGGTGTCGGGCGCTCTCTCGCCTACTGACTCGACTTCGCCTTCAAAGTCCTCGGGCAAAGTTGCCCGCCCGCAAAGGCTTTCACCATCTTTGTCAAATATATGGTTTTTGCCGCCACCGCCCGGGCTTGCGTACAAAAAGCCTTCAACTGGCTCTTCGTCTTCAGTTTTCACGTCAGCTGTGCCTTCCATGCTGCCGCCTGTAACCTTCAATTCCGCGCCCTGGCCGCCGGCAGGTTTTGCAATGCCAAAGTATTCCAGGTCTTTGCCTTCAATATCTGCTATCTTGCCGGCTACATCAAGGACTGCATCACCAAGGGTTTCCCCGTTGCCTTTCATCAAATTTTCCGTTTTGTCGTATTTGGGCAACCGGACTTCATAGGCCATATTTTCCGCGGGGTAAATTTGTACCGGCCCCCACCTGTCTGTCAACTTTTCTAACGCGTAATTTAGTGTAAAAGCCATTTTATACCTCCTGGTTTGGGTATTCTTCCCACTTTGACAGTGGGTAAATGAATTCTTCTATTTCCAAAGCTTGCTCAACGGTCAACTCTCGTTTTTTGATCGCAGTAATTAACTGCCTGGTTGAATATCCCTCCCGTAGTTCAATTTGCCGGCAGCGCTCAGCTTGCCGCTTTTGGTTGCCAGGGTCATTCATTTTCACCGCCACCAGTTATCCGTTCTTCCCTGGGTTTGCCTTCCGGCAATTGTTGCCGGCCAGCGCCTTGCTCTATTGCCTTTTCTTGTTTTTTGGCCCAATCAAGGCGCTGCCTGTGGTCGACAATATCTTGGCAAAAGTTGTGTAATTCGGGCGCATTGGGTGGCCACTTTGGATGCTTACCAGTAAAGTTTTTAAGCGCTTCCCGGGCAAGCTCATATTCGTATTCGCCAAGGTATTCTGCCCAACTCTCAATAAAGCGCTTAGTATCGTTTGAAGTTTCTTTTGGGAATTCAAATTGTCTGTAAATATCAGAAATATGGGAGAGTAACTTGGTTAGTTCAGTCCTTTCCATTCTGCACCTCCTTTCGGTCTTCTTCTCTCGCCCACTCCATTACGTCTTCCAGCACGGCCTCTTCGTTCGATACCTTGCGGTCTTTATACTTGCGCTCAAGGATCTTTGTGTAGTGTTCCTGGGATTCGATTACCCAGGTGAAGTCAACGACCCAGCCGCGGTCGTTAGCGCCCAGTAAAAACTCCTGCTCACTTATAGCGTTTATAATCTCTTGAAATGAAAAATTAGGTTCCTTGTAACGCTTACGCAGTTTGCGCTTTCGCTTGCCAGTCATTTGGTATATTCGTAGGTCTTCTGGTACAGCTTGGTTCCACTTCTCCTTGATTGCATCATAGTCCAAACCGTTACCAGTTATGGGCGCGTACTCGTTATACTTCTCTGAGGGCGGCGGGTCAAATCTCGAATTTGACTTGTCTTTATTGTTTTTATTTTCTTTTCTTTTCTTTTCTTTTTTTGGCATTGCCGAATCTTTGCCGTTGCATTGCGTCCGCATTGCGTCCGCATTGCTTTCGCCTTCCTCCGGCTGTTCTTCTCCATTGCTTTCGTTATCCCACCGCGCTCTGGCAGCTTTACGGGCCTGCTCCGAACGCTTATCTTTTTGCGCCATACGCCTTAGTAAAGATTCCGAGTAAAGGCTGCCGTTTTCTCTGTTAAATAGTCCAATCTCAACACAATAATCAATAAATTGTTGAGCCTTTTCTGAATCTATGTTTAGTTGCAGAGAAATTTTTTGGGGTAGGTTTTGTGAGTTTGAAAGTTGGTAGTCCGTCTGTTCTCTCATAAGCTCCACAATACCCCAGAAAAGCCCGTACCCCTCCCAGCCCCACTTGGCCCTGAGATCTAGTATTTTTTCGTCTTGGTGAGCGTTTGAATCGTGAGAAAAGTAGTAAGCGTCTTTATTCTGTGCCATATTCCCATCCTCCAATAAAATTACAGCCGGGGTGAATGAGGCGGGAAAAGGTGGGAAAGGTCTTTTCCAGGCCCCGGCTGTATGGTATAATAGATTGTGCTAAAGAAATAATCATGCTCCCACCTCATTCAAATTCATTATAAATGATTTACCTGCCTTCGCAAATTAGCTGCGTCTTGCTCTTGATAGTTTTACGCCTTACCTGTCATTTTATTTTTGTGTTCCCTTGCGGCCTGGGCCAGCATCAAAGCAAAGCGCTCAACTTCTTCCGGGTCGGTAAATTCCAGTCGTCCTTGCTGCTTGCCCTGTACCAATTGCAACCTGTGCCGGCCTTTGGGCGCAAGACTTTGCCGTAACTTAACCTGTAAGTCTTTTATATTGCCATTATTGGTTTCAAACTGCTTTTCAACTGTCATTTTAAAGGAAATGTACTAACAAAATTACAATACCTGCCAGCAACATACATCCACCGAAAACCATTGCCGGCACTGCCTTGCCTTCAACTACACCGTCTTTGCGTACCTTTTGCCTGCGCTTTTTTGTTGATGGTGTCTGTGGCCCTTCCCATTTTTTTGGCATAATTACCCCCTGTCTGCTAATTTGGTTACAACGCCGGTTTCTCCTTGTACCCGGCGCTTGCACTTTTGGGCTTCGGCAAATTCGCCGCTTACGTGTAAAAGGTGTATTTCTTTTAGTGTTTTGGTGTCCAGGTGGCCCAGGTATTCCAGCAAGCTGTCCAGGCTTAAGTGGGTTTTTATGCTTTTTGTGGCGTGGGCCGTGGCCGCCTGGCCACTATAAACCGCATCATCAAGCCGGCTTTCAATGTAATTGCATTCCACCATAAGATAGTCCAAATTCTTGAAAGCGTATGGTATATGGGGCGTGTCAGTTGCGTAGAAAAGGCTTTCGCCCGGGGTTTTGATTAAAAACCCAAAGTTTTCAACGCCACCGTGGGCCAGTGGGTATGCTGTTACCCTAAATTTGCCGACTGACCGCTCGTTTTTGGACTTCAAAAGCTCGCCCCCCACTGCGCAACCCAGGCCCAGGAATTCTGCCGTTTCTATGCCCATATACACTGGCAAACCGCGTTCTATTAAATCTTCGGTTGCTTGGCAGTGGTCAGCGTGGGCGTGGCTTACGAGGCATCCGGCCAAACTTGCCAGGCTGTAATCATGCCGCCATACGCGCCTTTCCAGTTCGGAAAACGGCAGCCCCGCCTCAATGAGTAAGGCGGGGCCATCCCGTTCCACTATATAACTATTCCCATCACTGCCGCTTGCAAGTGTATGGATATCCATTGTTAAAAGCCGCGCTCTGGGCGGTTTTCTGGCTGCTCGTCATCTATCAGCTTTCCCTGGCCACCGCTGCCATCATGTTTACCCTGGCTGTTTTCTTCCTCTGGCTGTTCTTTCTCGTTGGTTTCTTTTGTGTCGCCGTTTCCACCGACGGTTTCCGCATCAATGGTTTCCATTTCTTGTTCTTGTTTTTCGGTTTCCCTTTCTTGTTTTGCCTGGGCCACCGGGGCGCGGTTTTTGGCAGCTGCAAAAAGGTGGCTGTCATCACTCGAATTTATCAGAGGCTTAAGCGCCCTGTGGATAACTGTCTTTTTGGCCATTTCACCGGTGAAAGCGTTATGAGGGTCGCTATCTTTGCTCTTTGACCAGTTGCCTTTCTCCCAGGCAGCTTCCAGCTGCGCGCGCTTCATGATGGTATGTTCATCAGGGCGGTCGTCTTTAAACTTCACAATAGCGTAAGCCCCGGCAACCTGGTCGTCATCCATGTTTTCAAAGGACTGCTCGTGGTTTGTTACCACTTGCCGGCCATCCTTGGTTTTTAGGCTTAAGGTGTCGCCTTCGTAGATTACGTTGGCGTTAACCCTGTCAACGCCTGCGGCCTGCTTTGCCAAATAAATATCCCCAAAGTAACTTCGCTGCGCCACCAGGCTTCTGCCATAAGCGATATAATAAACCTGCTCTTTTGCAGGGTTAAGGCCCTGTACAACCGTGTCCAGCAACGCGTTCTGTATGCTGCGCGTGCTGCAACTGTCTAGGACGTAATTGTCGTCCTTGTCTTTAGTACCTTGGATCTCCAGCCAGGCACTTTTTAAGGCATTGCGGGCCGAAAAGTTTACGGGAAAATCAACCTCGCCTTCTTCTTTTAATTCGCTAACTTTGTCTTCAACTACGTCCAGCGTCTTTTCTTTCTTCTCCTGAATGTTAGCCATAATTATTCCTCCTGGTTTTGGCTTTGTTTTTGCTTAAAAAGTTTGACCAACTCGTCCGACATTTCTATCAAGTGCTTGCTTTTGTCTCGTTCCTGGGCGTGGCTGCCGTCTTCCAACTTGTAAACCCTGCGCCCTTTCCAGTGTCCAACGTGTTCTGCCTGGTTGCCCATTATTACCTCCTTAAAATGGGGCCTTTTCTTTGGTGCTTTCCGCTGCAACATCCACCGTCAGGTTTTCCTGTTCTGGGTCGTGGTATAAGTTTATAACCTGTGCATCCATTCCCGGTATGGTTGCAACGCTTTCGCGCTGGTCAATCCAAATTGGGGCCGTAGTGCTGTAAGCCGCCGATAAAGTTTTGATTATATCCAGCCCTACCTGAATTTTGCCTGCGCCGTTAAGTGTTGAGAACGGCACACCTTTGTAGGTCGGATAGCATACGTCCTTTATGCCGCCGTTAACCTGCTCTTCAAAGAGTGTCCAATTAGCCAACTCGAACATTGAATTTATCCTGTCCTGGAGTATCTTAAGGCGCGTCCTGGTGTATTCTTCTGCCAGGTGTTCCAGGCGCTCAAAGTTTTCCAGGTCTGCGCTTAAGTTGCGCCGCCTGGCTTCAAGTTCTTCAACGCGGTTTTCTGATTTTTTGCTGGCCTTGATTTGGGCAATTTCTTCTTCCGTTTGTTCTATTTGCTCTTCAAGTTCTTCAACGCGTTCTTCTTCTGCGGTTAAGTCGGGTTCGCCGGCGTTTTCCAGTTTTTCTTGCAGCTGCTCTTTTTCGGCTTTGAGTTCTTGCCATCGTTCGTCATCGTGGGCCTGGGCCGTGGGGTCTGGCAGGTTTTCCCGCTTTTGTTCCACCTTTTCCTTTTCCTCAATTTTCTCGTTTATCTTAAAGTGTAGCTCCTCTGCTTCCGATTCCGTGTCTGCTATTTCCTTTTCTAGGTCTTCTACTTGCTGCTTTTTGGCCTTGCCGCGCTCTTCCAAACTTTCCAGCTTTTCTGATTTTTCTCTGTTGAATTCCTTGCGCTTTTCTTCTATTTGGCTGGGCGGCAACTCCTGGCCGCAAGTCGGGCAGGTTTTTTGATCTTTCTCAAAGGACTTTTCGTACCAGTTATCCCACTTGTTTTGCAGCTGGGCCAGCTTGCCGCGGGCTTCCCCCAGACGTTCCTGCTTGTCTTCTATTTTGCCGCGCAGCTTTTCTTCTTTGCGCTCTAGGTCGCCCATTTCGTCTTCGATTTTTTTTGAATGTTCCCGTATCCTGGCCTTGCGCTCTTCGTTGGCCCCGGCATAATCGCCTTCAATGTTGCCCATTTCGGTTTCAACTTCGGATATTTGGTCCTTTATTTTGGCCTTGCGCCCGCCGGCTTTTGCCTGGGCAATCTCGTTTTCCAGTTCTTTTTTCCAGGCTTTTAGGTGGGCGCGGGCCTGCTCAAATTCTTCCTGTGTTGCTTTGCGCGTTTGTATATTGCGCCTGGCCTCGTCAATTCGGTCCGGCAGCTTTTTTATTTCCTCGTCAAGTTCATCTATTTGATCGCTTAAAAAGTCCTTAAAGTTGCTTAATTTGGTGATGTTTCGTTCTTCCATTTCGTCTAAAACCTTTTCCACTTCTGGTTTGCGGCCAATGATTTCTTCTATATCTGGCTGCTCGACCATCTCAAGTAACTTTTCGCGCCTTTCCTGCCAGTGCAAGTTCTGGGCAAAGTAGGTTGGATTGGTGATAAGGCTAAAAGTTTCCTCGTCAAGGATGTTGTTAATCCGGCGCTCGTAGTCGCTTTTCTTTTGGGGCGCGCCGTTTATATAGTAATCCGTTGTATGGCCTCGGAATTCCTGGTTTTCGCCGCTACCTTTTGTCCATTGCTCGTAATAATTGCGGCGCAGTGTAAGTTCCTCCTGCCCGCCTTCACTGTTGATTGCCAGCCTTAAGACAACTTCGTGGTCTAAGTGGTGGATTATTTCCCCGTTTTCATCCCAGGTTTTTCCCCACTTTTTAAACTTGTGGCTTCCGGTGCTATCGTGGCCAAAAAGCGCCCAGGTGAAAGCGTCAACCAAACTGGTTTTGCCGCTTTCGTTTTGCCCTCGGACTGTGGCCGGTTTGCTGTTAAATTCAACTTCAAGGTCGCGGATGCCCTTAAAGTTAGTCAGTTTCATAGACTCCAGCCGGACTTCTGTACTCATAGGTTTCACCCCTTAATTTGATTTAAAGTTCTCAGAACCTTTTCTTTTAAAGGTTCCGTGATTTTGCCCTCTTTATGTATCCACTGCCGCAGGCTTTCCACTCTGTAGCTTTTGCGTGGGCGGCCTTTGGTTTCTTCACCCCAGACTTCTTCCGCATCCTGGCAGTAACCGTCCTCCCTGGCCCGCCGTATCAAGTGGTAATACGTGCCACTTGGTATAACTCCATCAAAATCTTTGCGGGTAAATCTGGGCGCGCTTTTAGTGTTTGGCATTTGAATTCACCTCCAACAAAAACAATTATAAAAAGGCTTGCAATGATTGCAAGGAAAAACCTAAAAAGTATGTATGCCGCCCATTATCGCTATAATGGCCATGATGGCCACCGGGCCTGAAATTAAAATTGGCATTTCCCAAATTCCTGCCAGCATTATTACACCAAATCCGATGCTTGCGACTCCTAATAGACGCTTGAGTGTCTTCATGGTTTCACCTCCACCTTGTTGCCCGGGCCGTGGTTTTGGCCCGGGCTGTGTAGTCATTTGTTGGGCTTGAGTGTCATATTTTGGTCTTCTTCCGGCAAGTTCTTGCCCTGGGCCACTACTTTGTTATTTCTGCCAATTAGTTTCAGTTGGTCACCGGTTTCCGCAAGTACGCGGTTTAAAAGGGCTTGCAGGTCGCCGTCAATATCCTGGTAGATCACCTGGTTTTTGGACTTGTCTATCATAAGGACTGTGAACTTGACTTCTGTTGTGGCTTTGGGACCAAACCGCCGCCGCTTGACTTCGTAGTATCCTTTGCAGGTATCACAAGTCCACCGCTGCTTGGTAAACTCTGCGTAGTCCTTGCCGTCTTGGTCTATCCAAAGTTCAATTTTCATCTTCAATCACCTCGTTAACCGCGCTGCCAGAACTATCTATCACCTTTATATCCCAATACGGCTTTCGGCAATCAACACCCGTTTCCTTTTTGATGATATCTGCCATCTCACTATCTATTAGTTTTTTGCCGTTAATTTCTGGCAGTGTTTCCTCCGAAAAACCCGAACTGACTACGTCCTTATAGCCGTTCCTCCTGACTACCATATTGACCTCTGCGGCCAGTTCATCTGGAAATTCCACAACTTTATTTCCAAGCTCAGGCACTTTAAGTTTCATCTTCGCCACCACCTTTTCTGGTATTGGTTTTGCCGCCAGAGCTAAACTGATCTTCCAGGTATTCTAGGCACTCTGGGCAAACATCGCCCCGGCCCAGGTAATACGTTAAGTTCTTTTCGCCTACCTGCGCGCCACAGTTATCGCAGCTGTCTTTATTGCTCATTTCTTACCTCCCGCAAAGCTTCCTGTATTTCTTGGTATTCTTCCATGTCAAAACCTCTCACTTCACCCCCTCTTATTGCAGTTGATAAAGCCGAAAGTAAAATGTCCATTTGCCTGTAATCCACCAGAATGTTGTTGTAACTATTTTCGCTTTTGCCGCTTGATTTCGGGGTTTCAAACAACTCTGGCAGGCTGCTTGTAACGTGGTCAAAGGCTTCGTCCGACATTTCCGATATTGGAAACGAGGCTAGCTTTTCCTGCTTGTAAACCAGCCGGGTCAACACAACCCGGTCATCTCTGACAAACCAGCGATCGGCCTTATCTGTAACGTGCTGTATTGTCTTGTTATCCATTCTGCACCTCCTCTTCTTTTAGTAATCTTCTCGACGCTTTAACCCGCTTCCATAGTGACTTAAATTCTTCCGTAGGAGAATTACTTCCACCTTCACTTATTGCACAAGATAAACCAATATCTATAAGCTCCAGATCTCTTCTATTAAGATCAAACTTTATTCCATCTTCCTGTCTATTTATCTTCATCCCTGCACCTCCTGATACCTCTCTATGTACCTCTCCGTGACCTCGGGCATTATGCCTTCCAGCACCCGACCAATACCTGCATTATACGCCCAGATGACGGTTCTAACTGTAACCTGTATCTCGTAGTACCTGAGCATTTCCGGTATCCTGTCGTGTAAATACCAATCCGCTATCTGGTGATTTATCCCGGGGTCAAACAGATCACCCCGGGAATAACTATGACCTGTCCTCTGGTTATAGCTCTTCCTAACTACTGGCATTATCTGATATAATCCAACTTCTCCGGCCCTACCGACTGCCTCAGGGTTGCCGCCACTTTCAATTTCTTTGATCTTTTCCATATCTACCTGTACGCCCTGGACAGCTACTCCTAGTGCTAAAAATATAAGTATTACTGGCACAACCTTATTGGTTTTCATCGTTGGACTCCTTTTCCGCTCTCAAGATTTCTTTTTCCATTCGCTTACGACTCCAGCCGCGCCTTTTCATACTGCCTCCCACCCGGATTTAACCATCCGGGCCCGGGGCCAATAGAAGGAGATTAGTTTGCAATTTCTTCCGACTCTACAATCTGGTGAGTCGGCTCGGGGAAGTCACCGCCCAGCATCTTTTCCATTACTTTTTTAATATCAGTGTTTCGATAATTCGCCGGGTCGTAATTTGCTTTTTTCTGGCTGATAAACGCTTCCCGAGTGTAGAGTTTAAACGTGGTGGCCCGCCTTACTTCTACCCCGCCGGTTAAGATATTTTCGGTATCCAGCCGATAAGTCTTGCTTTCGTGGTGCTTAGGTGTAACCTCGATCGTCTTACCGGTACTGGACGTCTTACCCTCAATTATGTAAGGTGTGTGAAATACGCCGCTGATCCCTTGGGTCAACCTAATTTTTTCGTTTTTAGGTAGGTTCATCTGAAATCACCCTCCTATGGTGATAGAAAATATAAGTTTCAACACGGGGTCAAACCGCCTTCGGTTCGGCCCCTAGCTGCAACCTATATTTCTTTGGCTGCCAGCGTCCGGCTTTTTCGGGACTTTCCCACATCCGGGCTTTGGCAACCCGCAGGCATTTCAACCCGCTTGAGCTCTTCTTTTTTTTCAACCTGTCAAGGAACTTTGTTTTTTGCTGCCTTGTAGCAGTATAATTAAACCATACTTTTGCAAGGATTGCAAGGGTTGCAAGGGAAAAGATTCAAAAAGGAAAAACTTCGAATTTCACCAAGTGGAGGTTATTAAGGTAACGAAATGCTGTGTTCCCCGCAGGTCGGGGATGCAAGGATAATGTTCTCATTGGCTTTCTAAGGCAGTCAAAAAAGCCCCGCCGGCCCAGGGTAGGCTGCAAGGTCGGTTTAGCGGGGCCAAAAGAAAAACGGGGCGGGTTTCCCCGCCCCGAACTCGGCGTCCCGCGTGCCGGCTGGAGAAATATGTCTAAATTATGCCCAGGGCAGCCAAGACTACGCTGCCCATAATTGTATTAAAAATTCCACCTGCGATTGCGCCCAAAATTGCAATTTTCCAGTCGCGGTTCCAAAGCCAGCTGCGCCTTTCTTCTTTATCCCGCTTGTCTTTTATGGCGCTCATAGAATCTTGCAGGTTGCGGACGTCTTCAAAAAATCCGTTTTCTACTAGCGCTTCGTAAATCTTTTTAACCTGCTTTTTCATTTCCTCATTTTCGCTTTCCAAGGTTTCTATCCTCTGCTCAATTAGATGCCCGTAAGGACAGGCTGGATCAACGTTATCGTTGTTTTCTGGCATTTTTGACCCCTGTGCTTTTCAAAGTTTACGGTTTACAATGGCCCAAGGCTAATTTACCCGCCGGTTGCGCAGGGATCACCTTCGCCGCAGGCGTGCATTCCCAAAGTCTCAAACGGATTGAATAATAGCCTAAAAGTCAAGTTCCATTCGTAAGTTTGCAGGTTGTAAAATACTGTATCCTGGGTTAATTTGGGGCCAAAGCTGAATTTTAAAATTGCCGGGTCAACGTCAAATTCGTATCCAGCAAAAAGATGAGCATTATCGAAGGCCATTGAGTTATTGTTGAATTCAAAGCTGGCAACTCCACCTGTATATATTCCACCGCAGCAAGCTGGTATAGAAAGCCCCAACCTTGCCCGTGGGCTGTAACCATTGCCGTTCATTTCGGCCACCAGAAGATCGCCGGTAAACGGCCCTACGTTTAGGGTTGCGTAAGTTTCACCAATCACTTGCGTAAAACCTAAACCGTCTGAACTTGCCAATACTGGCGTCGCCACTAACGAAAGCCCCAAAACTGCCGTAAATAGAATTATTAATTTTCTCACTTTTATTCACCCGCGTTTATAGGTTTCCACTTGTCAACTGCCGCCTTCACTGCCGCAAAATCAAACGCGCCTAAAATGGGCCAAATCCAAGGCGGTATGGGATAGCCCATAAGTTTAAGCGTGCCAAGAATCCCGGCCAGTATGGATATAATGTACGTCTTTTTGCCGGCCAAGGCTTCCCTTAACTCGTTAAAACTATTGTACAACTGTATCATATTTTATTCCTCCTCTTTTTGGCTTTGCGGCTGCGCCGTTTCCGGCCCTTCGCCGTTTACTGGAATTTGTGCAATACCCTGGAATTGCTGCCATTGCACTTTACTTAAATTCCATTTGTTAAGATCGGCAGCTTCTTCCGGGTCAATCCCGGCCCGTTCTAATATCTGATTGGCCAGCGCTTGCTGCGCTTGTTGGTGTTCCATCAACCTTTTTTGGGCCTCTTGTAGCTGCCTGCGCAGGTTTGTCATAGCCTCATTATTGGCTTTTAGCTTTGCAACTTCGAGTTCTGTTAGCTGTACTTCTTTGGCTTCACTCATACTACCTGCGCCCTTAAAGTGCCGTTGTTAAAGTTGCCATTCAACTGGTAACTTCCAAGGTTATTATTAAAAATTTCTACCAGCGCATTCATGGTTTCGCGGGTTAATTCGCCTTCCGTAGTTACCACTACCTGCCGCAATTTGCCTTCTTCGTTGATGTTGAAATCTCTCGCGCTGCAACTTGCCGGCAGCGCTTCTTTTATAGCAAAAAGCGTGTCCACTGTTTACACCTCCTTAATGGCCAATATAGTACATTGTACCGCCTGTGGTCCAGCTATCAATTAACAGGCAGCTGTAAGTTGTGCCGTCTGCCAATTTTACATCCTTCATTGATACGGTTAAATCCTCTACATATTCCGTACTTTTTTCCGACCAATTTCCAAGGTTGTGGCCAGAGCCGCCTACGTTATAGATGTTATTGTACCCCATATCCAAGTCGCTATTAGTGGTTAAATCACCGATGTCAATAGAAGTTGAAGCGCCCAAGTAAACCGTATTGCCGGCTACGGTAATATAAGGTACGGAAACGTCAATTTCGCCAGCCCCATCATCGTAAGTTAAGTCAGGACCTACGTTGTTTCCTACTGCATCTTGGGCCATCTCATCGGTATATTCAGGGGTTTTGCTGTGGTGGGCATCCGAATCGCTTTGGTGGGAGCTTATCTGCGCGCTGGCTTCGTCAATTACGTCCCCGAAATTGGCGGCATTAGTAGTTACGCCGCCCGCGCTGGACAGGTTGTTAATTTCTGTATCAAACATATCTATTCCCAGCCCGGCGTGGATTATCGTATTCGCGTTGATTCCAGTTCCTTCAAAGTTCCACGAGTTCGTAGAGTCCAGCCCAACTACGCTTGCCCCTATGACTTGCTGTACCGTACCGTCCTCGTCGAGGACTAAATCTTGGTCTATTAGTACATTCCCCTGGGAAACCTGGAAGGTTCCTTGAACCGTTGTGTTGCCGTTTAACTCTATGTTTTTGCCTTCGATCGTTACGGTTTCGGAGTCGTCATTTACGGCCTGCTTCGCGCCATCCGGGTTGAGGGCGCTTATCAGTATATTGGGGCCGTAAATATCCAGCTGGTTGCTGGCATCAAATTGCATTCGACCACTGGTTTTGAGCGCAATCTGGTCTTCGGCATCAACCTGCAAGCCCTTGGTGTCTATAGAAAGCTTGCCAGCGTTGATAGTTATACCCTCTTCGCTTGCGTTAATACTTGCCACCACTTCATCGCTTAAAACCGGGGAGAACAATACTTTATCCAGGGTGACTGAATCCGTGTATATTTGGCCGCCGTCAATCATGGTTATATCGCTGCCAGAGCGCCATTCCTTGCGCATTTTCGCGTAAGTCGTACCGTCTTCCAGTTTATCTACATCCGTAAAGTTGCTCTCAAAGGTTACAAAGCTGTCAATTTTTAACCTGGTTTGCTCAACGTAATTCCCGCTACCGTCCTTAAAGCCAACTTTATTCCAGGTTACGGCCGCATCTGCTAGGGCGGCTTCATCTACACTGCCAGCGCCCAAGTTGCCGCTGGCAACTGTGCCGCCGGCCAAAGCCCCGCCCGTGCCGCCGCGTACGGAATTTGGGGCCAGTTCGTCTTCTTTGGCTTCATCTTTAAAAGCCAATACGCCCCAGTCCGGCTTGATTTTGCGCCGATTGTTAAGACTTAATTGAATGTTCCCTGGTTGCCCAAGGACTGATTGCTTTTTAAGCTGAACAACCTTTGCCTTTACATCTATGCCCAGCGTGCTATCGTAAACCGTTACATAATCCCCTAGCTCGATTTTATTCGTACCAAAAAGGGTATAGAAATCGGCAGCGTTGCCGTCATAATCGACGCGCGGGTTGCTGGCCCGGTCAAGGAATTTAAGGGCCGCATCTTCTAAGTCAGTGGCGTTATCGAAAAATTGGTCTTCAAATTCTCTTTCCACTACACCCCAGGTCCCTACGTTCTGCTCAAAGGGGCCAGCTTCTACCTGATCTTCCCCACTGCCGCTGCCGTAAGCGTAAAGGCGCGTTACAAGTGGTTCCCAGTCAACGGTTTGGGATATTGTTTTAAGATTTTTGTGGTATTGTAGCGTGGCCTGTGGTGTAGTGTTTGGCTTACGGACGTGGACAGTCCAGGGATGGCTGGTTGTATCAAATTCCAGCTGGTATTCTTCCCACCAGGGGCCAGGCACACTTAAAAAGGCTTCTAAAAGGCTTTGTCGCTTAAACTCGTAGGTATAGCCTTTGCTAAATTCTACGTCGCCCAGCTGCCAGTGTACGGTTTCTTGCTGATCTATAAGATATTGCAGGGCCGTGGTTTCGCTGGTTTTTTCAACTGTGCTTTGTATCCTTTTATCGTTAAGCGTGTCAAGGGCGTGTTTGCAGGTGTAAGTTATGTCCGCGGAATCGCCTTTGTTTTCCGGGGTCTTTTTGTTAATCCGGAACATCCCCAGGCGTTCGCCGTTATCAAATATCTCAGCAAAAAAACGGCCTTCAATTCTGTCGTTCTTTTCGTTGTCAGCTGGCAGGTCAAAGCTGGCCTTCGACACCTGGTTTGCCTGCATGGTATAAGAAATGTTTTTGGCAGCTTCTAATTCAGCCACCTTATTTAAACTCTTGTCGTATACAGCAATTGGGGCTTTTGTTTGCATATTAAATGAACCTATCTTTTTTCGTTATAACTACTTCTATTGATCGCGAAGATTCTGAGTCAGAGTATATAAAGACGTTGTCACCTGGGATAAGGTCTGGCCAGTCGCCGGTGTAGTTTGGCATTGCGTTGGAATTTTCTATTTC
>JGI1684J13235_1000522_pt1 | contig 14241 bp, 9 predicted proteins | sample PonA232FremontCA_2_FD_13235 | JGI IMG/M metagenome (IMG submission 13235) | reverse complement strand
AAGGTGTCGCGGCCCGCCTCGATCATCGGCGGCGGGCCCGACATGTAGACCTCGTGAGCGCTCAGGTCCGGATAGCGATCGACCACCACCTCATGCACGAAACCCGTGGCGCCGCTCCACTCATCGGCCGGCTCCGGATCCGAGAGCACCGGTGTGAAATCGATCCAGTCATGGGCATCCGCCCAGCCCTGCGCGAGCTCGGCCATGTACAGATCGCGTCGGGCGCGCACACCCCAGAATATATGCAGTGGCCGGTGGTTGCGGCTGGCGATCGCGTGCTCGACCATGCTCTTGAGCGGCGCGAACCCGGTACCGCCCGCCATCAGGATCGCCGGCCGGTCCGATTCCTCGCGCAGATAGAATGAGCCCAACGGGCCCTCGAAGCGCAGCACGGCCTTGGGCTTCATGTCACCCAGCAGTTGATCCGAGAAACGCCCGCCCGGCACGCGCCGCACATGCAGCTGCAGGTACTCGTCATCGTGCGGCGGGTTGGCGAGCGAGAAACTCCGTCGCTTGCCGTCCTTGAGCAGGAGATCGATGTACTGGCCCGCCAGGAACTGCAGGCGTTCGGCCGCCGGGAGCTTGAGCTTCAGGAGTTTGACGTCGTGGGACAGGTCCTCGGCCGCCGCGAGCCGCACGGGCAGCGTGCGCACGACGATGTCGCGGGCCTCTTCCACCTCCTGGACCTCGACCTCAGCGTCCTCCTGCGGCTGCGCCTGGCAGAGGATCACCTGACCCGCCGCTTCGCCCTCTTCCGTCAACGCGGGGGGGCGGCCACGCGCATAAGTGAACGAGCCGCTGACGATCTCGCCGAGGCAGGCCGCGCAGGTGCCGTTGCGGCAACCGTACGGCAGCGCATACCCCTGGCGCAGCGCGGCATCGAGGACGCTCTCATCGGGTTCGACCGGGATCTCGTGGCCACTGGGGCGGATAACGACGCGCTTCGCCATCGGGCTGTGCTCAGGCTGGGTGGGTGAATCGGCGATTGTGGCCGATGAGCGTCGCTTGCGGAAGGGCGAAGTGTGGGGGAACGGGGTATGGGGTTATCGGGTTCTCGGGTAGGCGCGGAGGGCGCCAGGGAAGGAGACCACCGCGCTTTCAGGCTTCGCGTCGGTCGTGCTTGCGCGCAACGGTTCCCGAGTACCGCCTGTCGGGCAAAAGACCGACCGGCGGGGATCCCCGAAGCCCCATCGTGCGTCAGGCCGGCTTGCTGCGCTTGCTGTTGAGCCAGCGGATCACCGGCTGCCACTGCTCGCGGTCGGTGGCCGTGGCGTAGGGCGCCAGTTCGCAGATGCCGAGCCCGCGCTCCGCGGCGCGGATGTAGTTCATGTTGTCGCGCAGCGTGGTGAGGATGGGCGCGCGCTGGCGGCGCAGGCGCTCGTCGAGCTCGCTGTAGACACGCGTGTAGGTGCGGGCGCGGTTCTCGATGAGCGCGAATTTCGCCTGCTTCGACTGGATCCGTTTATTGCGCCGCATCTCCTCGAGGAATTTTTCCGCCGCACGCCAGTCTATGGGTGAAGGCAGCACCGGGACGATGAAGGTGTCGGCGCGGCGCATGAGGTTGCCCAGATCCGCGCCGTGAACCGCCGCGGGTGAGTCGAAGATCGCGAGATCGGCACTGCGCGGGAGGCGTGCCCCCTTGGTAGTGGCATCGACGCCGCGGATCGGCGGCCGGCCGGCCGGGCGCTCCTCAAGCCAGGCCAGCGATGAACCCTGGGGATCGAGGTCGGCGAGGACGACGTCCTTGCCCTGGGTGGCGTAGTAGCTCGCGAGATTGGTCGCGATGGTGCTTTTGCCCGATCCCCCCTTCGCGTTCAGAACCATGATCTGGCGCATGGGCCCCCCATCGGGTTGTTTAACGGTCCCGATAGTGGCGCAATTCTTCGCGTGTGCCAAGTTCGACGGGGTCGGGCCTGGTACTGCCCGGGATCGAACGTGGTAGGACTGGGTAGGTGGGCTTGGGTTCTCGCCAAGGCGCTAAGGGCGCCAAGGCACGCCAAGGGAATAACGGGTTCTGTAGGAGCGGGCTTGCCCGCGAACCGATGTCGGAAGGTGCACGCGCAGGTGAATCGAAGCACCCCAAAAACGGGCCTGGCGGCCCATTTTGCGCTCCGGAACAAAGAAAGCGGTTCGCGGGCAAGCCCGCTGCTACAGTCTTTCTTCGCGTCCCTTCGCGACCTCCGCGCCTTGGCGAGAACCCAAACCCACGCTTGATAAGCCCGAAGACATCACGAAGTCCCTCCTCGTTTCGACGTATCGATCCCCAACTGATCCCAGATCTCGTCCACGCGGGCGACAGTGGCCTCGTCCATGCGGATCGGGCGGCCCCATTCGCGGTCGGTTTCGCCGGGCCATTTGTTGGTGGCGTCGAGGCCCATCTTCGAGCCGAGGCCCGCGACCGGTGAGGCGAAGTCGAGGTAGTCGATCGGCGAGTTGTCGATAAAGGTCGTGTCGCGGCGCGGGTCCATGCGCGTGGTGATCGCCCAGATGACGTCGTTCCAGTCGCGGGCGTTGACGTCGTCATCGGTGACGACGACGAACTTGGTGTACATGAACTGCCGCAGGAAGGACCACACACCGAGCATGACGCGCTTGGCATGGCCTGGATACTGCTTGTTCATGGTGACGACCGCGAAGCGATAGGAGCAGCCCTCGGCCGGCAGGTGGAAATCGACTATCTCGGGGAACTGCTTTCGCAGCAGCGGGGTAAACACCTCGTTCAGCGCGAGCCCGAGCACGGCAGGCTCGTCCGGCGGGCGCCCGGTATAGGTCGAGTGGTAGATCGGATCGCGGCGGTGCGTGATCCGGTCGATGGTGAAGACCGGGAATTCCTCGACCTCGTTGTAGTACCCGGTATGGTCACCGAACGGCCCCTCCGGCGCGATGTCGCCCGGGTGCAGGTGACCCTCGAGGACGATCTCGGAACGGGCGGGCACCTCCAGGTCGGAGCCCATGCAGCGCACGAGTTCGGTGCGGCTGCCGCGCAGCAGGCCGGCGAAGGCGTGTTCCGACAGCGCGTCCGGTACTGGCGTGACCGCCGCGAGTGTCGTGGCGGGGTCAGCACCGAGAGCCACCGCAATCGGAAACGGCTCGCCCGGGTGCGTGGCCTGCCAATCGCGGAAGTCCAGTGCCCCGCCCCGCTGCGCCAGCCAGCGCATAATGACCCGGTTCGGGCCGATCACCTGCTGGCGGTAGATGCCCATGTTCTGGCGTTCGCGCTCGGGCCCGCGGGTCACTACAAGCCCCCAGGTGATCAGCGGCCCAGCATCACCGGGCCAGCAGGTCTGCACCGGCAACCGGTTCAGATCGACCTCATCCCCGGAGTGGACCACCTCCTGACAGGGCGCGCGACGGACCGTCTTCGGCGCCATGTCGAGGACCTTCTTGTAGAGCGGCAGGCTCTTCCAGGCCTCGCGGATGCCTTTAGGTGGGTCCGGCTCCTTGAGGAAGGCCAACAGCCGGCCGATCTCGCGCAGCGCCTCGGCGTCGTCCGCGCCCATGCCGCGCGCGACCCGGGCCTCGGTACCGAACAGGTTGCCCAGCACCGGCATCGAGAAACCCTTCGGCTGTTCGAACAGCAGCGCGGGCCCGCCCCGCCGGAGCGTGCGGTCGCAGATCTCCGTCATCTCGAGATTGGGATCGACGGGGTGGCGTACGCGCATGAGGTCGCCGGCCCGCTCCAGGCCGTTGATGAACTCGCGCAGGTCGCGGTATTCCATCGCCAGCGCCTCAGTCCGCGAACGCGGCGATCACGGGCGCGTGATCGGACGGGCGTTCGTTGCGCCGTGGCGCGACGTCGATCACGCAGGACTCGCAGGCCTCTCGCAGTGCATCAGAAACGAGTACGAGGTCGATGCGCAGCCCCAGGTCCCTGCGGAAGGCGTTCATGCGGTAGTCCCACCAGGAAAAAGCGCGCCCCGGCTGTTCGAACAGGCGGAAGGTGTCGGTCAGGCCGACGCCGCGCAGGCGCTGCAGCGCCGCGCGCTCGGGTTCGCTGCAGTGGATATCACCGGCCAGCGCCTGCGGGTCATGCACATCGGCATCGGCCGGCGTGATGTTGAAGTCGCCAACGACGACGAGGCGCTCATAGCACGCGCGCTCCTGCGCCAGATGGGCCGTCATTTTCTCCATCCAGTCGAGCTTGTAGGCGTACTTGTCGCTGCCGACCTCGGAACCGTTCGGGACGTAGAGATTGTAGATCCGCACGCCATCGACGGTCGCGCCGATGATCCGGCGTTGCGGATCCTCGAGATCGGGGATATCGGTGACGACGTCCGTGGGCTCGGAACGCGCGACGATCGCCACGCCGTTGTAGGTCTTCTGCCCGCTGAACACGACGTGCCAGCCGGCATCCTCGAACGCTCGGCGCGGGAAATTCTCGTCCGTAAGCTTCGTCTCCTGGATCCCGAGCACATCCGGCCGCGCATCCTCCAGCCAGGCCAGCACCTGCGGCAGACGGACCTTGAGCGAATTGACGTTCCAGCTGGCGATCTTCATAAACCCAGTTAAATCAATTGGTTAAAATTATCTATGGAGCCAGGGAGGGCGGGAACCACAGATGGACACAGATAAACACAGATTGGCTCGTTCGGGACGGTTCGCGTTCGGGAGCTTCGCTGATGTGATGGAGTTTACGACAGCGTTTATGGAACCACGAACGAACACGAATACACACGAATGGAAGTTCGAGGGCCGGAAGTCGCCTGGGAGCTCGCGCTGATATTCCGTGGCCGCGGGCAGCGGCTCCATCACGGCGAAAGACGGTCAGCGCAGCTTCAGCACCGCCCGTGATCCCGAAACTTTATCTGTGTTCATCTGTGTACATCCGTGGTTCTTAAACTTGGTTTCCACCTCGCCTCCGTTTCAGCTTTGCTCCGAACGCGCGTCGGCGTCCTCAGACCCATTCATGTCCATTCGTGTTCATTCGTGGTTCTTTTTTCACGAACCCGCTCAGATCACGCGGCCAGGCCGGACTGGCGCAGCAGGGCGTTGGGGTCGGGTTCGCGGCCGCGGAAGGCCTTGAAGGATTCCAGCGCGGGCCTCGAGCCGCCCTGCTCCAGGAACGCGTGCAGGAATTGCTCGCCGGTGGCGCGGTCGAGGATGCCCGCTTCCTCGAATTTGCCGAACGCGTCCGCCGACAGGACCTCCGCCCATTTGTAGCTGTAGTAGCCGGCCGCATAGCCGCCCGCGAAGATGTGCATGAAGCCATGGGCGAAGCGGTTGAACGCCGGCGGATGCACGAGCGCGACCTGGTTGCGGACCTCCTCCAGCAACTGCTGGATGTCATCGACGCTCGGCTTGTCGCATTCCAGATGCAGGCGGAAATCGAACAGCGAGAACTCGACCTGTCGCATGAGACCCAGCGCCGCCTGGAAATGGCGGCTTTCGCGCAGACGGGAGAAGAGGTCCTCCGGCAACGGTGAGCCGTCATCGACATGGCCCGCGATCAGGTCCAGGGGCTCACGCTCCCAGCACCAGTTCTCCATCAGCTGGCTCGGGAGCTCGACCGCGTCCCATTCGACGCCGCTGATGCCAGCGAGGCTCGGGACATCCACCAGTGTGAGCATGTGGTGGAGCCCATGGCCGAACTCGTGGAACAGCGTGATCACCTCATCGTGGGTGAACTGCGCCGGCTTACCCCCGACCGGGGGAGTCAGGTTGCAGGTCAGGAATGCGATCGGGGCACGCACCCCGTCGTTGAAGCGCATGCGATTCGTGCAGCCATCCATCCAGGCGCCACCGCGCTTTCCGGGCCGTGCGTAGAGATCAAGGAAAAAGCCTCCGCGTTCGACACCGTTAGCATCCACAACGCGGTAGTACGACACATCTTCGTGCCAGGCTTCGACCCCTTCGACGGGTTCGATAGCCATGCCGTAGAGGCTCTGCGCGATCCGGAACAGGCCATCGATCACCCGGGGCGCGGGGAAGTACGCGCGCAGCATCTCGTCGGAGATATCGAAGCGGGCCTGACGGAGTTTCTCACTCACATAGGCCGTGTCCCAGGCCTCGAGCTCGTCGATGCCCAGCTGCTCCACGGCGAACGCGCGCAGCGTCTCGACCTCGGCACGTCCCGCCGGCAGGCCGCGGCCGGCGAGGTCGTTGAGGAACCGAAGCACCTCGTCGGGCTCGCGCACCATTTTGGTCGCAAGCGACAGCTCGGCGTAATTGGCGTAGCCCAGCAGGCGGGCCTTCTCCTGGCGCAGTGCGACGATTTTCTCCATCACCGGACCGTTGTCCCATTCGCCGGCATTGGCTCCCTGATCCGATGCGCGCGTTGTCCATGCCGCATATACCTCGCGTCGCAGGTCACGGTCGTCCGCCGAGGTCATGACGGCATGGAAGAGCGGGAACTCGAGCGTCAGGAGCCAACCGTCGACCCCTTCCCGCTCCGCCGCGGCCCGGGCCATACCCCGTGCGTCAGCCCCAAGGCCCGACAGATCGTCTTCATTCGTGATCGGCTTGCGCCAGGCATTGGTCGCGTCGAGTACGTTCTCCTGGAATCGGGACTCCAGTTCGGCGAGTTCCGCCTCGATTGCGGCAAACCGTTCCCGGTCCTCCCCTTCGAGCGCCACGCCACCGAGCCGGAAATCCCGCAGGGCGTCATCGACCGCCTTGCGCTGCGTGGCGTCGAGGCGCTGGTACTCATCCCCTTCCGCGATCTGTTGCCAGGCCGCGTAGAGCCCACGATGCTGTCCCAGTTCGGTGTGGAAATGGCTAAGCTTCGGCAGGCATCGGTTGTAGGCGGCGCGCAGCTCATCATCGTCCAGCACGGCGTGGAGGTGCCGAACAGGCCCCCACATCCGGCTCAGCCGATCGAGCTCGCGTTCCAGCGGTTCAACGAGATTGTTCCACGTGAAACCTCCGGGGTTGTCGAGCAGCGACTCGATCCGCGCTCGCGCTTCGGCGAGCAGCCGGTCCAGCGCGGGTTCGACGTGGTCGGCGTGGATATGGGCGAACGGCGGGAGACCGGGGTAGTCCACCAGCGGATTCGACGCGGAGTCGTCGGTCACAAGGCCTTCCAGTTACTGTGATCGTTGGAAAAAATCAGATATCGAGATTGCTGACCGCGAGGGCGTTGCGCTCTATAAAGGCGCGGCGCGGCTCCACGTGGTCGCCCATCAGGGTAGTGAACATCTCATCAGCGGCCACTGCGTCCTCGATCCGGACCTGCAGCAGGCGCCTGGAATCGGGGTCCATGGTGGTCTCCCAGAGCTGGTCCGGGTTCATCTCGCCGAGACCCTTGTAGCGCTGGAACGTGAGGCCCTTGCGGCCCTGCGCCAGCAGCCATTCCATGACCTCACGGAATTCGTGTACTTCCCGCTGATGCTTGCCACGGCGAATGAACGCTCCGGCATCCAGCAGATCGTGCACGCGGCCGGCGAATTCGGCGATCACCTCATACTCCGGAGATCCGAAGAAACCGGGGCTGAGGACGCTGCGATGCTCGTTTCCGTGAACGGAGTGGCTGACCACTACCGCGATCCCCGCGTCCTGGGGTTCGGTGCGGACGTTGTAGCCGTTCCCGGTTGCACCGTTCAGACGTTCGCGCAGCCCTTCGGCCCAGGCCTGCATCGCGGATTCGTCGCGCTGATCGGCCGCCGTTACCGGACGGAGGTTCAGCAGCTGCTCAAGCAGTTGCCGGTCGAAACGGCGCGAGAGGCCGGCCACCACGCGCTGCACGCGGGTGTAGTCGCGGGCGAGCGCTTCCAGCGCCGACTCGGCCACCGGCGGCGCGTCCGGATGGACGTAGAGTTCTGCGTCATCCAATGCGAGCGCCAGCAGATGGGCGTTCAGCTCGTCGTCGTCCTTGACGTAATGTTCCTGTTTGCCGCGTTTGACCTTGTACAGCGGCGGCTGGGCGATATACACATGCCCGCGGCGGATCAGCTCCGGCATCTGGCGATAGAAGAACGTCAGCAGCAGCGTGCGGATATGGGAACCGTCGACGTCCGCGTCCGTCATGATCACGATCCGGTGATAGCGCAGCTTGTCTGCGTCAAACTCATCCCGGCCAATTCCACAGCCAAGCGCGGTGATCAGGGTCGCAACCTCGCCGGACGCCAGCATGCGGTCGAAGCGGGCCTTCTCCACGTTCAGGATCTTACCCTTCAGCGGCAAGATCGCCTGGGTGCGACGATCCCGGCCCTGCTTGGCCGAACCGCCAGCGGAATCGCCCTCCACGACGAACATCTCCGACAGCGCGGGATCCTTCTCCTGGCAATCCGCGAGCTTGCCGGGCAGCCCCGCCACGTCGAGGGCACCCTTGCGCCGAGTCATATCGCGGGCCTTGCGGGCGGCGTCACGGGCACGAGCGGCCTCGACGATCTTGGCCGTGATCGCCTTCGCCTCGTTCGGTTTTTCCAGCAGGAACGCCGACAGGCGTTCCGCGAGGCTCGACTCGACCACGCCCCGCACCTCGGACGAGACCAGTTTATCCTTGGTCTGCGAAGAGAATTTGGGATCAGGGACCTTCACGGACAGGACTGCAGTCAGGCCCTCACGCGCGTCATCCCCGGTCGGGGTCACCTTGGCCTTCCTGGTAATCCCCTCGGCCTCCATGTAGTGATTGAGGCTGCGGGTGAGGGCGGTACGAAGACCGGAGAGGTGCGTGCCGCCGTCGCGCTGCGGAATGTTGTTCGTGAAACAGAAAATGTTTTCCTGATACGAATCGTTCCACTGCATGGCCACTTCGACCGTGATCTCCTGCGACTCGTCCGCGAAATGGAAGACAGTCGGGTGCAGAGGCGATTTGTTGCGGTTGAGGTGCTCGACGAACGCGCGGATCCCGCCCTGGTACTCGAACACGTCCTCTTTTCCGCTGCGCTCATCGGTGAGCACGATCCGGACACCGGAATTCAGGAAAGACAGCTCCCGCAAGCGTTGCGCGAGCACGTCGTAGTGGAACTCGATGTTCGTGAAGATGCCGGGATCCGGCCGGAAATGGATCTCCGTTCCCGAATGATCGGTGTCGGCGACCTCCTCGAGCGGGGCTACCGGTACGCTGTGATCGAAATCCATGCGATGGATCCGGCCATCGCGATGGATCGTCATGCGCAGTGAGGACGACAGGGCGTTGACCACCGAGACGCCCACCCCGTGCAGACCGCCAGCCACCTTGTAGGAATTCTGGTCGAATTTACCGCCGGCGTGCAGGACGGTCATGATGACCTCGGCCGCCGAGCGTCCCTCCTCCTCGTGGATATCCACGGGGATGCCCCGGCCGTCGTCAGTAACCGTGATCGACTCGTCCGAGTGGATCGTCACCGCAATCGCGCTACAGTAGCCGCCAAGGGCCTCATCGATCGCATTGTCGACCACCTCGAAGACCATATGGTGCAGGCCGGTCCCGTCGTCGGTGTCCCCAATGTACATACCCGGACGTTTCCGGACGGCGTCCAGGCCCTTCAGCACCTTGATCTGTGTCGAATCGTACAACGGCGAATCGGTCATCGGTCGGCCCCTTGAAACGAACCCCTTAGTGTACCACCTCGGACACCGCACCTTGTTCCACGTGGAACGTATTACAGGCGGTATCGTGCGGGATGGGTACGCTCTCCCCCTCCAGCGCGGTCACGAAGCACTGCGCGCCCACGGACACTGCGGCGGCCATCACCCGGGCCCGGCGTTCCGCATCGAGTTCCGCCGGCAGGTCATCCAGCAGGAGCACGCAACTCCCGTCCCCGGCGGCCGCCAGTTGACGCGCCTGCGCCAGGCGTAGCAGATAGACCAGCAGCTTCTGCTGCCCGCGCGAAATCCGCTGGCGGACATCCCGCCCGTCGATCCGAAGGACCAGGTCCGCCCGATGCGGGCCGACCCCCGTCACCCGCTGTTCGAGATCGCGGCTGCGGAGCCGATCGAGCGCATCGCCCAGGGCCTCACCCTCATGCCAGCCGCGCCGGTACTCAAGCTCCAGCGCGACCGCATCACCGAACAGCTCCGGTGCCAGCGCAGCGACCCCTTGCGCGAGCGAATCCACATAGCGGCGCCGGAATTCGTCGAGCCGCTCACCGGTCCGGGCAAGCTCTATTTCCCAGGGGCCCAGTTCGGGTTCCTGGACGCGTTTGCGCAGGAGGACGTTGCGTTGTGACAGGGCGCGGCGGTACCGCTGCCATAGCTCATGGAACCGATGTTCCACGTGGAACAAGCCGAGATCGAGCAGCCGTCGGCGCTCTGCCGGTCCTCCCATGATCAATTCATGGCTCTGCGGATGGACTGCAATCACCGGCAACAGTCGCGCGAGTTCCGCCACCCGCTCCGCCGCACGGCCGTCGACCCGCATCCGCGCGGGCCCCGAAGCGCCCCGCTCGATCCCAAGCCGATGGACCGCGCCGCTGCCGTCGCGTTGCACCCGCCCCACCACGCGTAACGGACCACCACCGACCCGGACCACCCGGGCCGTACGGCTAGCGGCGAAGGAACGCCCGGTCGCGAGGATATGGATCGCCTCGAGCAGCGATGTCTTGCCGGTCGCGTTCGGTCCCAGAACGAGATTCACATCCGGGCCGGGCTCCAGCGCGGCCCGGTGCACCAGCCGGACATCGTGCACATCGAGCGCCGTCAGCCGCACGGCGACCTGGCCAACAACCCAGGCACCATGATGCTTAGAGGCGCATCGGCATCACGACATGGCGGCATTCGTCCGATGCCACGTCCGTGATCAGGCAACTGCTGTTCGAGTCATTGAACTGGGCCTGAACCGTATCGCCCTCGATGCTGCCCAGGATGTCCAGCAGGTACACCACGTTGAAACCGATCTCGAGCGCCTCACCGGCGTACTCGACCTCGATCTCCTCTTCCGCCTCTTCCTGATCCGGGTTGTGCGTCTGCACGCTCAGCCCGGAGCCATTCAGGGCCAGCCGGACGCCCTTGTACTTCTCGTTCGAAAGGATCGACGTCCGCGCCAGCGCCTGGCGCAGCGTCTCGCGATCCGCCCGCATCTCGTAGGCCCCGCCCTCGGGAACGACCCGAGTATAATCCGGGAAGCGGCCGTCAATGAGCTTCGAGGTGAATCGCAGTCCCGGTATATCCACCTGGATGTGGTTGCCACCGACCCGGATGGTTACCGCCTCGTCCGCTTCCGGGTCGAGCAGGCGCGCCAGCTCGATTACGCCCTTGCGCGGCACGATAACCTGCTGTCCTTCGCCGCCCGGCAGCTCCGCGCGGATCTCGCACATCGAAAGCCGGTGCCCGTCCGTCGCCACCGTGCGCAGGCGGTCGCCCGCGAGTTCGAACAGGAGGCCGTTGAGGTAATAGCGAACGTCCTGCTGGGCCATCGCGAAACCGATCCGGTCGATCGCGCGCTTGAGCTGCGCCTGGCCTAGCTGAAACTCGACCTGCGCCTGCACTTCATCGACCACCGGGAATTCGGCTGCCGGCAGCGTCACGAGCGTGAACCGGCTCCGCCCGCAGCGCACCACGACCCGTTCGCCATCGAGTTCCACACCCACCGATGCGCCGGTAGGGAGGTTGCGACAGATATCCAGCAACTTGCGCGCCGTGACGGTCGTCTCACCCGGGCGTTCGACCTCAACGGCTACATCGGCCTGTAGTTCGATCTCGAGATCGGTGGCGGTGAGCTGCAGCCCATCCCCGGTCGCACGGATCAGCACATTGGCGAGGGCCGGCAGCGTTTGCCGCCGTTCCACCGCACCGATCACCTGCTGCAGCGGTTTCAGGAGCGATTCGCGCGCTATCTCGAATTTCATCGACTGATCCCTGGTTATTAGAGGTCTTATATAAACCTGTTACTGTTATTGGAGGCGGCTTACGTTGCGGATAACCTTCGGAATACCTTTTATAAACAGCTAATTACAAACCAAATACCCTGTGGGCCAAGGGCGCGCTCGCCTGTTGTCCGCCTGTGGACAACTTGTGGTCCGAATCGCGGCAATTCCATCGTACCCGTGTTGCGCGCAGGTTTTCCACAGGATGCCCACCGCTTGTGCCTCAGTTCGTCAGAATCCGCATCATGTTGGAGTAATCCTCGTCGATCCGAACGTCGCCCTCGCGCAGTTCAGCGATCTTGCGGCAGGCATGGAGCACCGTCGTGTGATCGCGCCCGCCGAACGCGTCGCCGATCTCCGGCAGGCTGTGGTTCGTCAATTCCTTGGCGAGCACCATGGCCAGTTGTCGCGGCCGCGCGATCGAGCGGCTACGGCGTTTCGAGAGCAGGTCGGCCACGCGGATCTTGTAATACTCGGCGACCGTCTTCTGGATATTCTCGACGGTGACCAGCTTGTCCTGCAGCGCGATCAGATCGCGCAGCGCCTCGCGCGCGAACTCCAGCGTGATCGGCCGGCCCGTGAAATGCGCGTTCGCGATCACCCGTCGCAGGGCCCCTTCGAGCTCGCGCACGTTCGAGCGGATCCGCTTGGCGATGAAGAACGCCACCTCATCCGGCAGCGCGATCTCCGCCTGCTCTGCCTTGCGGTGCAGGATCGCGACGCGCGTCTCGAGCTCCGGTGGCTCGATGGCGACGGTAAGGCCCCAGCCGAAGCGCGATTTCAGCCGCTCCTCAAGGCCATCGACCTCCTTGGGATAGCGGTCGCAGGTGAGGATGACCTGCTGGTCGCCTTCCAGCAACGCGTTGAATGTGTGGAAGAATTCTTCCTGCGAGCGTTCCTTGCGGGCGAAGAACTGGATGTCGTCGATCAACAGCCCATCGAGTGAGCGGTAGAAGCGCTTGAACTCGTTGATCGCGTTGCGCTGCAGCGCCTTGACCATATCGGCCACGAAGCGTTCGGAGTGCAGGTAGACGACCCGGGCGTCCGGCTTGCGCGCCAGCATGGCGTTGCCGACCGCGTGCATCAGGTGGGTCTTGCCCAGACCCACACCACCGTAGATGAACAGCGGGTTGTACGCGCTCCCCGGATTGTCGCCGACCTGCAGCGAGGCGGCACGGCAGAGCTGGTTCGATTTGCCTTCGACGAAGGTCTGGAAGGTGAATTCCCGGTTCAGATTGTGCTCGATGCGCGGCAGGCGCCCGCCGGAGCGCTCGGTGACCGCGGCCGGGTTCGGGTCTTCCGCGGCGGCGGCCGGCTCGGGGCTCGGCGTGTGGGGGGCCGGGCGCGCCTGACTGCCGACCTCCAGGACCACGCGCTCGGGGGCATCGTCGCCCAGGTCCTGGACGATCGCGTCGATGCGCGGGAAGAAGTGTTCCCGCACCCAGTCCAGCACGAACCGGTTGGGCGCGTAGAGCTTGAGGACGCCGGCCTGCAGCTCGGGCTGGAGCGGCCGGATCCAGGTGTTGAGCTGCTGGTCCGAGAGTTCCCGTTCGAGTTGCGTCAGACAGCGATTCCAGATGGCGGCGCCCAAGGCTTGAATTCCTTCCTCGACGGGATTTTGCGTACGTGTCTCGGCTACGGCGTGAGCGGCCCGCTCGCGCGCCGGCCGGCCTCGCCTTCTGCCGCCGTGTCTTCGTGGCGAGCGCCAACCCCGCACGTGGCTGGTGCGGGACGGACTCCGGGAGTGTCGCCGCAGTGTACGCCCGTTGCACAGGGCGATCCATATGCCGCGGACGTTGACCCGGAGGCCGCGCGCCGCTACGATTCCGCGCTTGTCCGCGTCCCTCCGGGCCCGTCGAACAGCCGGATAGTGATCATGAAACGAACGTTCCAGCCCAGCACGATTCACCGTAAGCGTACGCACGGATTCCGTGCCCGTATGGCCACCCGCGCCGGACGTGCCGTGCTCAAGGCACGCCGCGCCAAGGGCCGTCATCGCCTGACGCCGTAATCGTCGGCCGGCCGTCGGCGTACCGACCCGCATGGCCGGCTTCCCGCGCCAAAACCGCCTGTTGCGGCCGGCCGAGTTCCGCGCCGTCTTTGAGCGGGCGACCCGGGCGGGCGATGGGCTGCTTACGGTGCTGGCCCGGCCGAACGGCCTGCCGCACGGACGCCTCGGCCTCGCCGTCGGCCGCCGCAAGATCGCCCTCGCCACGCGGCGCAACACGGTCAAACGGGTCGTGCGGGAGAGCTTCCGTGCCCACCCCGAATACACGGCGGGCCTCGATTTCGTCGTATTGCCCAAACCGGCGGCGGCCCGGGGCCGAGCGGTCGGAACTGCGGGCGAGTATCGATCGTCAGTGGCGCATCCTTCACCAACGGCTGGCCAGAACCTGAGACCGCCGCAGCGTAACGTCGGAGCCGGACCAGAATATGGATAACCAGCGGTTGTTTCTCTACGGGGCGCTCGGTCTGCTGCTGCTGCTGATCTGGCAGACGTGGCAAGTCGATTACGGCC
>JGI1684J13235_1000521_pt1 | contig 14258 bp, 9 predicted proteins | sample PonA232FremontCA_2_FD_13235 | JGI IMG/M metagenome (IMG submission 13235) | reverse complement strand
AACCTGGGCCTGCCGGGCCCGGCCCTGGAGGACACCCTCGAGGGGCTGGAGGAGGACCTCAAGGACGACACCGGCCACGACATCCGGATTCCCCTGGACCAGGAGGGCGCGGACGTGCTGCTCGTCACCCCGTCCGCGGACTTCTTCACAGAGCCCCACGTGGACGGGCTCATGGGCTACGCCAAGGTCTTCCACCAGGCGGGCCTATCCTGGACCTTGAGCTCCTACGCCTCCGAGGCGGCCAACTTCGGGATGTTCATCGGCAGCTACGAGCAGATGAAGCAGATCGCCGAACGCGTCCGCAAGGCCGCCGTGGACCTCGGTGTCAGCCGGATCGTCGTGGGCGAGTGCGGCCACGCCTGGCGGGTGGCGTACAGCTTCTGGAATACCCTGGCCGGCATCGGCCGCGGTGCCGACGAGAGCGACGAGTACGCCCGCGCCCTGCAGCGGCAGCTCGACCCGCGCTACCCGGTCCCGCAGCACATCTGCGAGCTGACCCAGGACCTGGTCGATCGCGGCATCATCGAGCTCGACCCCGAGGCCAATGACCACCTCGGCGGCGTGACCTTCCACGACTCGTGCAACGTCGCCCGGGCCTCGCGCATGGGCAACCGCCCCGGCGGGCAGCTGGAGATCCCGCGCCAGCTGCTGCGCGCCAGCGTGAGCAACTTCCACGACATGGCCGACGCCACCATCGGCGAGACCACCTACTGCTGCGGCGGCGGGGGCGGGCTGCTCTCCGACGAGATCATGGAGGTGCGGGTCAAGGGCGCCCAGCCCCGCGTCTCCGCCCTGCGCGAGACTATGGACGAGCACGGGGTCGACCGCATGGTGGCCATCTGCGCCATCTGCAAGGCCCAGTTCAGCAAGGTCTTGCCCTACTACGACATCCCGCGGGAGACCATCACCAGCCTCCACGAGCTGGTGGGCAATGCGGTGCGGCTGGACCGCGGAGAGGTTTGAGCCGGCAGCGGTAGCGCCCGGGCCCCAACAGGAGGGAGAGCGTCATGGCGAGCCAAGCGGAAGATATCCCCTTTACGTTCCGCCGCTTCCAGGAGGGCGACGACCGTCCGCGCCCCTTGAGCGAGCAGATCTTCAAGGCGGACAAGTCCCACAAGTGCCCCACCTACGTGCACCGGACGCCGCCGTGCCAGGCCAATTGCCCGGCCGGCGAGGAGATCCGGGGCTGGCTCCACGCCGCCCGCGGGCTGGAGAAGCCTCCGGAGGGGGAAAGCTGGCAGGACCTCGCCTTCCGGCGGCTGACCGCAGCCAACCCCTTCCCGGCCATCATGGGGCGCGTCTGCCCGGCGCCGTGCCAGCAGGGCTGCAACCGCCGGGTCGTCGATGACCACATCGCCATCAACGCCATCGAGCACACCATCGGCGAGTACGGCCGCACGCACGGCCTCGACCTCGGCGAGCCGGGCCCGGATACCGGCCACCGAGTGGCCGTCGTGGGTGGCGGGCCGGCGGGCCTGTCCGCCGCCTACCAGCTGCGCAAGCGCGGCCACCACTGCACCATCTTCGAGGCCCAGCCGCAGGTCGGCGGCATGATGCGCTACGGCATCCCCGGCTACCGGGTCCCCCGCGAGGTCGTGGACACCGAGATCCAGCGCATCCTCGACCTCGGCGTGGCGGTGCGCACCGAGTGCCGGGTGGGCACGGATATCACGCTCGAGGAGCTGGACAGCAGCTACGACGCCGTGCTCTGGTCCGTCGGCACCCACGAGGGCCGGCCCCTGCCGGTGGACGGCTGGGACGACGCCCCCAACTGCCTGACCGGCGTCGGATTCCTCCGCGCCTTCAACGAGGGCCGGCTGGGCGCCGTCAGTGACCGCATCCTGGTCATCGGTGGCGGCGACACCTCCGTGGACGTGGCCTCCGTCGCCCGGCGGCTGGGCTACAGCGCCGATCTGCCCGACGAGGAGCGCCCCGAGCACGCCGTGGTCGGCTATACCGCCCACGACGCCGCCAACCTCGCCGTCCGCGAGGGCGCCGCGGTCATCCTCACCTCCCTCTTCACCCGCGAGGAGATGGCGGCCTCGGAGCAGGAGATCGACGACGCCCTGCGCGAGGGCGTTGAGCTCCGCGACAGCGTCATGCCCACGACGGTGGAAAAGGACGAGGACGGCCGCGCCTGCGCCGTGCACTTCGCCGAGTGCCGCATGGAGGGTAACCAGCCCCACCCCATCGAGGGCACGGAGTTCCGCGTAGAGACCGACCTGGTCATCGCCGCCATCGGGCAGAAGGGCAATCTCGATGGGATCGAGGAGCTGGACAACGGCTACGGCTTCATGGAGGCCGATGCACGCTACCAGCTCGCCGGCCGCCCGGGGCACTTCGTCGCCGGCGATATCATCCAGCCCCATCTGCTGACCACCGCCATCGGCCAGGCGGCCACCGCGGTGGCCAGCCTCGACACCTACCTGCAGGGGCAGCAGCCGGCCAAGCCGCCCAAGGTCAACGCCCACCACTTCAATCTCCTCGACGCCCTGCGCCGGGCTGGCCGCGAGCCGGAGCCCTACGAGCCGGAAGCGGTGCGCGAGACGGATCACAGCGCCTTCGCGATCCACAACTACGAGGACCGCGGCGCCCACGAGGTGATCCGCCACGATCGGCTCTACCTCGGCTACTTCACCCCCGGCAAGCGTCCTCAGCGCGAGCGCCGGCAGATCGACCCGGATGGCGTGGTGGGCGACTTCCACGAGCGGATCTCCCCCCTCGAGGCGGATACGGCCCACAAGGAGGCGCGGCGCTGCATGAGCTGCGGCATGTGCTTCGAGTGCGACAGCTGCCTGATCTACTGCCCGCAGAGCGCAGTGGAACGGGTCCCCAAGGGGGAGCGCGCCATCGGCCGCTATGTGCGCACCGATTACAGCCGCTGCGTCGGATGCCACATCTGCCGGGACGTGTGTCCCACGGGGTATATCCAGATGGGCCTCGGTGAGTGAGGAGGCACACCATGCGGCGGAAGCATAGATACGCCTGGGTCGCCGCCGGCGCTGCGGCCGTGGTGGCCGCCACCGGGCTGGCGCTGGCCGTCGGCGGCGCGCCCGGCGGAGACGCCCGGCCGCAGGCGGTCACCGACCGGCCCGAGCCGCGCGGCGACACGTGCATCCACGAGGACCCGGAGCGCATGCGGCGCGTGCACATGGACCGGCTCCATGCCCACCAGGACCCGGGCGCCCGCGAGGGGCGCAGTGACCCGGAGTGGAATCTGCAGAGCTGCGTGCGCTGCCACGCCGCTCCCGAGGCGCAACAAGTAGCGGGCCACGGGCCATCCGGCAGCGAGGACATGGCCTTCTGCGCCAGCTGCCACGAGTACGCGGCGGTGGAGCTCGACTGCTTCCAATGCCACAGCACCGACCCGGAGGGGCGTCCATGAGCGACGAGCAGCCGACCCGAGTCAGCCGTCGCCAGGTACTCGGCGGCGCAGCGGCGTTGGCCGGGGTATCCCTGGCACCGGGGCTCTTCCTGGTGCAGGCCCAGGCGGCCGGTACGGGCGCCGATAGCAGCGTGCGCTGGGGCCTGCTGGTGGATACCACCCGCTGCCCGGCGGACTGCGAGGCCTGCGTCGACGCCTGCCAGGCGGAGAACGGCTGGCCCACGGGCGAGGCGACCGAGCACCCCCAATGGATCCGCAAGATGGTCGTGGGCACCGGCGAGCGGGACGGCGCCGAGCAGGCCCTGCCCGTGATGTGCCAGCACTGTGCCGACCCGCCGTGCGTCAGCGTCTGCCCTACCCACGCCTCCTTCAAGCGCGACGACGGCATCGTGCTCGTGGACAAGCACCGCTGCATCGGCTGCCGCTACTGCATGATGGCCTGCCCCTTCCACGCCCGCTCCTTCGTCGACGCCCCGGTTACGGCGCACGCGTCCGAGGGCAACTACCCGCGGGGCAAGGGGACCGTGGAGGCGTGCACGCTGTGCGTACACCGCATCGACCGCGGCGAGATCCCGGCGTGCGTCGAGCGCTGCGCCCAGGAGGGCCATGCGGCGCTGGTCTTCGGCGACCTAAACGATCCCGACAGCGAGATCCGCCGCGCCCTGCGCGAGCGTGTCGCCACCCCCCTGCGCGGCGATCTGGGCCTGGACCCGGGCGTGCGCTACCAAGGACTGTCCTAAGGGAGCCCAGCCATGGCAGCACGGATCCGCTATCGCTACCTCGGCCGCGAGCACCCCTTCCAGTGGCTCGCGGCCCTCGCCGGCGCCGCCCTGGTGGCGCTGGGCGGCGCAGCGACGGGGCTGTACCTGATTACTGCCGGCCACCACGTCACCGGCATGGACAACCAGGTCGTCTGGGGGCTGCCCCACGTCTTCGCCATCGCCCTGATCCTGGCCGGCAGCGGCGCTTTCGGCATCGCCGCGCTGGCCCCTCGCCTCGCCGGCCCGCTCGGCCACCCCTGGGGCCGCCTCGGCACCGCTGCGGCCATCGCCCTGCTGCTGGGCGGCCTGGCCATCCTGCTCCTGGACCTGGGCAGCCCGCAGCGGATCCTCGCGGCCGTGTGGCTCAACCCGCTGTCGAGCTTCAGCCGCAACATCGCGCTCTACACCGCCTTCACGGCGATCGCGCTCATCCACCTCGGCGCCCTGATCGAGCCGCGCATGCGGCGCTACGTCGGCATCACGGGCACCCTCGCGGCCCTCGTCGCGCTCCTGCTCGCCCTCAACGTGGGCTCGATCTTCGGCATGCTCGGCACGCGCCCCGTCTACGGCGGCGCCATCATGATGCCGCTGTTCCTCGCGAGCGCCCTCGCCTACGGCACCGCCGCCTTCGCCCTGGTCTGGCAGGCCGTGCTGCGCAGCCAGGGGCAGGCCTCGCCCCCCGCGGCGACCGCCTGGCTCGCGATGGCACTGCTGACAAGCGTGATCGCCACTGCCGCGCTACTCGTACTCCACTTCCTGACCCTGCTCTATCAACCGGACCTTCAGGAAGCCGCCCGTTTCCTCCTCATCGACGGTGGCGCCTACCCGATCCTGTTCTGGATCGGCGTCGTCGCCATCGGCATCATCACGCCCACTCTCCTCCTGCTGCGGCGGCCAGCCCGCGCTCGCGGCCGGGCCCTCGTCGGGGCCTCCGGGTGCGTCCTTGCTGGCGGGCTCGCCCATCTCTTCGTGGTGATCGTCGGCGGCCAGGCCATCCCGCTGCAGATCTTCCCCGGCCGGGAGGTCACCGGCGCCGGCTTCGATGAGGAGGCTGCCTCTTACGTACCCTCTGCCTGGGAGGCGCTGGTTGGCCTCGGCGGCGTCGGCCTGGCGCTGGCCATCCTGCTCCTGGCCCTGCGGGTGCTACCCTTGACCGTCAAGCACCTCCCCGACGAGGCCAGGTCCATGCACGCTGACAGCGACCCGGTGACCCGGAGCGGCTCCGAGGCGGGCGAGCCGGCGCCGAGCTGAGCCGTGCCATGACGCCCCCGCCTCGGCGCCTGTACCTCTCGGCCCTGCACAAGGGCTCCGGCAAGACCTCGCTGACCATGGGGCTGGCGGCGGCCCTGCGCCAACAAGGGGCCGCCGTCCACGCCTTCAAGCGGGGCCCGGACTACATCGACCCGGGCTGGCTCAGCCAGGCTGCCGGCCGGCCCTGCCGCAACCTCGACCTCCACACCATGGGGCGGGACGAGATCCGCACCGAGGTCGCCGCCGCCGACGGCTGGGCCCTGATCGAGGGCAACAAGGGCCTCCACGACGGCATCGACCCGCAGGGACGGGATAGCAACGCCGCCCTCGCCGCCGAGCTACAGGCGCCGGTGGTGCTGATCGTGGATACCCGCGGGATGACCCGCGGCATCGCGCCGACCGTGATCGGCCACGCCCATTTCGACCCGCGCGTCCGCGTCGCCGGGGTCATCCTCAACCGGGTCGGCGGCCGCCGGCACGAGGCGAAGCTGCGCCAGGCCCTGGCCGCCTATACCGACGTCCCGGTGCTCGGCGCGGTCCCCGACGACGCGGCGCTGCACATCGACGCCCCCTACCTGGGGCTGATCCCGGCGGCGGAGCAGGCGCAGGCCCAGCAGGCCGTCGAGCGCCTCGGCGAGCGCACCGGCGCGTACCTGGACCTGTCCGCGCTGCAGGCGGCAGCCGAGACAGCCCCCCAGCTCGCGGCGCCCGCCACGAGCCCGCCCCGCGAGGCAGCCGGGCCGCCGCTACGCATCGGCATCGCCCACGACCGCGCCTTCAACTTCTACTATCCCGGCGATCTCGAGGCCCTCGAGCACGCCGGCGCCCGGCTCGTGCGGATCGATATGCTCGGGGATACCGCGCTGCCGCCGGTCGACGGGCTGATCCTCGGCGGCGGCTTCCCGGAGCGCCACGCCGCGGACCTCGCCGCCAACCACGCCATGAAGGCTGCCGTGGCCCAGGCCGCCGCCGAGGGCCTGCCCATCCACGCCGAGTGCGGCGGCCTGCTCTACCTGTCGCAGCGCCTACACACCGGACAGGGCAGCCACCCCATGGCCGGCGTACTGCCGGTGGACACGGAGATGACCGGGCGGCCCCAGGGCCACGGCTACATGGCACTCCAGCCCACGGCCGACGCCCCCTGGTCGCCGGCGGCCGAGGGGGCCACCGCCACGGCCCACGAGTTCCACTACTCCCGGCTATGCACCGAGGCGCCGGACGACATCCCCCGCGCCTACCGCCTCGACAGGGGGCGCGGTCTCGGTGACGGCACCGACGGGCTCATCGTCGGCAACACCGTCGCCGCCTACGCCCACCTGCGCGATACCCGCGCTTGCCCCTGGACAGCGCGCTTCCTCGCCTTCATCCGCAGCCGGCGCGGGACGGCCGCTGGCCATTGACCCAGATCAAAAAACTTCGGCTATCCCCCTTTATTTCCGACTTTCTGATGTATATAGTCGGAATAGATAAGAACAATAGCCGCAACCTCAAAGTGGCTCGATAAAAGATAGATACGGCCCAATAAGAACAAGGACCAGGTGCACCCCATGGGCCCCCGGTCGAACGTCAGGAGGAGACATGTACGCCGGGAAAGACGCGGAGCCAACCGGCATTCGCCGGCGCACACTACGGCGGATGGCGGAGCATCCCTGGCCGCTCGCCACCGAGCAGCCCGCGGCGCCCGAGCGTAGGGGGCAAAACGGCTGGAAGCCGATCCGCCTCCTGCGCAACAAGCCCTCACCCACCCCCTTCCCCGAGCGCATCGAGCGGCAGGCAGCCCTGGGCCCCGCCCGGGAGGACCGCCGCCTGCAGCTGCTCAACGACCTCGGGGTGGAGGCGGCCCAGGCGCGCAGCCTGAACGAGCTCTTCGAGCGCTACTTCGAGCGGGCCTTGGCAGAGACCCGCGCCCAGGCCACGGCGATACGGCTGTTCGACGACGCAGGCAAGCTGCGCCTGGTCGAGGCCCGCGGCCTCAACGCCGGCTTCGTCGACGCCGAGCAGCGCAGCCCGGCACAGACCTGCCCGTGCGCCGTCGCCGGGCAGGAGCGCAGCGTCCAGTACCGGCACGACCTGCGCGCCTGCATCCGGCGCGTCGGCTGCAACCCCCTGCCCAACCAGCCGCAGCTGGCCCTGCTGGCCGTTCCCATCTTCGACGAGACCGACCAGGCGGTGGGCATCTTCAACCTCTACTTCGAGCCGGAGGAGGCCCACCACTGGATGGAGCCAGCGCAGCTGCTCGAGGGCATCGGCCGCCAGCTCGGCGCCGCCATCAGCCGCCTCCGTGCCGACTACCAGGGCTACCACGGGGCCCTGCAGGAGGAGCGCAACCTCCTCGCCCACGAGCTCCACGACACCGTGGCGCAGGAGGTCGCCACCCTGCGGCTCCGGGTCCGCCAGATCGAGGAGCAGGCGGCCACCAGCGCCGGGACCGAGCAGCTCCTGGGACCGCTCGAGGAGCTGCGCAGCCGCCTGGACCGCACCAACGACCAGGTGCGGACGGTGATGCAGCAGTTCCGTACGCAGGCCCTGGGGACGCCTCTGGAGACGGCGCTGAGCCGGCTGGTCAACCGCTTCAGCCGGGATAGCGGCATCAACGTGCGGCTCATCGACCACTGGCCGGAACTCGCCCTCGGCGAGCGCGAGCAGCTGCACATCCACCGCATCGTCGAGGAGGCCCTGTCCAACGCCTGGCACCACGGCGGGGCAAGCTCGGTCCGTATCCAGATGGAGACCCCGGACGAGGAGCTGAGCCTGCTCATCGAGGACGACGGCCAAGGCTTCGAGCTCGGCGAGGTCCCGGACTCCGACCCGGGCCAGCCCCGCGGCCACGGCCTGCAAGGGATGCGCGAGCGGGCTCGCCACCTGGGCGCTGACCTCAGCGTGGACAGCGACCCAGGCCAGGGCACCGCCCTCCACCTGCGGCTGCCGCAGCCGCAGCGGCTGACCTGGTCCACCAAGAGCCTACATCAGGCGGGGGTATCGGGGCATGCGAATCCTGATCGTCGATGACCACCAGCTCTTCCGGGTCGCGCTCCAGGAGCTGCTCAACAGCCAGGGGCTGACCACGGAGACCGGCTCGGGGGAGGACGACATCCTGGCGCTGGTTGCCGCCTTCGAGCCGGACCTGGTCCTGCTCGACCTGCGCATGCCGGGCCAGGACGGGCTGGCGGTGCTGCGCCAGATCCACCACAGCCGCCCGGACCTGCCGGTGGTCATGCTCACCGGCAGCGAGGAGGAGCGCGACCTCTTCGACTGCCTGCGCGCCGGGGCGCAGGGGTACCTGCTCAAGCACAACGACCCGCAGTACCTGATCTCGGCGCTGTACCAGGCGACGGACGGCAAGATCGCCGTGGCGCCGGAGCTCACGGATACCCTGGCCCGCGCCCTCGGGCAGCCGCCGGACCAGCGTCCCGACCGGCCGCCGTCGGACCCTTTCGCGGCCCTGACGCCGCGCGAGCACGACATCCTCGAGCGCCTAGCCGCCGGGGAGAGCAACAAGGTCATCGCCCGCCACCTGGGCATCTCCGACGGCACGGTGAAGCTCCACGTCAAGGCCGTCCTGCGCAAGCTCGGCGTCCACTCCCGCGTAGAGGCCGCCATCAAGGCCGTGGATTTCGGGCTCACCCGCCGCGGCACCGGCTGACCCTCTCCGCCGGGGGAGCCGCCGCCGGCACCCTTCCCACCTTTGGGGTATTCCGGACCACCCTTGCAATTTGAAGAATGTGTCAAGCGCAAGCCGTCGGTCCCGGCCCTGCCGGATCGAGCCCAGCACACTGTCGAGGGGCACGCTCTATGGTCTTCGACGCCTTCACCGCCGCGCACTGGACGCTGCTCGGCGGCGTCTTCCTCATCGCGCTGATCCTCGGCGCCGTGGTCAACAAGACCAACTTCTGCACCATGGGCGCCGTCTCCGACGCCGTGAACATGCAGGACTGGGACAGGATGCGCGCCTGGGCCCTGGCCGCCGGCGTCGCCATCCTCGGCGTCGGGCTCCTCGAGCCCATGGGGCTGGTCAACGCCGGCGAGGCGACGCCGCCGTACCGCACCGGGCACTTCGCATGGGCGGCCTACATCGTCGGCGGCCTGCTCTTCGGCATCGGCATGACGCTGGGCAGCGGCTGCGCCAACAAGACGGTGGTCCGCCTCGGCGCCGGCAACGGCAAGTCCCTGGTCGTCGCCGCGGCACTGGGGATCACGGCCTACGCCATGGTCTCGCCGCTGCCGGTGGTCGACGCCTCGCTCCGCGCGCTCCTCTTCCCCTGGGTGGACGCCTCGGCCCTGACGCTGAGCCAGGGGCAGGGCCTGGGCCGCCTCCTCGGCGGCGACGCGGCGCCCTGGGTCCGCCCCCTCGTGGCGGCAGCCCTCGGCGGCGGCCTGCTCTACGCCACGCTCCGTGCCGCGGCCTTCCGGCGCAACCGGGACGCGGTGGCCAGCGGGCTCGTGGTCGGGCTCTGCGTGCTCGCCATCTGGCTGCTGAGCAGCAACATCGCTGTCTCCGACGGCTTCGGCCAGCAGTCGGATCTGGCGACCCACGTCACCAACTGGGACTTCCACCACCCCGAGCAGGAGGCGGGCCGGCCGGAGAGCGCCCGCTGGCTCGGGCCCCAGGGGCTCAGCTTCGTCACCCCCCTGTCTCACACCACGACGTACACGGCCCGGGCCTTCGACCCGGCGGTCCTCACCACTGGAGTCATGGTCTTCGCCGGCGTCGCCCTCGGCTCCCTGCTCTGGGCCCTGGTCAGCCGGACCTTCCGCCTCGAGTGGTTCGCCGACCGCTACGACCTGGCCCGCCACCTGGCCGGCGGCGTCCTCATGGGCGTCGGCGGCCCGCTGGCGATGGGCTGCACCTTCGGCCAGGGGCTGACCGGGGTCTCGACCCTGGCCGTCGGCGCCATGCTGGCCACGGCGTCGATCATCCTCGGCAGCGCGTTGACCATGAAGGTGCAGTACTACAAGCTCCTCTACGAAGATGAGGCCACCCTGCGCCAGGCACTGGTCACCGGTCTGGTGGACCTGCGCCTGCTCCCGTCCTCGATGAGGCAGCTCGATGCCATTTGACAGCAGCGCTACAGGGCGTGAGCGCTGGCTCAGCGGCCTGAGGCGCCTCGTCCCCTTCAATCAATGGGAACGGCCCACGGGCGAGCGCCTCCGGGCCGACCTGGGCGCCGGCGCGGCGGTCGCGCTGGTGCTGATCCCGCAGTCCATGGCCTACGCCTCGCTGGCGGGCATGCCGCCGTACTACGGCCTCTACGCCGCCTTCCTGCCGGTCATGGTGGCCGCGATATGGGGATCGCTGCCGCAGCTCGCCTGCGGCCCGGTGGCGATCACGGGGCTGCTCACCGCCTCGGCGCTCACCCCGCTGGCCGAGCCGGGCAGCGGGGAGTTCGTCGCCCTCGCCATCACCCTGGCCCTGATGGCCGGGGCGCTGCAGCTCGTCCTCGGGCTCTTCTCGCTGGGGACCCTGGTCAACTTCCTCGCCCATCCGGTCATCCTCGGCTTCACCAACGCCGCGGCCATCGTCATCGCCCTGTCGCAGCTCAAGGACCTGCTCGGCGTCCCCATGGCCAGCGATACCGGCATCCTCGTCGCCGTCGCCGAGGTCCTCGGCCGCCTGCCGCAGGCCCACCTGCCCACCCTCGCCTTCGGCCTGGCAGCGATGGCGATCATCGCCGCCAGCCGGCGCTGGCTGCCGCGCGTCCCCGGCGTCCTGGCGGCCGCAGCGGGGCTGACGCCCATCAGCTACCTCGTCGGCTTCGAGGGCATGGGCGGCGAGGTGGTGGGCACGATCCCGGCCGGCCTGCCGCCGCTGAGCCTGCCGAGCTTCAGCTGGGAGCAGGTCACGACGCTGTTCAGCTCGGCGGTGGTGATCGCCCTGGTGGGCTTCATCGAGGCGATCTCCATCGCCAAGGCCATCGCCGCCCGCACCCGGGCCCGTATCGACCCCAACCAGGAGCTCGTCGGACAGGGGCTGGGCAACCTCGCCGCCGGGCTCTCCCAGGCCTTCCCCATCAGCGCCTCCTTCTCGCGCAGCGCCATCAACCACAGCACCGGCGCGCGCACCGGCCTGGCCTCGGTGTTCACGGCGCTGATCGTGGCGCTGACCCTGCTGCTGCTCACGCCGCTGCTCTACCACCTGCCCGTGGCGGTGCTCGCCGCGATCATCATCATGGCGGTGAGCAGCCTGGTGGATATCGAGGCCATGCGCCAGACGTGGCGGACCCACCGCCAGGACGGCGCCGTGGCGGTGACCACCTTCGTCAGCAGCCTCGCCCTCGCCCCGCACCTCGACTACGGCATCCTCCTCGGCGGAGTGCTGGCCATCGTCCTCTACCTGCTGCGCACCATGCGCCCGCGCGTGGTGATCCTCTCCCGCCACCCGGTGGACGGCACCCTGCGCGACGCCCGCCGCTTCGAGCTGCCGGAGAGCCGCCACATCGCCGCCCTGCGCTTCGACGGCCCGCTCTACTTCGCCAACGTCGGCCACCTCGAGGACGCGGTGCTCGAGGTCAACCACGAGTACCCGGAGGCGCGCTTCGTCCTGCTCGTCGGCGACGGCATCACCTCCATCGACTCCTCGGGCGCGGAGACGCTCCACAACCTCGACGAGCGGCTGCGCGACAACGGCGTCACCCTGGTGCTCGCCGGCGTCAAGCTGCAGGTCATGGAGGTCCTCGAGCGCGCCGGGGTCGACGCGGAGATCGGCCACGAGAACATCTTCCGCAACGAGGACGACGCCATCGAGGCGATCTACCAGCGCATCGACGATCCAGGCTTCGACCCCGCGCAGTGCCCGCTGCTGCCGCGGGCGGCGCCGTACCACGGCGCCTAGCTCGGCCCGGCGGGCGCCGTAGCCGCTACGGTCCGTCGATCTCGAAGCGGTACATGAGATCCAGGGCGCTGTCCTCGCCGTCGACGGCCTCGAGGTAGAGCTGGCGCGTCAGGGCATAGCGCAGGGTGACGGTATTCACGGGGCTGAAGACGCCCACCCCGTAGGCGACGTAGAGGCGCGGGCTGATGTAGCCCGAGAGGACCACCTGGGTCCCGTCGCCTTCGCCGGTGGCCTCGATCTGGAAGTCCTCGACGCCGGCCCGCTCGGCCACGGACGAGGCCACCCCGCTGCCGCCGTAGAGCCCCAGGGCGAGCGCCGCGGAGGCGAGCATCTGGTCGCTGCCCGGCCCTTCCGCCCCCAGGGGGCGACCGCGGATCAGATAGGAGAGCGCATTCTCCTGGGACATGGCCGGCTCGCTGAACAGGTGCGCCTGCGGGCTGTCGGCGAAGCCGTCCAGCCGGAGCCCGGCGATCACGTCGTCGCGCGGGATGCGGCGCACCGCCTCGATATCCAGCTGCGGCCGTGACAGGGGGCCGGCGAAGATCAGCAGGCCGCGGCGGATTTGGAGCCTCTGGCCGTAGGCGCGGTACTCGCCGTCCGCGATCCGTAGCTCCCCGAAGGCCTCGAGGGCCCCGTCCGCGTGCCGCAAGGTGCGCAGTGAGCCCGTGAGCCGGCCGCGGACACCCAGGGCCGCCAGGGAGACGGCGTCGCCGACGGCCACTTCCACATCGGCCTCCGCGCGCCAGCCCTCGGACACGGGCGCCGGCGACGCCTCCGGCTCTGCCCTCTCCGTTACGACCACCACGTCCCCGGAGCGCGCCACGGCCTGCTGGGGGAGCTCACGGACCGTGATACGGCCGCTGGGGATGGCGACCCGGCCGTCCAGCTGGACCGTGCCCGGCTCAACGCTCAGGCCCAGCCGCGGGCTGACCGCCAGCTCGGCGTAGGGCGGCACGTCCGCGAGCAGCTCCTCCCCCGTCAGGTCGAGGGCCAGGCGCCAGTCGCCGCCGCGCCAGGCGGCGGTGCCGTCGAGCGTCGCCTCCCCCTCGCCGACCCGGAAGTCACCGTCGATCGCCGCCTCCGTGCCGTCGAGCTCGACGCGCAGGTCCAGCGCCTCTACGGTGCTGCCCGACTGCGGGGCCGCCACCCGGCCCTCGCGGAGCTCGAGCTCACCGTCCAGGCGCGGCTCCGTCCGCGTGCCGCTGAGCTGGATATCGGCACGCGCCACGCCGGCCAGCTCGCTGAGCTGCGGGACCAGCGGGCGGAACAGGCCCAGCCGGAGGCCGTCGAGGGCCAGGGACCCGGAGACCGCCTCACCCTCGGGGCGCGGATCTCCGGCGACACGCAGGGTGGCGCTGCCGGCCTCCGCCGCCTCGAGCTCCAGGGCCGCCTCGGCGCGCTCGGGCCGGTAGCGGCCGCTGAGGGCCAGGCGCTGGTAGGCCAGCTCCTGGATCACCGGCTCGCTGTCCGCCTCCGGATCGTCCGCCTCGGCGTCGCGCTCGCGCCGGGTCTCCATCACCAGGCGGCCGTCGCCGCTCTCGGCGCTCATCCGGGCGTCCACGCCCTGCTCCGGCGTCCAGCGCAGCTCGCCCTCGCCGGCCAGGCTGCCCTGCCAGTCGAGCGGCTCAGGCAGCAGCGGCTCCAGCCAGGCCAGGTCGAAGTCCGCCAGGGTGAAGGCGACCCCCGTCCCCTCCGGATCGGCGCGGAGCCCCTCCGGGAGGCGCAGGCGCGCGCCGCGGTAGCGCCAGGCGTGGGCGCCAGCCTCCACGGCGCCGTCGGCGTAGCGCAGCGGGAAGGGGGCCGCCAGCGCCACGGTGTGGCCGGCCACCTCCCCCCCGGCGCCGGTCACCCGGCCGTCCCAGCCGGAGGCCGGACGCCAGCCGCCGGCCAGCTCCAGGTGGGCGGCCCCCGCCTCGGCCTGGCCCCGGAGGGACAGCTGGTGGCTCTCCCGGGTGCCGGTGGCGCGCAGCGTCACCTCCCCGCCTGCCACCTGCGGCAGGCGGATGCCCCGGACGTCGACGCGGGCCTCCCC
>JGI1684J13235_1000518_pt1 | contig 14321 bp, 14 predicted proteins | sample PonA232FremontCA_2_FD_13235 | JGI IMG/M metagenome (IMG submission 13235) | reverse complement strand
CCCCTTGGCTCCGGCCGCCCTGGCCTTGTCCTGCCACTCAGGGCTCCGGGCCAGCTGCGCCATGGCGAAACCCAGAAAGGGCTCGTGCCCGTTGACCAGGGCGTTGACGTAGTCCGGCTCCAGCACGCCCAGATCCACGCGCGCGGTGTGCGGCCTGGGAACGCCGAAGAGCACGTCCTGGCAGAACTCGTTCACGATCTGGGACTGGTAGGCCATGGCCACACCCAGACGCATCGCCTTCAGGGCCAGACTCACATAGTACCCGTCCACATTGGTCAGGCAGGAGGCGGTGGTCCGCTGCATCTCCCCGTGTACCCCTCCGGGAAAAATATCCAGCTTCTTCCAGGTGTCCTTGCGCTCCTGCGGGGCGAGAAAATCCACGATTTGGCTCGGCTCGTCCGCCTTGCGGTTGAAGTCGGTCTCCACGAAATCGGCCAGATCCAGGGCCAGCTGGGCTTGGTCCTTATTGGTGTCCAGCCCCAGGCGCCCGGCGAAATCCTTGAGCTTGTCCGGCTCCTGGATTTTATACGGGGTCTCGCCCCTGGCGGTGGCCCGCAGGGTTTTGATCGTCTGATCGGTGTGGTAGTGGTAGGTGGAGACCCCCATCACGTTGCGCAGGGCCATCATGCGCATGGCCATGCCGTCCGCCTTGATCCCGCAGACTCCGCGCTTATCCTTTTCCGCGTCCGCGCGGCAGGGCCCGTTGGAGCACAGATCGCAGCGGACTCCAGCCATGCAGAAGGGACAGCGCTTGTCCGGGTCCCCCCCGAACCCCTGGGCCTCGAAACGGTCCCAGATATTGGGCATCCCGTCCTGCCGGATGCGGTCGTACACCCGCTGTACGGATTCATGCTGGGATATGCGATCCTTTTCCATACGTCACCTCCTTGTGCTGTTGCCGGTGGGATACGATCCCCGGCTTTTCACTGCATCGCCCATCGCCCTTTTCTCGAAAGGCGGGGCTCGAATGGGAAACTTCCAACATTACACAAGATTGTACCCTATGTGGAACCGTGGGGGAAGCCAATGACCCCAATCATTGACAAACACCCGGACACGTTTTCCTTCGGGCCTTCACTGCGCTCCGGAAATACTCGCGCTCATCCGGGAGTTTATGAGCGAAAACCCGCTCCCGATGGGCAATAATAGCGCCACTCTTGCCAACAGGGCTCGCCTGATGTAATTTTCCCCTCTTTGCAGTCTCTCCGGAGCGAACATCCCGCTCCCTCAGCCGGGAGCGGACAGGCTGGCGGCCGCGGTTCATTCCTTCGCCACAAGGCTCCGGAACCAAAGTTTTTTTCCAATCCCGACAAATCATTAAGAGAATACAGGTCCTTTATGGAGGAAAGCGTTTCCCGGGAACGAATCCAATCCGAAATCGCCAAGAGACGGACTTTCGGCATCATCAGCCATCCGGACGCGGGCAAGACGACGCTCACGGAAAAGTTTCTCCTTTTCGGGGGGGTCGTGCAGCAGGCCGGGGCCATCCGGGCCAAGAAGGCCGACCGCCACGCCAGGTCGGACTGGCTGGGGGTGGAGCAGGAGCGCGGCATCTCCGTGACCTCCTCGGTCATGCAGTTCCCCTATCGGGGATACGACGTCAATCTCCTGGACACACCCGGCCACAAGGACTTCTCCGAGGACACCTACCGGGTTTTGACAGCGGTGGACTCCGCGCTGATGGTCCTGGACGGGGCCAAGGGAGTGGAGAGTCAGACGGAAAAGCTCATGCAGGTCTGCCGCATGCGCTCCATTCCCATCATGACCTTTATCAACAAGCTGGACCGCGAGTGCCGGGAGCCCCTGGAGCTTCTGGACGAGATCGAGAACGTGCTGGGCATCCAGGCCGTGCCCATGACCTGGCCCATCGGGATGGGCAAGGATTTCCAGGGCGTGTACGACCTGCACAACGGCGAGGTCCGCTTTTTCCAGCCCTCGGACAAGGGAGCCAGGCCCAAGCCCACCCAGGTGATCAAGGACCTCTCGGATCCCCTCCTGGATGAGCTCGTGGGCTCCGCGAACGCGGACGAGCTGAGGCAGAGCGTGGAGCTCCTCGACGGCGCGGGCTACCCCTTCGATACACAGGCCTATCTCGAGGGGAAGCAGACCCCGGTCTTCTTCGGCAGCGCGGTGAACAACTTCGGGGTCCAGGAGCTTTTGGACACCTTCGTGAGCCTCGCCCCCTCCCCGCTTCCCCGTGAAGCGGAAACGCGGGAGATCGCGCCGGACGAGGAGGAATTCTCCGGAGTGGTCTTCAAGATCCAGGCCAACATGGACCCGGCCCACAGGGACCGCATCGCCTTCATGCGCGTCTGCTCCGGCAGNATGCACAAGGGAATGCGGGTGCGGCACCACCGCATCGGCAAGAACATGAACCTGGCCAACGCCATCATCTTCATGGCGCGGGACCGGGCGGGGGCAGAGNAAGCCTGGCCCGGGGACATCATCGGNGTGCCCAACCACGGCACCCTCAGGATCGGGGACACCCTGACCCACAAGGAACCGCTCAAGATCAGGGGCGTTCCCAGCTTCGCCCCGGAGCTCTTCCGCCGCGTAATCCTCAAGGACCCCTTCCGGGCCAAGCAGCTGGAGAAGGGGCTGTACCAGCTCACCGAGGAGGGCGCGATCCAGCTCTTTCGGCCCGTCATGGGCAACGAATACATCCTTGGCGCGGCCGGGGCGCTGCAGTTCGACGTCACCGCGGACAGGCTCCGCACGGAGTACGCGGTGGAGGCCACATACGAACCGGTGAACATCTTCGCCCTGCGCTGGATCCACTGCGGGGACAGCAAGATCATGCAGCAGTTCCGGGAACGGCACCAGCGCCAGCTCCTCGAGGACGCCCAGGGCTGCCCCGCCCTGTATTTCTCCTCCAACTGGTGGCTGGAAAAGACCATCGAGGACTGGCCCAGCATCACCTTCAGCAAGACTCGGGAGAACTAAAGGCGCGGCCAAGCCAAAGGCATGGATAGCGGCAGGCGCTTTCGCAGAAGCCGATTTCCGAGCGCAAACTCGGGAGGAAAACATATATGAACACGCAAGCCGACAACTCCGCTCTCGAGACCATACGCCAGCGGCACAGCGTCCGCCAGTTCAACGACGAGCCCGTGAGCGACGACGTGCTCTACCGGGTTCTCGACGCGGCCAACAGGGCCCCTTCGGCCCACAATCAGCAGTCCTGGCGCTTTATCGTCATTCGCGGGGACAAGAAGTCCGAGCTGACCTCCCTGGTGAGCAGCAGGTCCGCGGATTTCCACAAGCCGGTATCCACGATCCTGCGCATGGCCGCGAGGACCATGGCCAGCGCGCCGGTAGTGGTCGCGGTCATGAGCACCGGGCAGATCATCGAAAACGGGGACGAGCTCTTCCGGGTGGACAGCAGCGAGGCCCTGGACTTCTTCCGCACCCTGGAGATCCAGAGCTCCGCCGCGGCGGTGGAAAACCTCCTCCTCGCGGCAACATCCCTGGGCCTGGGCAGCGTCTGGCTGGGCATCCTGCTCGTGATCAAGGAGGAGATCCTGGACTTTCTCCAGGAAGCCCACGGGGAGTTCATGGCGGTCGTGCCCCTGGGCTATCCCAGAAAGCCCATGGAAGGCCCCCGCAAAAAGACTCTGGAGAATGTGGTCAAGGAGCTCTAACCATTGAGCGGCACCTTGCGGTGCGCAAGGGACAAGGAGGAATCATGCGGGGCATCGACGTCAACTGCGACATGGGCGAGAGCTTCGGCCCCTATGCCATGGGGCGCGACAGCGAGGTCATGCCGCACATCACCTCCGCGAACGTGGCCTGCGGCTGGCACGCGGGCGATCCGTCGGTCATGGACCGCACCGTGGCCCTGGCTGCCCGGAACGGCGTGGCAGTGGGCGCCCATCCCGGCTATCCCGACCTCCTGGGCTTTGGCAGGCGCAAGCTGGAGTGCTCCCCAGAGGAGCTGACCAACTATATCGTTTACCAGGTGGGAGCCCTGCAGGCCTTTTGCCGCAAGCACGGAACACATCTGCAGCATGTTAAGCCCCACGGTGCCCTGTATCACGCCGTCCTGCAGGACGAGGAACTCAGCCGCGCAGTGGCCCGGGCCGTGCTCCAGGTGGACCCCGGCCTCGTCCTGGTCACCCTGGCCGGCCCCAAGGGCGAGACCGCGAGCTCTATATACCGCGAAATGGGGCTCCTCGTGGCCAGAGAGGCCTTCCCGGACCGGGCCTACAATGCGGACGGCACCCTTGTGCCCCGCGGCAGCTCAGGCGCGGTTGTGGAAAATCCGGACGAGGTGGTCGGCCGTGTCCATTCCCTGGCCAGGGACAATGCTGTCCACGCGGCAACCGGAGAAACCGTACCGCTTGAGGCCAATACGGTTTGCGTGCACGGCGACACCCCCACTGCCGTGGAGCTGGTGCGCGGAATCGCCCAGAAGCTCAACAGCGACGGACTCGAGCTCAGGCCCATGGCCCAACTGACCACTTAGCCGCCGACCCGGCATCGGAGTCGGCCAGACAGGAGCCCGACAGTGCGCCTCGAATCAGAAGCTAGGGATGCGCTCCGCTACCGGAGCTCCGGAGACGGAGGCCTCCTGGTGGAACTGGGGGACCGGATCGACTGGACCCTGAACACGCGGACCAGGAGGCTCGCCCTGTTGCTGGAGCGGCAGGCCCTGCCCGGAGTCATCGAGATCGTTCCGGCGTACTGCTCCTTCCTGGTCCTTTTCGAGTCCGAAACCCTGGACCTGGGCCAGCTCAAGACGACCATCGAGGATCTTTTCCGGGGGATCGAGGACTTCGGAGGGGAAGAGCCCGGGGCTTCCGGCCGCGGCGTGGAGATTCCGGTCTGCTACGGAGGCGATCACGGCCCCGATCTCGCGAGTGTGGCCCAGCATAACGGATTGGCCGAGGAGGAGGTCATACGCATCCACTCCTCTGGCATTTACCCTGTGTACATGCTCGGCTTTGCTCCGGGATTCCCCTATCTTGGCGGCCTGGACGAGCGCATCGCCACACCGCGACTGGATACGCCCCGCTCCCACGTCCCGGCTGGCTCCGTGGGCATCGCCGGCGCCCAGACCGGGATCTATCCCCTGGCCAGCCCGGGGGGATGGCGACTCATCGGCCGTACCCCGCTCACCCTTTTCGATCCCACAGCCGAGGATCCGGTGCCCTACTACCGGCCCGGGGACAGCCTTCGCTTCGTCGCGGTGAACGAGGAGGAATTCAACCGCATCCTCCGGGAGGGGTACCATGCATAGCACCTTCCTGGTCCTGGAGCCCGGCTCCTTCACCACGGTCCAGGACGCCGGACGCCGCGGCTATCAGAAGCTCGGGGTTCCCGTTTCCGGAGCCGCGGACGAATACGCCTTTCGGGTTGCCAACCTGTTGGCGGGCAATGACTCCAACGCCGCGGTGCTGGAGATGACCGTCGTGGGCTGCACCCTGGCCGCGCTCAAGCCCACCTGGGTGGCGGTCACCGGAGCGGAGGCCGAGATCAAGAAGAACGGTGCGAAAATGGCCGCCTGGTCCGGCTTCGCCCTCGAGCCCGGGGACGTCCTGCGCATGGACAAGGTCCGACAGGGGTGCCGCCTCTATCTGGGCGTTTCCGGAGGGATCGACGTGCCGGTGGTCATGGCCAGCCGATCCACCAATGCCCAGGCCGGGTTCGGGGGCTACAGGGGACGGGCCCTGCGCAGGGGCGACTTTCTGCCGGTTGAGGAGCCGTCTCGCGATGCCCGGGTCCGCAGCGAGATCCCTAGGGAATTTGTTCCGGACCTCTCCGAGGAAATGGTCCTCAGGTGCCTGCCCGGCCCCCAGGCCGATTTCTTCCGGTCCGGGGGCGAGGAGCTGTTTGCATCCGAGTACCGCGTCACCACGCAGGCGGACAAACGCGGTATTCGCCTGGAGGGGCCGGCCCTGCAGCACGCGAGCGATTCCCCGGGCGGAGTGCTTTCCGAGCCCAGCCTGCCTGGGAATATCCAGGTTCCGGGTGACGGCAGGCCCATTGTCCTGATGCGGGAACAGACCGTGGGAGGCTACGCCAAGGTGGCCACGGTTATTAGCAGCGACCTCTGGCGTCTGGGGCAGGCCGCCCCCGGAGATCGGGTCCGTTTCCAGGCCGTGGACCGGAAAACCGCAGTTTCCCTCCGCGGGGAGATGCACCAGCGCCTGCACGAGCTGGAGCATCGCCTCTACGGAGACCGAGAGGCCGCTCCCCTCGACACGGAAGGCGAGTCGCGATAATTTAGATTCGGCTCATTTCCATCGACAATGCCCGACATCCGGGTGGAAATGGGTTCAATAGCTCGAAGATCGGCATCAACCCCAACCCAAGGAGGCATCTATGCGGCGCATTCTCCTATGCACACTTGTCTTTGTCCTGGCCTTCGCCTTTCAGGCAGGCGCTGCGGACATGAAGATGAACCTCAACTGCATCTATCCCGCGTCCAACTTCCACACCCAGGGAGCCATGGACTTCGCCAAGAAGGTGGAAAAGTACACCGACGGCGAGATCGAGATTGCGGTCCAGCCCGGCGGCAGCCTTGGGTACAAGGGAAGCGAGCTGCTCAAGGCGGTCAAGGACGCCTCCGTGCCCATGTCGGACATCCTCATGGGCGTGGTCTCCGGCAGTGAGGAGATCTTCGGCCTGAGCACCTATCCGCGCATCGTCACGTCCTACGACGAGGCCCGCGAGCTCTACGATGCCGCCAAGCCCTACTACGAGAAGGCCTGCAAGAAATGGAACCAGAAGATGCTCTACGCCGCCCCCTGGCCCCCGAGCGGCCTCTTCACCAAGAAGCCGGTCAACTCCCTGGAGGATTTCAAGGATCTCAAGACCCGGACCTACGACAAGAACGGGGCCAAGTTCCTGCGCAAGGCCGGGGGCTCCTCCCAGTCCCTGCCCTGGGGCGAGGTCTATTCCGCGCTGAACACCGGGCTCATCGACTCCGTGCTCACCTCCGCGACCTCGGGCAAGGACGGCAAGTTCTGGGAAGTGCTGAACAACTTCAAGAAGATCCACTTCGCCTATCCCCTGAACATGGTCACTATCAACATGGACTACTGGAACTCCCTGAGCGCGGAGCAGCAGGAAGCCATGCTCAAGGCGGCGAGAAAAACGGAAAAGGCCCAGTGGAAGGCCTCCAGAAAGAGCAACAGACAATCCCTGCAGGTGCTCAAGGAGAACGGCATCGAGATCTCCGAGGTGGGTCCCGAGCTGAAGAAAGAGCTGGACCGCATCTCCGACGAGATTTTCAACGAGTTCAAGAAGGATGCCGACGAAGACACCAAAAAGGCTCTCAAAGCCATAGGAATGTAGAACGATGCAGCGTCTGCAACGTTACGTGGAAGGCCTCTGCCGGGCGGGGGCCTTCCTCGCCGCCCTTTTTATGGCCCTCACAGTGGGGCTCATCGTGCTGGAGATCCTGATGCGGTCCTTTTTGGGCACGTCCACCATGATCACCTCGGAATACAGCGGATACTTCCTGGTGGCCACCGTGTCCCTGGGGCTGGCCTATACCCTGCATCACAGGGCACACATCCGCATCACCCTTATCTATGACCGGTTTCCGCCATCAGTGCAGAACAAACTCGACATCGGCGCAGCCATCGCGGCGCTCGGCATCTGCGGTTTCGCCATTTTCTATTCCGGACAGATGGTCTATGAAAACTATTCACTGGGCATGAGCGCGGACACCGTGTCGGAAACGCCCCTCTGGATTCCCGAAATGGCCGTCCCCGCGGGCTTCGGCCTGCTCTTCCTGGAGCTGGTGGCCTTTCTTCTCAGGAGGTTCCATGATCGCTGATCCGCTCACCCTGTCCATCGTTCTTGTAGTGATCATGTTCGGGCTCCTCCTTTCGGGGCTCTGGATCGGATTCTCCCTCTTCGGCACTGGGATCATCGGCCTGCTCCTGTACGACCTCAATCTGCCGCCGGTGCTCTCGATCTGGGACAAGATCGGCAACATCATGGCCAATTCCATCTGGAACAGCCTGGACTCCTGGGCCCTGAGCGCCCTGCCGCTCTTCGTGCTCATGGGGGAGATCCTCTACCGCACCGCCATCTCCACCCGGCTTTTGAGCGGCCTGGTTCCCTGGCTGAGCAGGATCCCCGGCAGGCTCTACCACATCAACGTCGTGGCCTGTTCCCTCTTCGCAGCGGTATCCGGCTCCAGCGCCGCCACGACCGCCACCGTGGGCAACATCACCCTGCACGAGCTCAAGAGCCGGGGCTATCATCAGAAACTGGCCCTGGGCTCTCTGGCGGGTGCCGGAACCATGGGCTTCCTCATCCCGCCCAGCCTGATCATGATCATCTACGGGGTCCTCGCCGAAACCTCCATCGGCAAGCTCTTCATCGCCGGAATCATCCCCGCCCTGATCCTGGGGGGCATGTATTCCGGATACATCATGCTTCAATCCTTCCTGCACCCGGAATACGTCCCTGCAAATGAGCAGACCCACACCTGGGCCGACCGCCTTGCCGGGCTCAAGGACATCTTCCCCGTCTTCCTGCTCATTTTCGTGGTCCTGGGCGGCATCTATCTGGGGTACACCACCCCGACGGAAGCCGCGGCGATCGGCGTCGTGGGCGCCTTCGTCCTGGCCGCCTACTTCCGGAACCTGACCCTGGCCAACATGCGGGAATCCTTCATGGCGGCGGTGCGCACCACCTGCATGATCTGCTTCATCATCACCGGAGCGGCCTTCCTCTCCGAGATCGTGGGCTTCATCGGGATAGCCAGCGCCCTGAGCTCCTACATCGCCTCCCTGAATCTGTCCCCCTATGTGCTGATCCTGGTTGTGGGCCTGATGTATCTCCTGCTGGGCATGATCCTGGACGGGATCTCCATTGTGGTCATGACCCTGCCCATCGTCCTGCCCATCGTGGTGCAGGCGGGATTCCATCCCCTCTGGTTCGGCATCTATCTGGTCATCATGGTGGAGCTGTCCCAGATCACCCCTCCTGTGGGCTTCAGCCTCTTCGTGATCCAGCACATCTCCAAGGAGAATTTGTTCACCATCCTCCGCGCCACGCTGCCCTTCTTCGTGATCATGATCCTCATGGTGGTCATCCTCACCGCCTTCCCGGATCTGGTTTTCTTCCTCCCCTCCAAGATGATGGGATAGGGGAAGAACGGCCTCCCTTTCGGGACAACTCTTTTCCGGCATCCTGCGCGGGGTCCCTGGCAACGCCCGGGGCGGAGGTCCAAGGACCTCGCGCGGGATTTTCTCTTGTTTGAATTCAGAAAGATCCGGAAAAAAGCCATTTCTTCGCCGACCCCTAGTGTCTTGTCATTTTTCATTTTTCGCATAAAAGGAACATACAGAAATTTCTGTATGGAAAAAAACAGGAAGCCATGTTTCATGAAGGCAAGACACTAGCTCGTTTCTTTTTCAAAAAAAGAAACAAAAAGGTGGTGAAATAATCTTTTAATTTTCTTGCTTCTTCTTTTGTCAAAAGAAAAAGCGGACTAGTGTCTTGTCCTGCTCAAGCTTTCATTAAGATGGAACTTATGCGTGGCTATGCAGGGACTCAATAAAACCGAAGATTCACGCTGGACAAGGCACTAGTTCCGAGGCCTATACCGGGACGATGACACACACATGACAGAAGGAGCTGCGACTGTGATTCCCTGGGACTGGCTTCAGGCCCACTCGGAGATACTGTGGGCCACGGGGATCGCCTCCGCGGTGATGATGCTCTGCGGCATCGCGATCGTGCCATGGATTTTGCTTCGTCTTCCCCGCGACTATTTCCTGCCTCCCCGCAGACAGCGGATAACACCGCAGCGCCTTTCCCTCGCAACGGGAATTCCCCTGCTCGTGGGCAAGAACCTGCTGGGAATCGTGTTCATCCTGGCCGGACTGGCCATGCTCGTGCTCCCGGGCCAGGGTTTGTTAACCATTGTCCTCGGCCTCGCCCTGACCAACTTCCCGGGCAAGTTCAAGCTGCAGCGCAGGCTGGTGGGGCATCCCTCGGTCCTCAACTCCCTGAACTGGCTCAGAACACGTTTCGGCAGAGCTCCCTTCATCGCTCCGGAAACCGGTCGGGAAAGATCCTGACCCTCCATAACAGCCTGTTGAAAAAGTCCTTATCAAACAGGACGCATACCGGGCTACTGACCCCGTTTCCAGCGGAAGTAGACGAAAATCCGGCCGGAATTGTCCTTGTCCTTGTCGATGCGGTGATAGGTCCGTCTGATGTCCTTGCGGTCCAGGAACCGGAGCACCCGTTTCTTGAGCTGCCCCGTGCCCTTTCCGCAGATAATCTCCAGCTCCTTGGCCTTTTTTTGCCGGGCCTCCTGCACGGCGTTCTCCAGGGCCTCATCGATCTCGCGACCCTTGTTGAAGATGGGGTGCAGGTCCAGGGTGAGGCTTCGGGTGGACACGGCATCACCTCCCAAAAAGCGGGCCCTCTCCGGGTTCGGCATGGTTTCACTGTATCCGTTGCCCTGAAAGGGGTGCCAGCGGACAGCGCGGATCGGGCGCATACGGGAACGCCCCCGCTCTGTGCGGGCATTCTAGAACCGGTTTCCCCAAAGGACAAGCCTTGCTTCGGAAAAAACAGGGTTGTGCTCGCTCGATCCTACCCCTAGAATGAGAGCCGTCGCAATCGAAGCTTCCACCGGAGTCTGGAATGGACACGAGCCCCGAATATATCGCGATGTGCGATGATGCTCAGGATATTCAAAAAAGCTGGATTCCTGAACACGGCGACTTTTTCATCGGCGAACAGAACAAGCTTCGTGTCTGGATCGACGGAATCAACGACCCGGACAAGGTGGTCACCGGGGTGGAAGTCGAGTTCCGGGACGGCATCCCCCATCTTACGCGCTACATCTGGCTGCCCCGCCTGGATCAGCTCATCGAGATGGCCCAGGAGGCCCACATTCGCTATGAGCGAACCACGCAAGCCTTTCTGGACTGGACCCGCCGGGATTACGGCACCCTGCCCGGCCAGCCGCGCAGTATCTTCACCTCCCTGGAACAGATCTGGCTCGCCTTTGTCATGCTCCGCAAGCACGGCAAGAAATGGAACGGCGAAACCTGGTTCACGGTATCCTGATCCTCCGGGTGGCTCTTTGTATACATCCCCCCTCACAGTGCTTGTCCAGCACCCGAGTATTTGCTACAAGTCCCTTTCGCGTTGCGGGAAGCCCCCCCCCTCTTTCCGGAACGCTCGCCATATCCCCTTTTCCGACGCAACCGGTTCCCTTTTCGGTATTTTTTCACTCCAACACTCAAAACAGAAAGATAGGTAGGAGAGGCTTTCATGATCAAGGTGGAACAGATGGACGAGGGTAAATACAAAGTCCGAGTGGACCAAAAGACCACGACCTTTCACACGGTCAACGCAGACCCGGAGTACGTGGAAAAGCTAACCGGAGGCAAGGCGACAACCGATGAGCTGATCCACAAATGCTTTGAATTTCTTTTGGAAAGGGAACCGAACACGAGCGTTCTGCGCAGCTTCGACCTCCCCGTGATCAGCCGCTATTTTCCCGAATTCGAGGAAACCATCATCAAACAGCTGCAGGGCTAGATCCCTCTTCCTCGAATCCGGTCGTCCCGGTGCAAGCCCCGGGCCGGCCGGCTCCCCGACCTTTCTCATTCTTTCTTTCCGTTCCCTGTTCAGGGTTCGAAGATCAGAGATAAAAGATCGAATGTTGGAAGCTGGACACCGAGCAACTGACCTACCGAATCACTGATTCACTGACACACCGACTCACTGTTATCCGTTCAGGGTTTCGGCTCACGATCCTCTCTTTGATCAAGCCGTCATTCCCAGCCCCCTGGCACAACGAAGCATGGAAATGCGAGGCTCGCCCTGTTGAATCCTGCCTGCGGCAGGGCAGCTACGCTGCATTCAACAGGGCAAGGCGCGTGGACGCTGAACCCTGCACCCATTCAACGAATGGGTGCAGGGCGACCTCGCGACCAATTAACCAATAATTCAACAAGTTGAACACCTTTTCCTATAAAGAAAGCGTTAGGCCCATTACCGTACAAAACCATAGCTTCGCTTTCAAAAGAAACCATTTTATAAAGTTTTACTCAAATTATTTTGACATATTCATACTGAGACTTTATATTAAAACCTCCTGAAATAATCAATCTCAAGGAGGCAGTTATGCGGAGTGTGGAGGAATACAAGGAAGGCCTGCGCAAGATGCGCTCCAACATTTATTTCAACGGGGAGCTCATCGACCGGCTGGACGAGGTCCAGGAACCGGCCATCAGGGTCATGGGCGTCACCTTTGACGCGGCCTCGGACCCGGACATATCACATCTGTCCACCGCCACCTCCCACTTGAGCGGAGAAACCATCAACCGCTTCTGTCATATCCATCAAAGCACGGACGACCTGCACCGCAAGCAGGACATGACCCGGGAGCTCTGCCGCAGGGTGGGCGGATGCATCCAACGCTGCATGGGGGCGGACGCTATCAACGCCCTCAACGCGATTTCCTACGAGGCGGACAAGGTCAACGAAGGGAATACGGAATACCACGCCAATTTCCGCAACTGGCTGGACTACTTCCAGCGAAACGATCTGGTGGGATGCTGCGCGCAGACGGACATGAAGGGGGAGCGGCTCAAGCGTCCCGCGCAGCAGAGCGATCCGGACATGTATCTGCGCGTGGTGGAGAACCGCTCGGACGGCATCGTGGTCAACGGCTGCAAGCTGCACATCTCCGAGGCCTCCATCGCGGACGAGGTCCTGGTGGTGCCCACACGGGCCCTGGGCAAGGACGAAAAGGAATACGCCGTGGGCTTTGCCGTGCCCGCGGACCAGGAGGGCCTGATCCAGGTCATGACCCCGCACAACGCCCGGAAGCGCGAGCACTACTCCCGCGGGATGCAAGGCGGATATACCGACTCCTACCTGATCTTCGACAACGTCTTCGTCCCCTGGGAGCGCGTCTTCCTTTGCGGCGAGAACGACCACGGGAGCCTGCTGGCCCTTCTCTTCGCCCTCTTCCACAGACACAGCTACTCCGGCTGCAAGCCGGCCCTGGGCGATGTGTACACCGGACTGGCCGCTCTGGCAGCTGAATACAACGGCATCGAAAAAACCTCGCACGTGCGTCAGGTCCTCGCGGAGATCATCAAGGTCACCGAGCTGGGGTATGCCGCGGGATACACCGCCTCCGACTTCGCCGGTCCCAAGCTGCAGATTCCGGGAATGGGCAAGGTCCCCTTCGGGCCGGGAGCCTATATACCGGACTCCATCTACTCCAACGTGGGCCGCTGCCTCACCGGAGAGGCCGTCTTCCACGAACAGGAGATGCTCTGCGACATCGCCGGAGGCTTTCCCGCAACCTTCCCCTTTGAGGCGGACCTGGCCAATCCCCAGATCAAGGCCCATCTGGAGAAGTACCTCCAGCGCAATCCCAACGTGCCGGTGGAGGAACAGATCAAGTTCTGGCTCTACTTCATCGACATGACCTGCACAGGCGCAGCGAGCGTGTTCAACTACGGCAACTACCACGGCGGCGGGTCCCCGGTCATGGAGCAGATCGCCATTACGTCCCAGTACGACATCAAGGACCGCAAGAACCTGGTCAAGTCCCTGGCCGGAATCCTTGGCGGGGAGGGCTAGCCATGGCACGCCAGACCGGAAATGCTCGATCCGCCAAGTCCGAGCAGCGCAAGGAGGCCATCCTCAAAGGGGCGGAGCGGGTCTTCGCGGAAAAGGGCTTCCGGGAGGCGACCATTTCCGAGGTCGCCAAGAGATGCGGCGTCTCCGAGGCCACGATCTACGACTACTTCGGCTCCAAGGAGGAGATCCTCTTCACCATCCCTCTGGAGACGACGCGACGGGGAAAGGAAAAGCTCGAGGAGTACCTGACCTATATCCGCTCCGCCTCGGACAGGCTGCGGGCCATCATCCACAATTACCTGGACTTCTATGAAAAGCATCCAGACTACGCGGCTGTGGCCCTGCTCATTCTCAAGCAGAACCCCCGCTTCCTGGAGACGGAGGCCTATCGCATCATCCGGGACTGGTCGCGGACCATCCTCCGCGTGGTGGAGGATGGCAAGGCCTCGGGCGAATTCCGCTCCGAAGCCGACCCCTACGTGACACGGACCATGGTGCTCGGTGCCGTCGAACACGCTGTAATCGGCTGGCTCCTATTGGGCAGGCCGAGCAGCCCGGCTACCATCGCGGAAACGCTGAGTGCCCAGATAATCCAGGGGCTGGACAACCGCGAGAATCGAGGATGGCAACTGGACATCACCCTGACCGCGGAGGGGGAGGCCAGGCACTACAGGCTGGCTCCGGACGGGGAGGACGGGAAGGGATCTGACAACAGCTCCTGATCCGCTGCCGGCGGG
>JGI1684J13235_1000517_pt1 | contig 14321 bp, 32 predicted proteins | sample PonA232FremontCA_2_FD_13235 | JGI IMG/M metagenome (IMG submission 13235) | reverse complement strand
CGACACCACCACCACGACACACCGAGTCAGCGAATCGGCAGACAAAATCACGCTTAAAGCGGAGGTCAAGCGTGGCGGGGGGACCCGCGACCAGGACAAGGGCACTATCAAAGCCAAAGGTAACACTCCTGAGACGGTCGCTGACGACATCGAGGCAACTCTGGACGAACTCGAAAATCGAGATATCTTCGAGCGACTCCGTGGGACGCAACCGGAGGGCGACGAATGACCTGGACTGTCGTTGACACTCTCTACGAAATCCGAACGCCCACGGGTCGGGTCGCTATCACAGACGACCCCGAGACGGCCCAGGAGCACAGCGAGGCGGGCTGTCGAGTGACCGCCGAGACGGTGGGGGTCGAGTAATGAGTACCGACCCCACGCCCGCCTGTGACGGTCGGACACGGGAGAACGGGATTGTCGTCACCTGGACCGGCGTCGATGCTCGGCGCTATCGGATGACGTTTGAGCCACGGAGTGCCGGCGGCCACACCCGAGTCGTCGAACGCAAGACCGACGCCGGCTGGGTCGAGACGGGCAACGAAATCGTCTCGGACGTGGACGTTGACTCCGGCGCGGAGCGACTCGGCTGAGCGACTGGCTGTTTTTGCGGGCTTGTGTACCACTGAACCACACATTAGACGGTCAGCCGCCAATCTGCCGTAACTCCGATATGGCCGCCCGATATCATTCTTGAAATAACAGCACGACACTCACCCTCGGACAGTTCAATAGAGTTAAGAACTTGGTCTATTTGAACTTCTCCCTCGGATTGAGAGATAAGCTCTACAACTGCCCGTTCTGCTTCCGTAGTGATGTCGTGGTCAGTGGTCGTTGAGCCCCATTCTGCTCTTTGATGACACTCTGGGCAAAGGAGCACTGCATTTGACGGGACATGTGCCTTAGACTCATCGTCAAACTCTCTGACCGGGGTGATGTGATGGAGTTCGTTTCCATTCCCAAATAGTTCTGTTGATTTTTTGTACGACCGACCACATTCCTCGCAAGCCAACCCACCGTTCCGTTTAATTACAGCCCGCCGAACACCCCAATGGGTTTTAGCATGCTCTTCAATTCGTTTCGTCGGCTCGTTAGACATCGTGCCCTTCCTCCCGGAATACATGCCGAAACGCTTCCCCAACTGATGGGTAGCCGTATTCCTCTTGGATGTCTTTAGCGACCTTATACACACTCTCTGGGACACGCGCATGTTTCGTTGTGGCCATACAGTCTGTTAACACCCTGACCACAAAAGCGCTCCGTTTCCGTTAACTATAAGTAAGTGGGGTGCGTTGGTACATATGGAGACAAAGACGATGGCACAACTCAAACGACTCCCGGAAGTGGTTGAGCACATGAACGAAGTTACGTTCGACTCGGACCGTGGTAACGTCAAAATATACGAGTGGGACGGTGAGGTTATCGCAGAAATCGGGTTCGACGAAGTCGACATCGACGAGTTTGAGGAGCATCTGGACGAGGTCGCAACGCACGAGGAGTTTACCGACGAGGCAGAGCAATTCGCCCGAAAACTCATCGAACAGTCCCGTCAGAACGCCGACGACACCGACGACACCGACGACAGCGAGATAGGCGATGCTGACACTGAGTCAGGAGACGAAAATAACACCGGCGATGTTGTCCATGTGATGGACAACGGCACCGAGGTCTGCATCGGCGACCGGGTCAATCACCCCGGCGGCTGGAGTTACAAAATCACCGGACGGGCAGACGAGCACACGCTGACGAAGCTCGACAACACCGACGATTGGGCTGTTGTCATCAGCACCGTCGAGCGAGATATTCGAGAGAACGGTTTCGACGAGCGGGCTGGGGAGGTTGCCGAATGAACCTCTCCGACGACGACCTCGCGCTCATCCTTGAAGGCAAGGCCCGCAAGCTCGAAGCGGGGGAGAAAGACCGCGAGCAGGTCACGCGGGAACTCGCGCAACTCGTGGCCAGCGACCTACGGGCGCGAGATGATGACCTCGTGCGCGACGGGTCACTCCAGTCGCAGGGACGGGCGTCGTTCGGGCGCTCGAATACCGGACGAGAGGGGCTGGCGCTGTTCCTGCCCGACGACGAGTAGCGACCAACTCTTTTTCGGAGGTCGGCCCCTAACCTTTATACTGCTGGTGTGCGTAACTCACACTGTATGGTGCGACACATACGAATCCCTGTTGACGACGAGACGCACGAACAACTCTCGGAACGCAAGAACGACCTCGGGCTGACCTGGGAGGGGCTGCTCAAACGCGGCGCTCGGGACCTGGACGACCCCGACCCCGTCACGGATGGTGATTCGGCATGACTGAGCAGGAATGGTCGTTCGGCGATGTCGATAGCGGCGGCCACTTTATCCAGGCTACGTCCGAGAGTGGTCAGGTCCGTCTGATGATGGATGAGCAAGATGTGTTGATAGTCCGAAATATGCTTAACCGAGTCGTCAATGAGGAAGGATACGATGCTGCGGAAGCGTTCGGTACGGACACCGACGACCCCGACCCCGTCACGGATGGTGGCCCGGACCACGACGTGCCGGTGTCCGGGCAATTGACCGACCGACAGCAGGCGTTGGTCGAGGACACCGGAGGGCCGGACGATGCCTGAACGGGTCTGCCCCCGCGACGACTGTGGATACCAGGTGTCCGACCACTCGGGGACTGCGCGGAGCCACAACTATCCGAGTGACTGCCCGACTCATGGCGACAGTCTGGTGCCGCCGTCGAGTGACGACGAGGGGACCGAACCCGACAGCGAGGATGGCGACCTCCCGGCGGAGGTTATCGAGTTTGCCGAGGAGAACGGCATGGACCCCGAGCGTGTGGCGGCACAGCGAGGTGAGGACTGATGAGTGACGATAGTAACGTCAGCGTCAACGGTGAAATCGACGCTGGCTGGTCGTCATACTGGGGCGAGGAACAGAGCCAGGTCGTCGGCCCCGACCGCGAGAACGCCGACGCAGACGGTGAGGTGTCGGTAAACGGTGGTCCGGGCGACGTGCCGGAGGACAATGGCGGAGCGCAGTGTGAGCAGTACGCCCCGGATGGCGATGGGTGGGTCGGACCAGAAATCGCTACGGTGAACCGCCGGGACGAGATATCCGATGGGTGCTCGGCAAATCTCATAGTTGGGTTCCTCCCGAATCATGGCGGCGGCGATACAGTTGAGACATACCTCGCAGCGAACAGCAATACAACACAGTATGAGCAGGAGCTGAGTGTGACGGATATGGCTGGCAATCCAGGTAGAGTTAGCATCTACATCTCGGCCCGACAAGAACTCAACATCTCGCCGGGAGATGTTGTCTGTGTTTGGTTGCGACCATGCACGGCAGACGGTCTTAGCAGAGATGAGAGTGGTAGTGAGGACGTTCGAGAGTGGCCGCCCGACGGACGCACGAAGACAGAAATCCGGCAACGTCTGCTTGACGGTGAAACGGCGGCGGAGGTGTCCGAAGAGTTCCCAGTGAGCAAATACTCAATCCGGTCGGTCGCTCGCGCAGACGAATACACGGGCGTTCCGTCCGACATCCCACCGCTCACGGCGCGAGGGAGCGGGATGGCCTCGTATTGGGTGCGCGACAACCAGAGCGACAACCAGAACGACAATCAGAGCGAGACTCCGAAATGGCCCCCATCTGCCGAGAAGATTGACAGTATCCGGCGGCGTCTGGTCTCGGGGGAGGCAGCAACAACAGTCGCAGAGGATTATCCACGGTCGGGCACCGCTTGCGGCAGTCTGGCGAAAGGTGAGTCGTTTGAGGGGCATCCCGAAGTAGAGGCTGCGGAGACACCCGCAATCAAATGTCCCGGTGGTCAGAGTAGAAAGAAATGGACCTGGCCGGACGGATATAGAGACGGGTCAGATGTCGAAGGGCCGGCCCGCGAGGAGGAGACTGAAACGACAACTACGGAGGGCAGTCCTTCGCCGGACGTGACCGGCCAGCGATTAGATGTACCACCCGTCCGGAGACAGCGGCAGACCGACCGACGCGGGGTAGCCCTTTCGATTGCCCTCCTCGGTGGTCTGGTCTACCTGCTCCGGCGCTGGATGGGTGACAGCAACAGTGGGGGTGAAGGCGATGAGTGACAACCCTCGCTCACGACAAAGCCCGAACCAGTGGCGGCGTGCCGAGGCTCGAACCCGTGGCGGCGTCGGGGACCAGACCCCGGCGAAAGACGGCGGCGACGACCGCTGTCCCGAGTGTCGAGACGACCCACTCCCCTGTCTCAACTGTCTGACTGAGGTGGGCGACGATGAGTGATGACGAGATGGTTATCGAGGTTGACGAGGAGGAGATTCGGGACACGCTCCCCGAGACCGTCGTGTTCGAGCACGTCGACGCGGGTACCAAGCTGGTAGTAAATCGAACCCGATACCGACGAGTGGAGGTGGACGGCGATGAGTGAAACCGGTCGTGAACGACCCGAGTGCCCCGAATGTGGCGCGTCTTGGGTCCGGAGCGGCCCCCACTTCGCTGTCATCGGCCCTCTTTCGGATATGCGCATCGCTGAAGCCACTGACGAGTATTACCGAAATCCCGAACAATATGACGACCGCCCCGTCGACAAATTCGCGTGTGGTCATTACGAGGTGGGTGGCGATGAGTAATCTCTCCGGAATTGAGGTCCCCGAAGGCGAGTTCTACCATCTGGAACTCGCAGACACCGAGTTCGTTTTTGAGTCGCAACAAGATGCGATTGACTATCTTGCCGAGAACGCAGACGAACTGAATCTTGACGACCTCAGTGTGAAACTCGGGCGGGTCAAGACAGGCGAGGAGTGGGCCATTGAGGGGGTCGCGTGGCAGAACATCGCCGTTCAACTACTCCAGACCAATGAGTGACAACACCGACGCACTCGTCGAGGCGCTTGCCGACGGCGAGTTTGAATACGTCCCAGTTGATGAGTTGCACGGACATCCTGAGAACGAAGAAGTATACGGCGACATCGACCCCGATGAGTCGTTCGTTGACGACTTCCGGCAGAACGGTGTTGAGACGCCGCTGGTCGTCAACGAACACGATGACACCGAAGCGGAGTGGGGCCTGCCGAATACTGTCATCGGCGGCCACCGTCGGCTTGAGGCCGCCCGTCGTGCTGAGCTTAAAACCGTCCCGGTCCGGTGGAAACAATATCCCGAACCGACGGCCACGCGCCGCCTCGTGCAAAACAACAAACAACGCGAAAAGACGCCAGGGCAAGTCGCCCGCGAGGCGTTGACGCTTGAGGAGACGGCGAGAGAGGTATCACAGGCGGCAATGGGTGAACGCACCGACCTTCGTGCCCGAGGGCACGAAGGTGGCCAGTCTAAACGGTGGGACAAAGAGGTGGCTGACGACCTCGGCGTCGGGCAACGCACCGTCCGGCGCGCGACCGACATATATCGTTTCGCCTATCCAGACGAGTACGTTCACGACCAGCTCCAGAACGTCGAAAAGTACGACGTGCCTGAAGAGGTCCGCGAGGAGGCCCGCCGACAGATTGAGATGATGGATGAGGGCGAGCAGGGGTTCAAGCCCGCGTATGAAGAGGTGAAACAGGCCGAACGGGAATACGAGGAACAACAGAAACGCGAAGAGCGCGACCAATCTCGGCAGTCGGCATACCAGAACGCAGAGGAGACTGTCGAGTTGCGGCATGGTGACTTCCGAGATGTGTTGGACAGCGAACCAGACGCATCGATTGACCACATCGTCACGGACCCGCCCTACGATGCCGACGCGCTCGAGCAGTGGGCGGCACTCGGGGCACACGCCGCCCGTGTCCTGAAGCCGGGCGGGTTCCTCATTGCTTACTCGGGGAAGGCACACCTGCCGGACGTCCACGACGTGTTGAGTTCACATCTCAACTACCACTGGCAGGCGATTGTGAATCACTCCGGGCCGGGCGCGAAAATATTCAGTCGCAACCTGCGAACCGGGTACAAACCCATCCTCATCTACACGAAGGGCGATGCCGATGTGCAAGAAGACTTTGTGACGGATGTGCTCGAGGGCGGCGGGCGCGAGAAAGACAGTCACGACTGGCAACAGGCCGAGAGTGAGGCCGCCCAGTTGATTGAATCTTTCACCGAGATTAACGACTGTATCTGTGACCCGATGTGTGGCTCCGGAACTATCGGTGTTGCCGCAGACCGATTAGACCGCCGCTGTCTGTTGATTGACGAGGACCGCGACGCCGTCGAGACCGCGCGTCGAAAGGTGATGCCCGATGAGTAGTGACCGCGACAGTTCCGAGGGCCTGACCGAAGGTCTGGAAAAACAGTCCTACGAAATCAAAGACGAGCTGCAAATCCGAAAGGTGTTGGAGGCACAGACCGACTGGCAGTTTGAGTTCACAAAGAACGACAAGTTCGCGTATGACCTCAAGATACGCCAGTGGTCAGATGAACCACAGTCGAACGAAGACAGGGATGTTATCGGTTACGTTGAACTGGAACGGAGTCGTGCTGACAAAGACAAGAGTTGGATAACGGGAGATGTCCCCGGAGGTTGGTATTATCTGTCGTTCCTCCAGCGGAAGGTCCGCAAGTTCGATTATCAGACGCGGCGGTGGTGTGGGCTCAAAGACGGCTATGACCGGACGGTGTACTTGAAGTTCAACCACGCGCTGGACAACTGCTTCGCTGCTCCGATTCCCGCCATACATCGTGACGGGGAGAGAACTAAGCGCAGTGACGGAACGCCGGAGAATACATACTTGGCTTTGGACCAAGACCACAACGAGGTTCGTGTTGGTCCTGCCGAGTGTGTGGAATTCATTGAACAGTACCTCTCCCGGAAAGAGCCGTCGCAGACCGATTTGACCGCGTGGGGCGAACAACGATGAGTGAGACAGTCCCACAGAAACCGGGCCGTGCGACCGACGCGGAGATTGATGCTGTCGAGGAGTACCTCCGCAACCACGCCGTCGAGGACACGGTCACGACCAGCGAGATTGAGACGGAAGTGCCCGGACTGGGAAGCGACCACGACACCAGCCCGCCCGTGCGAGAAGTGGTGCAGTTCCTCGTGTTGTCGGGCCGACTCTGCATCGACGGGTCCGGAAACGGGTATCAGGTAGCCGCAACCGAAGCCGACCGCGACGACGCACTCCAGAGTCTCCGGGACCACGTCGGCACGCTGAACCGACGCATCCAGGCACTCAAAGATGCCGACCTCGCGCACGAGGACAGCGGCGGAGACGGTCGTAACGAGGAATCAACTACGACCAAAGAACAGAGTGACGAGTCTCAATGGACCAGCTCCGTCGGCGGCGACTGTGACGAGTGTAACGGGAACATCATGGGCGACCCGTGGTTGGAGGATTCGAGAGAGTTGTGCCGAGAGTGCTACCAGGGAGGCCTCCGATGAACGCCCGATTTAGACGGTATTGCCCGCGATTACAACAAAGTTCTGAGTCCCTTTTTTCTTCGATGTGTTTGCGAGGGTGTGGGGGAGGGGGTGGCGAGCAACAGCAAGAATCGCCAGAGGGCGGTTTTAGATATATCATGAACAGCCACTTTCCTTACAACTACTACACTACACTACTACTGGAAGGTAAGGAAAGTATTATAATGGCGGGGCTAAAAGAATTATAGTGTAATGTCTGGTAACGACACACCCTCGGAGCAGGGGCGTGAGGCTGTTCCTATCGGCACGCAAGTCGACGAACAACTCTGGAATCAGTTCCGGCAAGACGTGAAAGGTCGGAAGGGGAGAATCCGTGGACACCTCTCAGCAGAGCTGGAGCGGGCGATTCGGGAGTATATCAACGCCTCCCAAGGTGGCGACACCCACGACAGGCTCACCCGTATCGAATCGACGCTGGAGAGTATCGAGGACACTCTTTCAGAGACGGGCGGAAAAAAACAAGACTCAGACGTTGGGTCGACGGTCGAGAAACGGGCGGAGAAAATCAACACAGAACTCGCGGAATTGACGAACGGCGGGCACGTTGTGGCCGATGACATCGTCGAGTTGGCTATCGAGAAGCACGCTGGAGACTCCGACCCGACTCTCCGGAAGTACAAACAGAAGTTGCTGGACCAAGAGCAGTTGCTTGAGCACCCGAGCAAAGACGACCATTACTTCCGCGACTCGGTTGAGTGGGTCGTCGCAGTGCAACAGCTCCGACAGAACAAAGCCATCTCACAACAGCGGTTTGCCGAGTTGGTCCGCGACTATGGCAAAGAGAAGTTTCAGCGCGTATACACCGGGTGGCAAGAACAGCAGTCCGAATCGCCGGAGCGTGGAGTTCAATGAGCACGAACGCAACACACAGCGACGACGACGAGCACAGTCTGTTCAACCGACCTGCGGGACGCCGGTTCGTCTCCGGTGTCGTGTTGGAGATTGAACGCAACCTCATCGCAGACGGTGCGGACCTCCCCAACAGGGGCATCCCGAGCGAGTACCGTCCCCGTGTTGAGGACTGCGCCGACGTGGCCGACCTCCGCGAACTCGTTGAGACAGAGGTGCAGAAACCCCACCCGAATCAATCGCTTATCGGCTACGTGCAGGCACGGATTGCGGAGGTGGATGGATGACTGATTTTGTGGACATCAACGGCGAGTCCATCCCCGTGCAGGCGTGGCAATATACGCTCTACGACGGCGACGGCATCGGGCTGGATCAGTATCCGATGACGCAGTACCGAGACGCCGACCGCGAAACCATCAAGCGGTTGGTTGAGGACGCCGGGCACGAGGCACGGGACTTCGAGGCACTCGTTGCGGTCGATGATGTTTGGGAGGTGCTGGACGAATGACGAACAAGAATCAGCGATATGTCGGCGCGTGTCGCCGTTGCCAGCGCCGTGTCGCAACGACGGTCAACCGGCGGGAGGAGCACCACACGGGCGACCCATTCGTCTCGATTCGGTGTAGCGAGTGTGGCAAGACAGTTGTCGGAAATCGGAGCGACCTCGAAGGACGGAACCGACCCTGGACGGGCGGCCCACCGTGGCTGGTCGACGCCGAACGCCCGGATATCCGGGACTTTCCGAATTACAGGGAGTTGAGCGATGAGTAACGCCAAATCCCAGTCCGAGCCATCGCTGGGACCATCTCTCAGTATGTTCATCCGACACCACGCGACGACGATTGCGGACTTACCCACTGGCGAGTTCCACGTTGTGATTAGTCGGGATGTCTCGGGCGCGACGTTCGCAGAGGTGGGTCAGGAGAATCTCCAAAAACTGCGGACGATGGGTGCCATCCGAAAAGTTGAGAAACGCAAAACCAGTGGCTCGGCATATCATATTTGGCGGGTTGACGAGACTGTGCGACAACGCGCAGAGGAGTTGGTCGCCAGTCGAGACTCTCCGTGTGGCTGTGGACACACAGGAATCCGCAATCTCGGGGGTGGCTGGTACTCCTGTACCAATGACGACTGCGATGTCCAAGTCCGGCGTTCGGAGGTGTCGCTCGATGAGTGACTGCGAAGACTGCGGTGACGAACTCCAAGACCCACGGGACAAGAACAAAGCGGGCTGGTGGCGCGACTACTGTCTCCCCTGCATCCGACGCGAGCACGGGCGGGCGATGACAGACGGTGGCTGGTCCTCAATGGGGCGCTTGCGAGTGTCAATCACTATCGAGGAGACCGACGACGGGCAGTATCGAGCGTGGGAGGAGGCGAGCGAGCGCGACCTCTATGGGCGGGGCGACACAGCACCCGAAGCGGTCGAACACTACTGCCAACTGATTCAGATGGGTGAGAGCGATGAGTGACCCGGCCACCATCCCGACTGAGCAACTGCTCCAGATGACCGACGACCCACAGGGACCGGGCGTGTACGTGCTTGACCTCGACAGTCCAGGCACGAGTTGCCATGCTCACGCCCGGCGGTGGTACGACGAACTCCAGACCGCCCACCCACCGGATGTCCCCTCGCTTGCGGGCACTGACCGACTCCTGTATGTCGGTGCGACCGCACATCTTCAGGACCGACTGGAGGACCACGTCCGGGGGGACGTTCGGCGCTCGACGTGGCTCTCGGTCTACCCGCCGGTGTCGTTGCACGCGGTCTATCCAGCGCGGTCGGCCACACGGGCGTTCGAGGTCGAGACAACGCGGGCCTATGACCTCGCCGCCGACACACCCGAGACGACAGCGGTCATTTGCGACGGTGAGGTGGTCGGATGAGTCGGAGTGCCCGCGAAGATGGCCGACTGACATATTCCCAGGCAGATAATTTGCCGGAGCACGCTCGCTTCCTCGCCCGGCTCCCCGCTGGCGAGTTTCATGTGTCCGAGATAGTCGCCAAGAGTGATGTTGACCCCGATGTGCCGTTCATCTCGATTGAAGATGGGGCGGCACGACTCCGGCAATTACTCGACTGTGGATTGCTGAAGAAAATCACCACCGTATCAGTCTCGGGCTATAGGTATTGCGTCTGGTCGGTCCCCGAGGCAGTGCATGACCGGGCTGCGGAGTATGCCACGCCAGCGTCGGAGACGCCTGTCCCCGGTTGCTCGCACTCCGGCATCCGGAACTGCGGCGGTGGGTGGTTCTCCTGCACTACCGACGGCTGTGACAACCGCGTCCGACGCACGGAGGTTCGGCAATGAGCGAATCCGAGCGCGATACGCTCCCCGAGGACACCGTGTTGACTGCTACCCGAGACTACCGGAACGGTAATCATGTCTATCATTCGACTCGCTGTCGGGCGGTCCGGAAGGTTGAGCGACGAACCTCCGATGGGATGCAACAGCAAGACCGCGACAGTCTCCCGGCCAAGTGGACCGAGTGTCAGTATTGCAGTGGCGAGTTCGAGAACAAGGCCGGCGGGGCAACTGGCCGCGAGTGCCCGCTGTGTGGCGCGTCCGTTGACAGTCTGGCCGCACACATCCGCGCCGAACACAATGCTGGAGGTGTCGGGGATGACTGACGACAATCCGACACCGCCGACATGGCGGGGGTGGTCGGTCCCGAGAGCGGTTGACGAGTTTGAGCCAACGGACCACTTTATGCAGCGTCTCAAATACCGGACGGACCCTGCGCCGACGAAAGAAATCGTTGCGGAGACAATCGCCCACGGGAAGGTACTCCACACACACATCGCAGACCGACGTATCTACGAGTATGACAGCGGTCTCTATACCTGGCGCGTGCTTGTCGCGCTCGATGAAGCGGCGTTCGATGCCGAGGACTGCTATCACACACTGCTGACAGTCTACGTGCCCGGACGACATGGCGACGACCACGAGACGGTCTTTGAGCGTGGTGGTCGTCGTGACTGACACCAACACCGCGCCCCCGGCAACCCTGCTCGTGCTCTATGTCCTCGGGGAGTGTGACCGCGAGTGGTGGACTGAGACCGACCTCCGCGACGAAATCGCGGCGACCACCGGGTACGAAGTCACACCGTCGACTGTGCATCGCGCCGTCCGCAATCTCTCGGAGGTTGGTCGCATCAAAAAACGAGTCAGACGGTCAGATGGCACGACAGCGACGGAGTACCGTTTGCATAATGCAAACGGCGAGGGGATTGATATGACCACGTCTCGTTAATCCAACAACGACAGTCTCGTGAGAGACCGGGCCGTGGGTCTGTGTCGGCGGGACCGTCCCACCGACCGCCGCCCCCGGGCCGTTGTGACAGCCCGGAGAGACGGGGAGGGATGGGGTTGCCTATCACAATGGATGGACTCTACGCCGAGCGATTGCTCGATGCATCGGACGTGTGTCGCAACTGTTTTCGACTTCGACTCGTCGAGCGCACGGAGGTCCGCAGTACCGGGTTGACAGCCAATCCTGAATCCGTCTACACACGGCACGAACGGACCACCGACCTCGACCACCATCCGAGCGACCCGCCGACACAGGACAAACATCTGTTTTGCGAGTGTGGGGTTATCGGCCCGCACTCCCGAGCGTGGGCCGACGCGGACGTGGACCGCGAGCGACTCAAAGACCTGCTCAAGCACATGATACAGTCAGCCGAACACAAAGGCATCTCTCTGGACCGGGGCGCGACGGTCAAGTACGCACTGGCGACATGGGACGGCGAGGACGTTGACCAGACACTCTCGGATGCACTCGACCACGGGAGCACGGTCGCAACAGTCACGACAGAGACAGGCGCAGAGACTGCCGCAGACTGATGGGCGAGGATATCCCCGATGACTGGACGCCCGAGGAGACAGTCTATATCCTCACTGAGAGCGATATTGAGGACCGTCTCGCTGACGCCTACGTCGACATCCGCGAGCAGGTCGGCGACGACGACGCGGCAACCGTGACACACATCATGCACGAGCATCTGACCGACGAGTGGTATCACGAACAGGCCACCGATGGATGAGGATACACCGGACCTTACGGGTGCTCGGCAACTCCAGCGATTACTGGACCGGCTTCCGGCATCAACGGCGACACTCGCTGACCATCTCGACGTATCAAAAAACACGGTCGAATCCTACCGCACCCGTCTCGAAGATGTCCACGGCGTCGAACTCGAATACGACCGCTCGGAAAACGAGTGGCGACGCGTCGGAGCGAATGACAGTCCAGACGACGACCCAGACGGTGGTACGCCCGATAACCCAGACCCCTCGGACCTCACCGACCGCGAGCGGCATATCGTTCGGCAACTCCAGACCGGCGCAACCGCCGAGGAGATTGCCGCCGAGTTAGACGAGTCGCCTGCGGTTGTCCCGACGTATCTTGACACTATTGAGGCGAAGGGCTGGTCTCTCTATCATGACGACACCGCTGACCGCTACGAACTTGTCGATGATGACCACCTCGTCCGGTCGTCGGAACATAAGGGGACGCGGACGCGCAAGGCTAACCGCTGGTGGGAACGGACGCATAACCGACTCCAACGTAATTACAAGCGTCTGGACGATGTCCCTGACACTGGAGACTGCGGCGGTGGCGCTGACGAGTCTATCGTCTTTGAGCTGTCGGACCTGCATATTGGGGACCGAATCCGGCGGCCGTCGGACAATCTTGAAGTATACAATACAGAGATTGCGGTTGGTAAAGCCGAGTACGCCGCTCGGGAGGCAATCGACTTTGCCGACGACCGTGCCCGTGAGTATGATGCTGGGTGGATTCTATTCGGCGGAGATATGGTCACTTGCGAGGCAATCTATGAGGGGCAGTGGGAGGACCTCGATAGCTTTCTTGACCAGCAACTCAACGCCGCCGCGGATGCTGGACTCCGTGTCGTGTCGGCGTTCGCGCAGTGTTTCGACACGGTCAATATCATATGCCAGACCGGCAACCACGGCCAACTGCGCGCGTCGGGGTCATCTCGACAGGCCAACGCCGACCTGTTGTTCTATCACCGCCTCCGGAACATTATCGGAGTTATCCAGGAATACGGCGACAGACTCCAGAATGTCCGACAGTCTATCGGTGAGCCGGGGCGGTTCTACGATTTCACGCTCCGGGGTGGGGCTGTGACGGGGCACCTCCGTCATGGGGACGACGACCGTGCTCAAAACGATACGGCGGCCGCGCAACGCGACTGGCGTGGGCGAGCACTTACGCATGACTTTGATGTGGCTTGGATTGGTCATCACCACAAGTTCCGTCGTTTTGAAGTAGATAGTCGGGATGTGTTTGTCACTTCGGCACCGAAACCGCCGGGAGACTACGCCGAAAAACTCGGTGCTGGTGGCGCGGCTGCAATGGATTCAGAGGCGGTCAACCGCAAAATCGCTGTTGCTCATGGTGTGAACGACGACGGTGTCACGGATTCTCGCATCATTGACACGCGGGATTATTCCGCGGCCTATGTCCCGGGCAGGGGTGAGTTGGGTCTACCCGCGCCGGACCCTGTCCCTGGTGCGATTGGTCCTGACGCAACTCCGCCGTGTGACAACTGAGATGCGCCCCCTCTGTCGATTGTCGCCCGGTCTGTGCATCGCCAGCGTAGCGAGTTAATAGGGTTGACGGCCCGAAGACTCGTTCCCCGCCGCGTTCGGACAGGCCATCTCTCGCGAGAGCCTGCGACGGTTCGACTCCGTCGACGCGGTCTTGTGAGCCGTGTCCCATGACCCAGCACCGCAATTCTCGACCGTGGTACATCCAAGACCGCGTCTGCGACGAGTACCGCAAAACACTCTCCGATGGCGATAGACTCCCGATGCTCAAGACCCTCAAACTAATCCGGTCGATTATCGTCAACATCGGGATTATCGCGCTCGCGCTCCAGTCTGTCGCAACCGGGGCTGACCCGACCATCATCGGGAGCATCGGACTCCTCGTGTTGGCTGGGTACAACGGGCTGGAGTTTAGCGACTATCTCGCGCTAATTCGCGCCTACGAGGAGGTGCAAGGCAATGGGTCAGACAACGAGTAATCGCAGATGCCTATAAG
>JGI1684J13235_1000514_pt1 | contig 14384 bp, 11 predicted proteins | sample PonA232FremontCA_2_FD_13235 | JGI IMG/M metagenome (IMG submission 13235) | reverse complement strand
AGCTGTTCACCAAATACGCCTATCGCTGACCTCGACAAGGGCGCGCCCGTATATGAAACACGGCCTCAGCGCAGGCACCGTCGAGCCACGCCTTGCCTTTTCTCCTAAGAATTCAACAAGTTAGAAACATTTTCATACAAAAAAACACAAGGCACTCTAAAGATTATGCCCGAGAGAAATCCGCACATCACGCTTCCGGAAAGTCATTTGATCGACCGCGTGCTCAGGGTCCCGCGGGAAGAGTTCGCCACGTGGCCCGAGTCGGTGCGGGAATTGGCCAAGAGCCTGGCGGCTGAACTGTTCATCATCCGCTACAATCCCTTTATTCCTGCCGGCGAGGTCCGCAAGAGCGTTTTCCAGCGCCTGGAGGCCGAGAGCGGGCAGCTCGACGCGGATTATGCCACAACCATACGTCAGGGCCTGGAGCGGTTCTGGCAGGAACACCGTGATGACCGGGACTTCAGGGATCAAGTGATCCAGCGTCTGGAAAGGATCATGCCCAGGGAGCACATCTACACCAGCCCGGCCGCCCTGGTGCAGTTCTCCACGGACGCCACCGACCTGCGCCTGGAGCTGCCCATGTTCATCGTGGCTCCGGGAAGCACCCGCGAGGTACAGAATATCGCCTCCCTGGCCAACGAGATGCAGTTCCACATCCTGCCCCGCGGAGGCGGGTCCGGCCTCACCGGAGGAGCCATCCCCCTGCGTCCCCGCAGCGCGGTCCTGAGCCTGAGCCGGATGAAGACCATCGATCCGGTGGACACCCGGAACAAGCTCCTTTGCGCCCAGTCCGGCGTCATCACCCAGGACGCCATCCAGGCTGCGGAGAGCCGGGGGCTCCTTTTGACCATCGATCCGGCCTCCAAGGCCTCCTCCTCCCTTGGCGGCAACATCTCGGAGAACGCCGGCGGCCCCTTCGCCTTCGAATACGGCACTACCCTGGACAACGTGGCCAGCTACAAGATGGTTCTGCCCCAGGGCGATCTCGTCGAGGTCACGCGGCGGGATCACCCCCGTCACAAGATCATGCCCGGTGAAGAAGCGGTCTTCGATATCCACGACGAGAACGGCCGCCTCAGGGAGAGCGTCACCCTGTCCGGAGATGACATACGCAGCTCGGGACTGGGCAAGGATGTGAGCAACAAGTTCCTGGGCGGATTGCCCGGCGTGCAAAAGGAGGGCGTGGACGGGATCGTCACCGAGGCCTGCTTCACCCTGTACGACCAGCTTTCCCTGAACAGCACCCTGTGCCTGGAATTCTACGGGGAGAGCATGCGCAGGGCCATGCTGGTCATCAAGGAGCTGGTACACCTGCGGGACCGCATCCGCCAGGAGGGGAACCTGGTCAAGATGTCCGCGCTGGAGGAGTTCGGCACCAAATACGTGCAGGCCATCCAGTACCCCAAAAAGTCCAGCCGCTACGAGGGCGAACCCATCTCCGTCCTTCTGGTCCAGCTCGATTCCGACAGCAAGGAGGCCCTGCAGGAAACCATCCGGGAAATCGTGCACATCGCGGAGAGCTATCACAATGTGGACGTCTTCGTTGCGGGCGATGCGGAGGAATCCGAGGCCTTCTGGCAGGACAGGCACAGGCTGAGCGCCATCACCAAGCACACCAGCGGCTTCAAGATCAACGAGGACGTGGTCATCCCCATTGAGGTTATCCCCGAATTCTCGGACTTCATCGAGGGCCTCAACCTCTACTACCTGGCCCTGGCCTACCGCAAGGCCCTGCAGAAGGCCACGGAACTGAAGGATATCCCTCCGGAGGACTCCTTCATCGATATGGAACAGGACGTGGCCTCCCGCATCCTCAAGGGCGAGACGGACCGCAGCGATCTTGCCGAACAGGAATTCGAGCTCCAGATCCACTACTTCTTCCGGGACCTGCTAATCCGCTATCCGCAGCACACGGACGATCTCAAGGCCCTGGAGAAAGAGCTCTTCCGCACACGCATCATGGTGGCCAACCACATGCATGCCGGGGACGGCAACTGCCACGTGAACATTCCGGTCAACTCCAACGATCCGGAAATGTTCCGTCTGGCCGAGGAGGCGGCGGGCAAGGTCTTCCAAAAGGTGCTCGAGCAGGGGGGCTCCATATCCGGAGAGCACGGCATCGGTATCACCAAGATCGGCTATCTGGAGCAGCGGCGCATCGATGACCTTGCGGAGTACAAGGCCCGCGTCGATCCGGGAAACATCCTCAATCCGGACAAGCTGACCAAGCAGTCCCTTGAGCTCAGCCCGTACACCTTCTCCTTCAACGATCTGCTCCAGGATCTGGGCAAGAGCTCCCTGCCCCATAAGGACAAGCTCATCGACCTGCTGCAGAACATCCAGAACTGCTCCCGTTGCGGCAAGTGCAAACAGGTCTGCCCCATGTACTGCCCGGCACAGGGCTTTCTGCACCATCCGCGGAACAAGATCATCGCCCTGGGAGCCCTGCTGGAGGGATACACCTATACCCGGCAGAAGGGGATCAAACCGGACAGGGACCTCCTGGACACGCTCCAGGACCTGGTGGAGCGCTGCACCGCCTGCGGCAAGTGCACCTCGATTTGCCCCGTCTCCATCCAGACCTCGCAGCAGATGCTCAACATGCGCTCCTTTCTGGAGGAGAACGGCGACGGCGGCCGCCACCCGCTCAAGGTCCGCTTGCTGGGGCACCTCTTCGGGGAGCAGGGCCGTCTGGCCAATGCGGCCAAAACGGCTTCCGTGGGTCAGCAGGTCCAGAACCGGGTCAGCCGCCTCATCCCCAGGGGCCTTCGGGACAGGGCGGATCATCCCGCGCTCAGCGGTCCCGGCCCCCTGCTCTCCTTCACCAATCTGGACGAAAGCCTGCATCTGGATCGGAACAACCTCTTCCTCGCGGACAGCGGGCAGGACACCGCGGAAACAGTGCTCTACTTTCCGGGGTGCGGGGCCAACCTCTTCTACAGGGACATCGGTTTGGCCGGGATCTACACTCTACTGGCCTCGGGCAACAACGTCATCGTGCCCCCACGGCACCTCTGCTGCGGATATCCTTTGTTGGCCTCCGGATGCATGCAAACCTACGCCAGGAACAGGGAGAATGTCCGAAGCACTCTCAACAGCCTTCTGGAGCAGGCACGCGGACACTCCCTGAACGTGAGCAAGATTCTCACCGCCTGCGGCACCTGCCGCGAGGCCCTGGAGGACTTGGCCTTCGCCCCGGGCGACGAGGGCCATCTGGAGCACAGGGACGTCCTGCAACACGTGATCGAGCGCGGCAGACAACGCTTCCAGCCGGATCTGTCCGCATGGGGCCACCCGGAAAGGCTGCTCTACCATCCGGCCTGCCACAGCGAGTGGTTCGGCGTTACCTCCCACAAGAGCGGCTCCACTTACGCCTCCGGGCTGAGCGCCCTGCTGGGAACGGACGTGGAAATCTCACCCGGCTGTTGCGGAGAGAGCGGGCTCGGGGCCATGACCTCGCCCCATATCTACAGCACCCTGCGCCGCCGCAAGACCCGGCACCTGGAGAGCGATCTCTCCGGATACCCCGGACATCTCCCGCTGCTCGTGGGATGCCCTTCCTGCAAGGTCGGGCTTTCGCGGATCACAGCCGCTGAAAACTGGCCCCACGAGGTCCTGCATACCCTCGAATTCCTGGCCAGAACTCGATTGGGCCGGAAGTGGCGGAGCCGGGCCGAAACCGCAATTGTCGATCGCGGAGTCGCGGAGGCCACGTGATGCGCGTGCTGGGTATCGACTTCGGCCTGAGCCGCATCGGACTGGCCATCTCCGACTCGGACGCGGAGATGGCCTTGCCCCTGAAAACAATTTCCAAAAAAACCCGCGAACAGGCCTTCGATGAGATCCGGGCCGTCGTGGACCAGCGCGGCGTGGAGGCTATTGCCCTGGGACACCCCCTGGACTTGGAGGGCAGGCGTACCCTGAGCACGCGGCAGGCGGAAAACTTCCGGCGGGAGCTGGAAAGCCGCCTGCGGATCCCGGTCCATCTCGTGGACGAAGCCTGCACTTCGGCCCAGGCCGAGGCCAAGCTGCGCGAGGCGGACGTGCCCCCCAAAAAACGCAAGGCGGTTCTGGATCAGCAGGCCGCGGTTGAAATTCTGGAAAGCTTTCTGCACAATGATTGAGCATCCGGGCAGATTGTGTGCCCTGTTTCCGGACTGGGAAAGCGGCGTTCCTCGGATCGCGCTTCCTTTCACGGCCGGAAGGCTCACGGACCGGCTCACTGGCAAGCGGCCCAAGCGAGAGGAGAATTTCCATGCCCGTAATAACCATTTCCAGGCAATTCGGTGCGGGAGGACGCACATTAGGGAACAATCTGGCGAGCAGGCTCGGATATACCGTCGTGGACGAGGATGTTATCGAGCAGATCGCCCAGAAGGCCAATGTTTCCCCGGAATGGATCAAGAGCCTGGAACAGGAGGCCGGCGGGTCCCTGCAGCGCTATTTCTCCGGCCTGAAATCCGTGAGGGAGAGCTATCTCTACAAGGCGGTCATCGACAAGCAGGGCTACATCGACGGCCACCGCTACGTGGAGCTCCTGTACGAAATCATTCCCCAGCTCGCCAACCGGGGCAACGTGATCATCCTGGGCCGAGGGAGCCATTACATCCTGCAGAACCGGCCCAATACCTATCATTTCCTTCTTGTAGCCCGTCACGAGGACCGCATCCAGTTCCTCTGCCAAAACTACGATATCGACCAAAACAAGGCCCAACAGATCGTGAGCCGGCAGGACAAGATCCGGACCAATCTCTACCGCTACTTCGGCAAGGAGGACTACAACAGTCCCTTCCTGTATCACACCGTGCTCAACATGAGCCAATTGAGCCTGGATCAGGCCCTGAACAGCTCCGCGGCCCTGCTCGCTCCGGACGGGGAAGCATCCGCTTCCGCTGAGGACAATTGATCGTACAGGGGAGACCGCGCTGCCGCGTTTGCCCCCTGAGTAAGTCACGGCTTTTATACCCGGACGGAGACTACGCTCTTTTCTGTGACGTGGAAATTTTCAAAAACACGGCCCCCAGCACGCCTGCCACGACTGACCCCATCAACACGCCCAACTTGGCGAAGTTGAGCAGGTCCGCCTGGACAAAGGCCAATCCGGAAATGAACAGGGACACGGTAAAGCCGATCCCGCCCAGCAGGGCCACGGCGACAACCTGGGTCCAGTTGACCCCTTCCGGCAGGGAGGCAACTCCGAGTCTCACCGCAAGTGCGCAAGCCAGGAAGACTCCCACCGGCTTGCCCACGAAGAGACCCAGGATAATCCCCAGGGTCACCGGATGTGCTATCGCTTCCCCCAGAGAGGCGCCCTGGAGCATGACTCCGGCGTTCGCCAAGGCGAAGAGAGGCAGGATCACAAAAGCGACCCAGGGATGGATGGCGTGCTCCAGCCGCTGCAGAGGGGGCTCGACCTCCGTGCTGGCCATCCTCAGCCGATGCGCGGTATCCAGATAGTCCGCGTCCATGAGCATGGAAAACCAGTAACAGGCGTCCACATTGGGATCCTTGCACTGGTCCAGAATGGAATTCACTTTCTTGTAGAAGTATTCGTACCCGTATTTTCCCCTTGCGGGCATGAGCAGGGCGGCAACGACCCCGGCGATGGTGGAATGCACTCCGGAATGGAGCACGCAAACCCAGAGGATGAGGCCCAGCCCCCCGAAGAGGAACAGCGAGCGGAAGCGCAGCAGACCGGCCACTGCCATCACAAAGGCCACCACGCCGGACAGGGCCAGATAGTTCAGGGACAGCTCACCGGTATAGAAAAAAGCGATGATGAGCACCCCGCCGATATCGTCGGCGATGGCGAAGGCGGCCAGGAAGATGCGCAATCCGCTGGGCAGCCCCCTGCCCAGAAGGGCCAGAGCGCCCAGGGCAAAAGCAACGTCCGTGGCCATGGGGATGGCCCATCCCGACATCTGGGGCGTGCCCCAGTTGAACAGGGAATACACCAGGCCCGGGACGATCATTCCGCCGACAGCCCCGATCACCGGCAGCAGGGCCGCTTTCAGCGAAGACAGCTCGCCGACCAGGATCTCGCGCTTGATCTCCAGGCCGATGAGCAGAAAAAAGAAGGCCATCAGGCCTTCATTGATCCATTCCAGGAGGTTCATCCCGAAGGAGGAGTGCCCGAGGTGCAGTGCGAACTCCGTGTGCCACAGGGCTGTATAGGCCTCGGCAAAGTAGGAGTTGGCCCAGATCAGGGCAAACGCCGCTCCCAGGAGCAACAGAATGCTGCTGGAGGCCTCCATACGCAGGAAGCGGTTCATCGGTTCCAAAGCCTCGGAAATGAAGAGCTCCCGCAGCGAAAAATACTCCTTGTCCGTTCCGGGTCCGGCCATGGCTGCCTCCTGATGCTGTTTGTCCTTTATCCAAAAATGGAATACAGTAAGCATATTGTAAAGCCAAGCCCAAAAGGGTCAAATCCCTAGAACCGTATGCGCAAGTACATTCTTCCTCTGGCTGTTCTCGCCTTTCTGTGCCTCGCTCTGTACGGGGCCTACACTGTCTCCAGCTATCTCTATGCACCGATAGAGGAGCCCGGCAAGAAAAAGATCATTCGCATCCGCAGTGGATGGTCCTTCGACCGCGTGGCACAATATCTGCTCCGGGAGAATATCATCCGGAGCCCGCTTCGCTTCAAGCTCATGGCCCAACTGACGGACAAGGCCTCTTCCGTGAAAGCCGGGGAATACGAGGTAAACACCTCCTGGTCCCGGATGCAGCTCCTGAGCCATTTGAACGAGGGCGATGTCCGGCTGCACAAGCTCCTGATCCCGGAAGGGCTGGCCTGGTGGGAAACCGCTCGTCGCGTGGCGGATTCGGGTCTGGCCAGTTACCGTGGTTTCGCCGCCCAGGTCCGCAACCAGGAGCTTCTGGACCAACACGGAATTCCCGGCCGGACCGCGGAAGGCTTTCTATATCCGGAAACCTATTATTTCTCGCGCAACAAGGATCAGAGCGCCAGGCGCATCGTTTCCAAAATGCTCCAACAGTTCCGGGAGGAAACGGACAAAGAGCTCTGGCCCGAGCAGCGCCCTGAGGATGAACACCTCTCCCGGACAGTCACCCTGGCCTCTCTTGTGGAGAAGGAAACCTCGGTCGCGGAGGAACGCCCCATTGTCGCAGGAGTCTTCCAAAACCGCATCCAGCGCGGCATGCGGCTGCAGTGCGATCCCACGGTCATTTACGGTCTGGGCCGGGACTTCGACGGCAACCTCCGCAAATCGAACCTGCGCAATGCGGACAACCCCTACAACACCTACCGACACACAGGTCTACCGCCGACCCCGATCTGCTCCCCAGGCATAGCCTCGCTGAAGGCCGCAAAGGAACCGGCGGAACACGACTATCTCTACTTCGTGGCCACCAAGAACGGGACCCACGTGTTCAGCCGCAATTTGCGCCAGCACAACAAAGCCGTGCGCAAGTATCAATTACGCTAGAGCGAAGCAGTGTATTGGAAGGACGGGAAACCACGGCCTTTTACCGAAAACCAGCGCTATCGGTCGCTTGGAATGAATAGGCCCGAGGGCAGGGGGGTCAGCCGAAAGAGATATGCCCCAGCCCCTCAAGGGAGGGCTGAATCTCAGGGTGCTGTTCCAGGGATACGAGAAACTGTCGCGTTCGCTGATTCATCCTGGACTTGAAGATGCGGAGCACCCGGTACATGAAGCAGTACCCCAGTTTGCCGTCCTGCTCGAAGAGCTCCAGCATCTTCTCCTCGGACAAATGGATCACCGTGGAGTCCTGCTGACAGATCGCATTCGCCGTGCTGCGCTTGCCGGGAATCAGCGCGGATATACCGAAAGATCTGCCCGGCTCAACCATTCCCAGGGTCAAGGGCTCGCCTTCGTCCAGATCCAGTGTAAGCGCGACGCTTCCCTGCAGAAGCAGATTATAGTGGGTGAGCTGCTGCTTGTGGCGGAAGAACACGGTTCCGGCCGGATACTCCGCCTTGGTCGCTATGGCCGCCAGCTTCTCCAGTTGTGACCTGTCGAGGTCCTGAAGGGCGTGCATTCCGCTCAGCTCGTCTGCCTGAACCATTTCTTGCCTCTCGTTAGGAGATGATTAAGCCTCATTTCCCTCAAAAAAATCGTCTGAAACCCGCGCAATCAGATGATCTGGGCCAACTCGGTCTGTCGCAGGCTCTTTTGCACCTGGGGATTGTTCTTCAACGATTTGAGGAAGATGGATGTTCGGTGATCCATGATAGCCTTGAAGAGCCGGACGATTCGCGACGTGAATTGATAGGCCAGGTCCCAGTCCTCCTCGAACAGAGCAAAAACCTCGTCCGCGGAAAGCACGATCAGCTCGCTCGGCTCATCGCAAATCGCTTTCGACGAGCTCCTGCTCTCCGGGATGAAAGCCGACACCCCGCAGGCGTGCCCCTGCCCAACAGTGCCCAGGGTAATGGACACGTCGGTGACGAGATCGATGGACAACGAAACCTGCCCGGTAAGAATCATGTAGAAGTACTTCAGATTTTCACCGCTTTCAAAGAGGGGCATGTTTGCGCTGTAGATATAGAGGTGAGCGATGTCGGCGAAGCGGTCCAGCATGCTTTCGGGCATGTCCGAGAGCATATGAATGCGCTTGAGGTCGTAGCGTGGCACCATAAATGATCACACTGAATCCGCTTCGAAGGCGGATGGGCTTTTATCGTTTCCTGATCGCGGCCCTTGGCAGGGCGTTCAAAAAATTTCAGGTGACGGGCGAAAAAGTTCAAAGTTGAAGTTTACCCGTGAAACCTTTTTTTGTTTCCTTGGTACGTAGTAGCCTCCGTGAGAGCTTGAATCCGGCACCTACTTGAGAAGCCAAGTCAATCAGACCCCCTATTGTCACCTCGAATAGGTACCGGGCAACGCAGCAATTGAAAGATTGGGGGCGCCCTCCCAGTGTATTGTCATTTTTCATTTTTCGCATAAAAAGAACATACAGAAATCTCTGTATGGAAGAAACAGGAAGCCATGTTTCATGAAGACAAGACACTAGATCCGTTTCTTTTTCAAAAAAAGAAACAAAAAAAATGGTGAAATAATCTTTTGATTTTCTTGCTTCTTCTTTTATCAAAAGAAGAAGCGAAGCTAGTGTATTGCCCTATTTACAGAGACCACTCCGAAACATAACAACAAGGGGTTATGCAGAATTTACAAAATACGACAATTCACGCTTGGCAAGACACTAGAAAAAATTGACCAGAATAAAAAAGGCCGCAACAAAGAGCGCGCTCACTCCCGCTCCGACTCCGAGAGGGATATTGGCCCCCATCAGGTCATTGTAGGCCATACTCTTCTTCAGTTCCAATCGTTTTCCCCGATATCCGGCAAAAATCCATGAAGTGATCAAAAAGAACAGGACCGTCCTTGCCGGAATATCCTTCGACACCCGGGCCAGGAATCCGGCCGTTCCCTTGACGGCGCTCTCGGCCCTGGCATTCAATCCGTTCAGCCCAGTATCCAATACCCTGCCCATCACACCCGCGCCCTTGCGATAGAACCAATCCGTATCCAGGGAGATGGTTTCCGTGCGTTTCAAAAGCGGCAGGAACAGGAAAAACACCAGTGCCGAGAACATCAATAACTGCATCTGCGTGGTCAGATGCGTCGCGGTATAGGCGTGATAGGCCTCGGTCTGGTAGGGCAGGATCCCGTACAGAGGTTCCGGATAGACCCCGATAAAAATGCACAAAAAGGCCAGAATCCCCATGGCCGAGAGCATGCTCCAGTTGGTCTCGCCCGGGCGAAGCCCCTTGTCCTTGGCGAAAAAGACGAAATAGGGAAACTTGATCCCGGCATGGAGGAAAACCCCTGCAGAAGCGATCTCCAGGACGAGCCAGGGCCAGAACATGTGTTCGTGTTCCGCTCCGAGCATGATCATGGACTTGGTGGTGAAGCCGCTGGTCAGGGGGAAGGCCGAGATGGCCAGGGCTCCCACGCATCCGAGGATCAATGTCCAGGGCATGGTCTTGTACAGGCCGCCGAGATCGGTGCATTTGCTTTTGCCGGTCATGTAGAGCACCGAACCGGCGGACATGAAGAGCAGACCCTTGTAGATAATATGGGCAAAGGCATGGGCCGCCGCCCCGTTGAGAGCCATCTGGGTGCCAATGCCGGCGCCGGTAACCATGAAGCCCACCTGGTTGATGATGGAATAGGCCAGGATACGCCGCATATCGTTTTCCAACAGGGCGTAGAAAATCCCGTAGATAGTCATCAGGCAGCCCAGGACAATCAGGACCTCCCACCCCGGAAAGCCCCGAATCAACGTATACACCGCAGTCTTGGTGGTGTAGGCGCTGAGGACGACGCTCCCGGTAACGGTCGCCTCGGGATAGGCGTCCGGGAGCCAGGCGTGCAGAGGCGGTGCCGCGGCGTTCACCAGAACGCCCAAAAGGATGAGATACGTCGCCGGATTCCGCACGGAGAAAGTGGTGAACTCCACGCTCCCGGTCTGGTGGATAAACAGCACGATGCCCAGCAAGAGGCACAGGCCGCCAAAGATATGGACCAAGACGTATCTGTATCCCGCTCCCAGGGCCTGTTCGCTTCGTTGGGCCAGGATGAGGATGACCGAGGCGACGGCCATCACCTCCCAGTAGAAATACAGGGAAACGAGATCTCCCGCAAAAACCACACCGAGGGCGCTGCCGATATAAATCAGTGCGGCGAATTGCTGCTTGCAGTCACGGAGCGTGGAGAGTGAATAGAGTGACGCCGCAAACCCGTAAAGGGTAAAAATGGCCCCGAAAAGCTTGCTTAGCTTATCCACCCGCAACAGAGTGAGATCGAAGCCGAAAAAGGATACGTGCCAGGAGCTGCCCGGCTCCATAGCGAGGATGTAGACAAAGGCGAGGCCATTGACCAACACGACGAACCAGTTCCTGGCTCGACCCGTCAGCAAAGGGGTCAGAATTGCGCCGGCGATTATCAGCCATGCAGGTGGAATATAGGGCATAATCTCAGCTTTTGGGCCTTTTTCGGTTCCGTGCTGTTCTTACACACGCAAAAGGGCTGTACTGCCCTCAGTCCTTGTGATAGTAGTCATCCTCGCGCTTGAGAAAGATCCCCGCGAGCTTGGACACGATGATCAGCAGGGCGCACGAGACAAAGCCAAGCAGGGCATAGAAACCGTAAAAACCGTCAATGCCGAAATGGGCGCTTCGGCTCAGAAACAGCTCCGGCACCAAGGTCAGACCGCACACGACCCAGAGGATGATCCAGAGGACCCGGATGGTACCGGGACGCTCCAGAAAACCCTTTTCCCGGTCAGTCAGTGTCTCGTTTTGTTTTCCGCTCGCCATGGATTTTATTCCTCTATTGCCGGACTTGCACAGAACCTGCTCAGCCAAGTCCCAGTCCCAGACGGATCAGCCCGACGAACACGTCACTATAAAAAAAGAGTCCCACAGAGATACCCGCCGTAAAGAGCAAGGGAGCGACACACAATACCGGAGCCTCGCTGTATTCCTCCTTCACGCCGGGGGACGCCTCAGGAGCGAAGAAACCGTTGAACACCACCGGCAGAAAATACACGGCATTGAGGAAGGAGCTCGCGAGCAGAACGATGAGCAGGGCCAATTGCGAGGCCTGAAGCGAGCCGAGCACCAGATACCACTTGCTGAAGAACCCGCCGGTGGGAGGCAGTCCGATGACACTCAGGCTGCCGATGAAAAAGGCGAAAAAAGTCAGCGGCATCTGCCTGCCCAACCCCTTCATCTGGCTGATGTATTTTTTCCTGGTATGAACCATGATCGCCCCGGCACAGAAAAAGAGGGTTATCTTGCCGAAGGCGTGCATCACGATATGGATGACTCCGCCGATCATCCCCTTGGGAGTGAGAAGGGCCACTCCGAGCACGATATAGGAAAGCTGGCTCACGGTGGAAAAAGCCAGCAGACGCTTGAGCTCGTCCTGGGATATGGCGATCAGTGAGCCGATCAAAATGGTCACCGCGGCGAGGATCCCGGCAATGGTGCCCAACCCGGCTGAGCCCATCAGCTCGATTCCGAAGATCCCGGTCATGATGCGGACCAGACTGAAAACCCCCACCTTGACCACGGCGACGGCGTGCAGCAGGGCGCTGACGGGTGTGGGCGCGACCATGGCCGCCGGCAGCCAGCCGTGCAGCGGAAAGACGGCCGCCTTGGCGAAGCCGAAGAGGAAGACCAGAAAAAGAATCGTGGCCATGGGCTGGGAGATCCCCGCTCCGAAGACGCCGCTCTGGGCGAACTCCAGTGTTCCGGCGATGTTGTAGGTCAGGATCATCGCCGGCAGGACCAGCCCTATGGAAGTTCCCAAAATATAGGCGAGGTATTTCCGGCCGCTTGCGAGGGCCTCCCGGTCCTGGTGATGGGTCACCAGGGGATAGGTGGACAGGGAGAGGATCTCGTAGAACAGGTACAGGGTGAGCAGATTGGCGGAAAAGGCCGCGCCGATGGCGGAGGACAGGGCAATGGCGAAAAAACAGTAGAACCGGGTCTGGCTGTGTTCCGCCAGCCCGCGCATGTATCCGATGGAATAGATGGTGGTCACGATATAGAGAAAGGAGGCGACCAGGGCGAAGGCAAGCCCCAGGCCGTCCACTCTCAGGGCGATATCCGCGCCCGGGGCGAAACTGAAGAGGGTGATGCCGAATTCATGACCGGCAAGCACACTCGGAACCAGAGAGGCAACCAGGCCGAACTTGATCAGCCCGGCCAGAATGGTCCAGGCCTCGCGGACATTGGGCTTGCCGCTGCTGGATACAAGGACGGGCACCACAGCCAGTGAGACGAGCACTGCCAAAAGCGGACGAACCGAAAAAAGCGTCTCCATCAGATCAGGCTCCCCAGGACAAAGGGCTGGATCATTGTGCTCACGATGCTTCCGGAATACAGGCCGACAAGTACCAAACCGACGGTAACGAGGAGCAGGCAGGCCACCATGGCCGGCGGGGCTTCATCCGTTTCCACCTCGTGGTGTTCCCCGTGATGGCCGTGTCCCGCCTGAAGGTCACCGAAATAGGCGTATTCCGCGACACGGACGAAGAGCACCGCATTGATCAGGCTGCTCAAAAGCAGGGCCCCGACATAGGCGTACTGGCCCGCCTCGAGGCCGCCGCTGATCAAGTACCATTTGCTGAAAAAGCCGCAGGTGGGCGGGACTCCGACGATGCTCATCCCCGCCAGGATGAAACCCAAACCGCTCCAGGGCATGCGGGCGAAGGCCTCGCGCAGGTTCTCCAGGCGCAGCTCGCCGAGCTTGTAGGCAAAGTTTCCCGCCGCCAGAAAAACGGCGAAGGTCATCAGGGCGTCATTGACGATGTGAAGGATGGTTCCGGTCATCGCGGCCTGGTTTCCGAGCCAGGCCCCTCCCACCATGTATCCGATTTCGGAGATGATGATGTAGCAGAGGATCTTGGCCAGATTCCGTTGCACCAGGGCCATGACCGCCCCGGCCACGATGGCCAGAATCGCCAGCCAAACGATGATGGGGCTGAGATCCAGAATCCCGAAAACGTACTCCGCGCCGAAAACCGTGAGCATGAGCCGGATCATGACGTAGACCATGACCTTGGTCATGAGCGGAGCCATTACCCGGCTGACAGTTATGGAGGCGGAGGTGTAGGCGTTGGGAAGCCAGATGTGCATGGGGAAGAAGGCCATCTTGATCCAGACCCCGATCAGACAGAAGATAAATCCCACCAGGACTGTCTGCGAGGCCCAGATCTGGGGCAGAAGCGAGGCGATATCCCCCATGTTCAGGGATCCGGTCATGATATACAGATACCCTACCCCGAGCAGATAGAAGCTCGCTCCGATCACCCCCAAGTAGACGTAATTCAGGCTGGCAAACGGGGCCCTGGAGGAAGGGCCCATGGCGATGAGGGCATACGCGCTCAGGGAGGTAATCTCCAGCAGGACGTAGAGGTTGAACAGGTCCGCTGTTGCCGTCACCCCCATCAGGCCGGTCACGAAAAGCAGATACAGCGCGAGGAAGGCCTCCTTCCGGTCCTCGAGCTCGCGCTTGACGAACTCCCAGCTCGCAACGAGGTTGATCAGGGCGACCGCGGCGACAGCCACCAGGACCAGGCCGTTGAAGAGGTCCACGCGCAGCTCGATCCCTACCGGCGGCTGCCAGCTGGCCATGTGATAACTGAGTGGCCCCCCGCTCACCACTTCGTTCAAAGAGGCGAGCGAAGCGAGCAGGGTTCCGAGCAGGCCGGCCAGGGCCACGGGGAGGCAATACTGTGTCCGGATCCAGGCCAATCCGCTGACCACAAAGGCTGCTATCAGCGGGACCAGGATCATAAGGGCCGCAATGTGCTCCAGCATGGCTACATCTTTTCCCGTATCCGCATGCGGATTTCGTCTTCTTCCAGTGTCCCGTACTCGCGATAGA
>JGI1684J13235_1000513_pt1 | contig 14394 bp, 11 predicted proteins | sample PonA232FremontCA_2_FD_13235 | JGI IMG/M metagenome (IMG submission 13235) | reverse complement strand
GTCCAGCTCCCCCCCTTTTTTTTCCTCCTTGACAAACATTCGCTCAATGGCTATATATGCATTTCAACACATCAAAATATTGTCATATAAGCATATAAAATGAACATTACCCGCTACTTCAAGGCCCTCGGGGACGAGACCAGGCTTCGCCTTTTCCACTTGCTTCTGCACTACGAGCTCAACGTGAACGAGCTCGTGCTCATCATGCAAATGGGGCAATCCCGAATATCCAGGCACCTGAAGGTCCTGAGCGAGAACGGGCTCCTTCGGCAGCGCCGCGACGGGGGATTCTCCTATTACCAGGTCCCCAACGATCCGGAGATCGAATCCCTGAGCCAGTTCGTCTCGGACAACCTGGGGCGGGAGGAAATGGGCACCGAGGACCTTTCCCGGGCCCAGGCCATTATCAAGGAGCGCAAGAACCAGACCCGGCGCTTTTTCAATCAGGTTGCCGAATACTGGGAACGCCTCAAAAGGGACATTCTGGGGGAACTGGACCTGGCCACAGCGGTCTCCGAGGAGGTCCCCGCCTGTTCCACCGCCGTGGACCTCGGCTGCGGCACAGGGGAGCTCCTGCTCAAGCTCCTGGACAAGTCGGAGACCGTAATCGGAGTGGACCATTCCACCCAGATGCTCAAGATGGCCCGACTCAAGCTGGACGCAGAGAACGCAACCGCCAGATCCGACCTCAGGCTGGGGGAGCTGGAGCATCTCCCCCTGCGGGACCAGGAGAGCGACGTGGCGGTGATCAACATGGTCCTGCATCACATCCCCCTTCCCCAGGCGGGAATCCAGGAGGCCAACCGAATCCTCAGACCCGGCGGGACACTGATCATCGCCGACTTCGCCAAGCACGCCCGGGAGGATATCCGGGAGAAATTCGGGGCCACCTGGCTGGGATTCGAGTCCGGGGATATCGATACCTGGCTGACCGCCTCCGGGTTCAGCCTTCTGGGAAGCAGGCAGTACCCGGTCCGGCACGGGATGGCGGTCAATGTCTTCAGGGCAATCAAGAACTAGGAACAACAAGCCATATAAAGCAAGGAGCGAACGCATGGACAGTGGACAAAAGTATGAAGTCAAGGACCTGTCACTCACCAGCCAAGGCAAGAACAATATCGAGCTGGCCGAATTGAACATGGGCGCCCTGCTCGAGGTCAAGAAGCGCTTCGAGAAGGAGAAGCCCCTGAAGGGAATCCGGGTGGGCCTGGCCCTGCACGTGACCAAGGAGACCGCGGTCCTGGTGCGGACCCTGGCCGCAGGCGGGGCGGATGTATCCATCACCGGCTGCAACCCCCTCTCCACCCAGGACGACGTCGCCGCGGCTCTGGCGGACGAAGGGGTCAAGGTCTGGGCCTACAAGGGCGAGAGCAAGGAGGACTACTACCGCTATATCAACAATGTCATCGAGACCAAGCCCCAGATCACCATCGACGACGGCTGCGACCTGGTCTCCGAGATCCACAAGAACCACCCCGAGCTGATCCAGGACATCATCTGCGGCTGCGAGGAGACGACCACCGGCATTATCCGGCTTAAGGCCATGGAAAAGGACAACGCCCTGAAATACCCCATGATCGCCGTGAACGACAACAAGACCAAGCACATGGTGGACAATTACTACGGCACGGGCCAGTCCACAGTGGACGGTATTCTGCGTGCGACGAACGTCCTCTTCGCCGGCAAGACGGTGGTGGTCAGCGGGTACGGCAGCTGCGGCAAGGGCGTGGCCCAGCGGGCGCGCGGCCTCGGGGCCAATGTCCTGGTCACGGAAGTGGACAGCTTTCGGGCCCTGCAGGCGGTATACGACGGCTTCAGGGTAATGGCCTTGAACGACGCCGCCCCGCTCGGGGACATATTCGTCACCGTGACCGGGAACAAGCACATCATCCGGGTGGAGCACATGAAGCGCATGAAGAACGGGGCCATCCTGGCCAACTCCGGGCACTTCGACAACGAGCTCCAACTGGAGGCACTGGATCAGGCCAGCCAGTCCCGCAGAAGCGTCAGACCCTTCATGGAGGAATACGTCCTGAACGGGAAGAAGGTCTTCGTCCTGGGAGAAGGTCGCCTGATCAACCTGGCCTCAGCTGAGGGCCACCCCAGCGAGGTCATGTCCACCTCCTTCTGCGGCCAGGCCCTGGCCTGCGAATACGGCGCCAAGAACAAGGGCAAGCTGCCCAACCAGGTGCTCCAGCTGCCCGAGGAGCTGGACACGGAAATCGCCTCCCTGCAGCTCGCAGCCATGAACGTGAATATCGACGAGCTGACCAAGGAGCAGGCCGACTACCTCGATTCCTGGGAGGAAGGGACCTAGGCCTCACTCTCCCTCGAGGGAATGTCCTTGTTCCACGGACCAAGACCCGGTTGCCGCTTCGCGGCAGCCGGGCTTTTTTTGTTCCGCGTGATCAAGCAAGCCCCGCCAGCTTGACAACTGGCTCACCACTCATATATATGAACAAGTGTTCAATTGTTTGTTTCTTTCAAGGAGTGCCTCATGAGTCAGGAAGAAAATACGGTAACCTGCACACGGCGTCAGGTTCATCCCGAAAGCGTGGCCTTGGCGCGGGCCTCGGAGTTCAGCGAGGACACGGCTCTGGGTCTTGCGGAGCTCTTCCGTGTCCTGGGCGAGTCCACGCGGGTGAGGATCCTGCACGCCCTCTCCTGTGCCGAGCTGTGCGTGTGTGACCTGAGCGAGCTCCTGAACATGAGCCACTCAGCGGTTTCCCATCAGCTGCGCCTGTTGCGGGCGAACAAGCTGGTCCGCTTCCGCCGCAGCGGCAAGAACGTCTTCTACAGCCTGGACGACGAGCACGTGGAGGGGCTTCTGCGCCAGGGGACGGAACACGTTCGGGAAGATCGGAGCTTTTAACCGAAAGAAAAAAGAGATTCCAGCCTGTTGGCCCCAAATCGTGCAAAACCTCACGGAGTCGCGGTGTGAAACAAGACCCGATCCGAGAAGATAGGGAAACATTCTCCCGGGAAACCGAAACCGGCCAATGGCGGCCCGGTCCCGAGGACGCGAGCTGCACCCGGCAGGACGCGACCTGCGGCTGCGGCGCGCCCTCCACAGCGGGGCAGGGTTACTCCCTGTCCCGGAAGATCAGGGAGCTGGCCCCGGGTGTGCTCGTCTATATCGCCGCATGCCTGCAGTGGTGGCTGGCCCCGCTTTCCCTGCCGCTGTGGGGAACGGTCGCCCTCTTCGTCCTGGCCTATCTCCTCATCGCCAGGGACATCCTGGCCAGCACCCTGCGAAACCTTCGTTCCGGACGGATCTTCGACGAATTCCTGCTCATGACCCTGGCCACTCTCGGGGCCTTCGCCATTGGCGCCTACGCCGAGGCCGTGGCGGTGATCCTCTTCTTCAAGGTGGGGGAGATGGTGCAGGAGTCCGCGGTGGACAAGTCCCGCCGCTCCATTACCGGCCTGCTTGACCTCCGCCCGGATCGGGCCAACCTGGAGCGCGACGGCGAGGTGTTCCAGGTGGACCCCGCGGACGTGGAGGTGGGGGACCTGATCCAGGTCAAGCCCGGGGAGCGGATCCCCCTGGACGGAGAGGTGGTGCGGGGCGAGTCGAACCTGGACACCTCGGTGCTTACCGGAGAGTCCCGCCCGATTGATGTCGCTCCCGGATCCGGCGTCTTCTCCGGCAGCATCAACAAATCCGGGCTGCTCCAAGTACGGGTGAGCAAGCCCCTGGCTTCCTCCACCATAAGCAAGATCCTGGAGCTCGTGGAGAATGCCCAGGCCCACAAGGCCCCCACGGAGCAGTTCATCACCCGCTTCGCCTATTACTATACCCCTGCAGTCGTTGTCGCCGCCCTGCTCATCGCGGTCGCGCCCTGGGCCATCCACACATTTGTCCCTCCGCTGCAGGGCCTTTTCCAGCAGGCCCCGCTCTGGTCGGAAAGCGTGTACAACGCGCTGATCTTTTTGGTCATATCCTGTCCCTGTGCCCTGGTCATCTCCATTCCCCTGGGCTTCTTCGGCGGTATCGGCGCAGCCTCCCGCGAGGGCATCCTGGTCAAGGGGGCCAATTACCTGGAGGGGCTGAACAAGCTGGGGACCGTGGTCTGGGACAAGACAGGGACCCTGACGGAAGGGATCTTCCAGGTAACGAGAGTGGAAGCCGCCAAGGGCCACACCCGGAAGGCGCTCCTTCGATCCGCTGCTTTGGCGGAGTCCCATTCCAATCACCCCATCGCCCTGTCCATCCGCAGAGCGGTCCCGGAAACCGAAACATCCCCGGATATCGGGGAATACATCGAACACTCCGGCAGGGGTGTCTCCGCGGTCATCGAAAATCAGAGCATCCTGGTGGGCAACGAGGCCTTCATGCGCGAGCAGGGGATCGAGCACAGCCAGGACGGCGATGACGACACCCTGATCCATGTGGGAATCGATGGGTCCTATGCCGGTTCCATCCGCATCGGGGACGCCCTCAAGGACGGCTCGGCCCGGACCGTGGCCGCCCTGCACGAACAGGGCATCAAGCAGTATCTCCTGAGCGGGGACAGCCACGGAGCGGCCAGCGCCTACGCCAGGCGCCTGGGGATCGAAAGGGCCCTGGCCCCCTTGTTGCCGCAGGAGAAGGTCTCCCAGCTGGAACGGATCAAGGCCGAAGCCAAGCCCGGTGAGCTGGTGGCCTTTGTGGGGGACGGGATCAACGACGCTCCGGTCCTGGCCCGGGCGGACATCGGCATCGCCATGGGCGGGCTGGGCTCGGACGCGGCCATCGAGGCGGCGGATGTGGTCCTGATGCGGGACCAGCCGGAAAAGCTGCTGCGCGTGCGCCGCATCGCCCGGAGAACGCGGGGCATCGTCTGGCAGAACATCGTCCTGGCCCTGTCCATCAAGCTCCTGGTTCTGGGGCTGGGGACCATGGGGCTCGCCACCCTGTGGGAGGCCGTCTTCGCCGACGTGGGAGTGGCCCTGCTCGCGGTGCTCAATTCCCTGCGGGTCATGCGCGGAAACGGGGCTTCCTCCGAGAATTCGGCGACAGCCGCGTCCACGACGAGGACTGCCGAGCAGAGCGCCTAGGATTGCCCTTGACCCACAAATAGAGAATAGAGGTAAAAGCAGTCGTTTCGGGTTAATGTCAGATACTCACCACAGAGAACACAGAGAGCACAGAGGAAATGAAGAGAGATCCGGCTACAAAAAAAGTCATTGGCTGTACGTTAGAAGTCCACCGTGCGTTGGGTCCGGGGTTGTTAGCCGCACACAGATCAAGGCGGGGCTTCTGATCAATTTCAACGACCGAAGGCTCGCAGATTGCACCCACAGCGTTTCAAGCCCTAGTTTCTCTGTGGTCTCTGTGATCTCTGTGGTGAAAAAAGCCGTAACGGAGAATACACAAAGTTTCATCTTCTCGGGTTACAATTCACAATCAATTCAACAAGTTGAACACACTTCATGTAAATAACACGCCAAAACAGGACGGTGCGGCTAGAGGTTTAGTTTCTTGGCCACCTCCGCCACTCGCGCGCCCAGCTTGGCCCCGTTGTCCCGGGCGGTCTCGTCCGGGGCCCCGACGCAGGCGGTTCCGTAGTGCCCGGTCGCGCTCAGGGGATCCCCGGAGATGAGCATCCCGTAGATGAGCATGGCCTGGATGATGGAGAACATGGCGGTCTCCTTGCCTCCGGTGGCATCACCGGATGTGGCGAAAGCCGCCCCGACCTTGCCCTCCATCTTCTTCCGGATCCCGATGAACTCGTCGAACATCCGCTTCATATCCGCGGCCATGAGCCCGAAATAGACTGGCGACCCCGCAATGATCCCGCTCGAGGCCAGAAAATCGTCCTTTTTCACCGCCGCCGTGTCCCGGAGTAGCGCCTTGGCCCCGTCCACGGAGTCCACTCCGCTGGCTATGGCCTCGGCGAGCTGTTTCGTGTTCCCGGTGCGCGAATAATAGACAACCGTGATCTGCATAACCGCCTCCTCTTTGGATTGCATTCAGGACGATCATATCCCTTGGCTCCGCTGACGTCGACAAGGTGCTCCCTAAAATGTATGCTTCTTTTTTCGATTGATCCATTCCTTAGCAATAGCCAGTTGCAGAAAGCCATTCCTTGAATAACATGAACGATTGGAGAGCAACGCGGTTAGTGTTTGCTTTTAATTTCGAAAAATTGTAGGATAGTATCAGAATAAGGAAAAATCAAACAGGAATCGTGGATTTATGAGCAACATCGTACAGCTCAATATTACAGGACCGGAATCCCCTGATCACATCAATAACGTCCTTCAGACCCTTTCCATGTACAACGTTACCATCCTGGATATCAATCAAGCTGTTGTCTACGAAAGCCTCTCTTTCTCCCTTCTCGTGGAGTTGCCCCATCAGGAGGAGAACGAGGAGTCCGTGCTCAAGGACGTGCTCTACCAAAGCCACAATCTCGGTCTGCATATGGAGTTCCGCGCCATCAGCAGCGAGGAGTACGAGGGATGGCTCAGGAGCGGGAGACGGAAGCGCTATACCCTGACCATCCTCGGGCCCACTCTGACCGCGCGGCACATCGCTGGCATCACCGAGCTCCTACGGCACGTCGGCCTGGAGATTTCCTATACTCACCGCCTCTCCGCTCGACGTCCCCTTTCGGATTCTGGCACCGGTCCCACCTGCATCGAGCTGGACCTGCACGGTCCGGCTGTGGACATCTCCTGGCTGCGGCAGAAATTTCTGGCGCTTTCCCAAGACTTTGGAATCGACATCGGAATCCAGGAGGACACTCCCTACAGACGCCACAGACGATTGATCGCCTTTGACATGGATTCCACCCTGATCCGGACCGAGGTCATCGACGAGTTGGCCAGGCGGGCCGGAGTGAGCCAAGAGGTCTGCCGAATCACGGAGAGGGCTATGAACGGCGAGCTGGATTTCAAGCAGAGCCTGATCAGCCGAGTTGCCCAATTGGAGGGATTGCCCCGGGCCGAGCTGGAGCGGGTGGCCCGGGAAATGCCCCTGACGGATGGAGCACAGCGCCTGATCCGCAACCTGAAGATCCTGGGCTACAAGGTGGCCATCATCTCAGGAGGGTTTTCCTTCTTCGGCAGACACCTGCAGAACCGCTTGGGAATCGACTACGTCTTTGCCAACGAGCTGGAAATCGAGAACGATCAGCTCACAGGCCGGGTTTGCGGGGAAATCGTGGACGGGGAGAAAAAGGCCGAGCTCCTGCAGCATTTGGCGGACAAGGAAAACATCTCCCTGGAGCAGGTCATCGCGGTGGGCGACGGGGCCAACGATCTCCCCATGCTCGATCTGGCGGGGCTGGGCATCGCCTTTCGGGCCAAGCCCATGGTCCGGGAGGGCGCCAAGCAGGCCCTGAGCAACGTGAGCCTGGACTGCGTGCTCTATTTCCTGGGGTTACGGGATCGCGAGGCCATGGCCTAGCTAAGTGATGGGATGGAAGCTCACCCATCTACTGCGTCGCTGCAAAATTTGTGAAGTCCTCATGTATTCATATACACTGCGGTTCACAATTTTTTTGCTCCTTGTATATGGGCAAGTTTCCATCCCATCACAGTTTTCGGTCAGACACGGGCTCATGGAGTGTACCCAGTAAAGACCCCTCGACTACAAATCCTCCCGGATCCGATCCGCGAGCCCCCTGTTCAGGCGCAGGACCTTTTCCGCGTGCTCGCGGCTCAAGGAGCCCGTACCGCAGCTCGGTGTAATCAAGGATTGCCGCATCAACTGCTCCCCATCCAGCCCGGACTGCTTCCGCAGGGCCTCGAACTTGGACCAGAACTGAGAGGCAAGGGACTCCACGCTTTCCTTGTCGATATCCTCGGGCTCCATGGTGGGCACCATCCCCCAGGCCAGTATCTTGCCCGCGTCCAGAAAACGCCGCAATTCGTCGGAATACAGCAGCAGCTTGTCGAAATAGGAGTAGGCGTCGAAGCTGAGGATATCCGCGTCCGAGTCGAGCACCAGGGACCAGTCCGCGTTGGCGCAGACATGGACTCCGGCCAGGCCGCCCCTGGTATGCACCTGTTCCGTGATCTCGGCGAAGCTGCTCAACACGTCCTGCTTGCTGATGCTGATGAATTCCGAAGAGCCGAATCCGGCCAGGGCCGGCTCGTCCAGGAACAGGATCACCGGGACGTCGAAACGGGCGAGCTGCTCCACCTGCCACCCCGCCTTCAGGGCGAGCAGCTTGATCGCTGCGTCGCGCAACTGATCGTCGAAAAAGAGCGCCTTTTGATCCTGGTCCTTGACCCCTGTGGCAAAGGTGATCGGACCGGTGATCTGTCCCTTGACCCCGCTCAGGGACGGGTTGTGCGCCTCAAGGGTCCGCACAAGGGTATAGAATCCCTCCGCTCGATCCGACTCCAGCTTGAAGCGCGTCTCTCCAAGGGATCGACCACCTTCGGTAACCGCCATGTATTCCTCGTAGAAGGCGAGCAGCTCCTGCTCGAAATCCTCCCCGGAAGTGCTCACATAGTCCTTGTCCCCTTCCCTGCGATATCCCGGTAGCCCGGGGAGAAACTGGGCCATCATCCCTTCGTCCCTGTATGTCGGCAGCTGGACCCAGAGTGGTATTTCCGGTGTGGATCCGAGCACCAGATCCGTTGCCTCCTGATGGTCCTGGTAGGGGATGCTGCCGATGAGCACCGGCAGACAATCCGCTTGCAATCGATATGTCATATCCGCGAAACCTGCCTCATCATGTTGTTTGCCTGATTCGCCGGTTCCCCTGCATATAGGGGGTCAAAACAACGCGAGGGGGCCCGGAATCGGACCCCCTCGCGGAGTAGCGGATCGGGGCTTCGCGTTGTAGACGGGACGCGATGCCTCCCGGAATCCGCTTTTGGAGCGACTAGACCTTGCGTAAACAGAAGATCCCCCAGGTCAAATGGCCATATTGTCCGCCCACAACCCAGTTGCGCAGCCCGTCCTTCATGTGGTCCAGATACTTGCGGGTCACGCCCTTCTGTTTGAGCTCGGGCTCCCGAGCCTCTGTCTCCTCCAGGATCTTGGCGTAGTGATTGACCAACTGCGGAGTCAGGTCCTCGAAGGCCACGTACTCCAGGCCAAGCTCCTTGGCCGTATTCACGTAGTATCTCTGCGTGGCGAGTGATTCGAGGTGGATCCGCTTCAGGATGGGCTGCAAAAATTCCTCGTACGCGTCCTCGGTCTGCATGGGGTCGGTGAAGATGAATTCACCGCCCTTTTTCAGAACCCTGGCCGCCTCGGAAAACACCTGCCTTCGGTCAGGACTGTGCAGAATGGCGTCCTGGGACCACACAACATCGAAGGAGGCGTCCGGATAGGGCACATTCTCGAAGTTACCGTCCACGACGTCGATCATGTGCTCCAGTCCCTGCTCCCTGTTCTTCTTCCTGTGCAGGTTGTTTTCCGCTTCGCTCAGATTGAGCCCCACAACCATGCAGCCGTATGTTTCGGCCAGATAGCGGGCCGTGCCACCCATTCCGGAACCGAGATCCAGAACCGTGGTGTTTTCGCCCAGCTGGCTGCAATAGTGGGCCATGTGTCCAATGGTCCGGCGGCTGGCCTCGAAAACGGAATCCTCGGGCGTGCGATAGATCCCGAGATGGTGCTCTTCTCCACCCCAGACGGTGTGGTAGAAGGTGTGGGCGTCGTGGCTGTCGTAATAGCTCTTGGCAGTCTCGATAACTGCAGTTTGTCCGTTACTCATGTTCGTTCCTCCTTGTTGGGGTTCGGCTGGTTCGGCGTGTTCCGCTGGCATCTTTCGCCGCATGACTGCCACGTCTTTTTGCGGAACAGCCGGGCCGCTGCAATTGCCTTGGCTAGCGGCCCCGTTCCAGGAAAACGGCATTCAGGCCATTTCCCTGAGGAACCAGCGCTGCTGAATCTGTTCGCCTGAGCTGAGAAGATAAAAGGATCCCCCATCGTAGGGGCCGTGGAGGATCTTTTCCAGATAACGGGTATCAGCCCGGACCTCGACAAGCTCCATGCCGAAGAAGTCCGCGTTTTCCCGCGCTCTGGCCCGTAGGGTTGCTCTGTCGCCTGTCCCGGTATCGATGAACACAAACCGCGTGTAGTGCCTGAGCTCCTCGCGCATTCCCCATTCCGCCATTTCCCGACCCATTCTGGGAACGTATTCCTCTTCCATCATCCCCAGGGGATCTTTGTTCCTTTCGATCCAAGAGTGGGTCAGGTAGTAGCTTCCGGGGCAGTGACGGCTCAAGCGGTTGTATTCCTGGATGGATCCGAGGAAGAGAGCCACGCAATCGTGGGCCTTGGTCACCGCAAGCCCCTGCTGGGGCGCGGTGACCCCCACGATTCCATTGGAGCAAAGGCCGTAGCCCAGAACGATCTGCTCCGCCCATTGGGCAGCCTTGTCCACCTCGTCCTGAAGCATTCCAGGCAACAAATGGGGAGTGCGGTGCATGTCCTGCTCCAAATAGACAACATGCACACCCTCGCTGCCTGGATCCCGCAATCTCTCCAGTTCCGGCTCGAACACCGAGCAGGCAATGATCGCCCGCGGCGTGCGCGGCCTTATGACTTTATCCGCGCTGGCGATCATGAACAGTTCATTTCTATTAGTAACAGGAAATTGAAAATATTTCAAACCCTGCGTTGTTTCAAAAAGTTCAAACTCTTATGCAGGCTCACTGCACCCCGATGAAACGCGAGGTGATTTCGCGGGGAGAAATTCGACCTTGTCCATTCATCCCCATCGCTTGAAGGGCTCAGCGACCTGCCTGCCAAGATCTTCTTGGCTCCTCTGCTATTCCAATGCTCCGGATCGATAGGCATCCAGATAGTTCATACAGAAGTTGTCCCGTCCGGCCAAGACCTCGGCTGAAAGAATATTAGCCATCAACTTCCTATCCAGTGGATTGATTATAGCGCAATCCAGTCCCTTGAGAACCCCCATAACAGCAAAGTTCTGATTCAAAAGTTGCCGCTTGGGCAGCCCGTAGGAGATATTGGACAGGCCGCAGATGGTGTGGACCCCGTCCAGCTCGGTCATGATCCGCTCGATGGCGTTCAAGAACTCCACTCCGTAGCGATCGTTTGTGGAAACAGGCTGAACCAGGGGATCGACGTAGATGTTCTCCTTGCGAGCCCCCTTCTGCACCAGGGAATTGACCAGCTCCTCGGCTATGGCGAAGCGGTCCTGGGCGGACTCGGGCATGCCCTTGTCGCTCATGCACAGAGCGACCACCTTGCACTCCCTGGTCGTCACAATGGGCATCAGGGCATTGTATCGCTCCGACTCCAGAGAAATGGAATTGATCATGGGAGTGCCCTTGTGCAGCTCCAGCGCGGTTTCCACAACCTCGGGGTCCGGGCTGTCGATGCAACAGGGAGCGTCAACCACCTGCTGCACGGTCTGGATCAGCCAGTTCATGTACTCCTTTTCCTGCCCCACAAAGGTCCCGGCATTGACATCGATGTAGTGAGCCCCGTTGTCCCGCTGTTGTTTCGCTGTTTCCTGAATGTAATCGGTATCAGCGGACTTGATCGCTTCACCGATCTTTTTCCTGCTCGAATTGATGAGCTCGCCCACGATTTCCATATGTGCCTCCCTTGATCAGATGATCCCCTGCCGGGCAAACCGGCAGGATCTTCGGTTTATGGGCCATGCCGTCGACTGAATGCCTCGCCTCGACCCAACTGTTTTTGACGCGGCCGCAGGACAACTGTGGCTTAATCCTTTCGCCGGGTCAGGGTGATGGTCTTTTCCAGCTCCTCCGCCAGGGATTCCAGGTCGCGGCGCAGGGAGTCGCCGTCCACCTCCCGCGGGACCTCGATCTGGATGCGCATGCTGAGCTGTGGGGCGCGATTCGCGGATGCGCTTTCCACATCGGTTCTCATCTGCAGGATATTGATCTCGCGAGAGGCCAACAGACGGGATATGCGGTAGACGATTCCCGCCTTGTCCTCTCCGCGTACGCGGATATCATAATGGGGTCGCACCCTGGCCTGTCTGGATCGCTCAATATCCCCTTCCCGCAGGGGGAAGACATGGACCGCCAAATCCTTGTCCCTGCCCAGTGCCTCGCACTGCTCCTGCAGTTTCCCGGAGGCCTCCTCGCCACTCAGGCTCACCTGGATCATCAGGCTGAAGTACTCACCCAGAAGGGTCATGAAGGAGTTTTCAATGTTCCCCCCCGCGGTGAAGACGGCCTCGCTGATCTCGGCGACCACTCCCGTGCGATTGCTCCCCACGGCGGAGAGCATATACTGCTGTTGCATGCTTCGCCTCGACGTTGCTTTCCCTTCGCGCTTGCCGAAAACGGGAGCTCCGCTCCCCAAGAGCCACACCCATTTCCGTGCCACACAGGATCCGGAGATGTCCCGAGATGTTTTCCTTCCGGAAACGAGCTGGTCTTTCTTGTGCGCAAAAAAAGGGTGGTGTTAGAATCCTCGATTTCCCGGCTTCTTGTTTTCAAAGAAGTGGATCCTGCCTCCGCAGGAAAGGGGAATTTTCCGGACGGAAACAGGCTAGCCGAACTGCTCGGAAAGCCTGGGATTGCCCACAGCCCTGGCCTGGATGCGTTCCAGGGCCCCTTCGATCCGTTCCTCCGTGCGCAGCTGAGGGTCTTCGGCACCTGCCTCCTCGGCAGCCTCTCGAGCGGCCCGGGTCACGGACCTGAGGGCAAAGCGCCTGGCCTCCTCCAGTTCCATAAAGGAGTTGGCCTCGGCCTCGAACTGAACCATGTAGGCACGGCCCTGCTCGCTTTCCTGAACGTAGACCAGGGCCTCCTTGTCCACAATGACCGAGCCGGCCACGGCCCCAACGGCATTGGCCACATGGGGATGCTGCGGGAGCTCGAAGCGCGCGCGCAGCCTTTCCGCCATCCGGCTCACGAATATTTCCGCTGGAGCGCCGATTCCGATCAACGGATACCTGCTGGCGATGCTCACTGCGAGATGGGGATTGTCCGGATTCAAGCCCTGGCTGACCAGCCACTCGCCCCATTTGCCGTCCACTTCCTCGGGCAGGCCGGAGCTGATCTGCCGAGCCAAAAAAATGATCGCTTCACGGCTCATCCGGGCCACGATATGTCCCAGGATCCGATCCGCGAAATCCTTGGCCCGGACTCCGTGAATACGGGTGATGTACTTCAGGGCCTGCGTTGCTGCCCGCTCATCCCCGATCTCCAGCTCTCCCTTGAAGTGCAGCAGGTCAGTCGGAGTGAGCGCTGCCTGGCCGATCAATCCCTTGTCCGCAAGCTCGGCTATGGGGAGCTGGACCGAGTGGTTCAGCTCCAGCTTGGACAGGACAGTCTGGACATTGCAGGGCCCCTTCTGCTGAAGGAGCTCGATCAGGGCCGTCTTCTTGGGGTCCCCGTCCACTTCCGTTCCAGGCTCGAGATCCCGAGCCAGGAAAAGATATTCCATTCTGGCCTGGCTCCCGGCGCTTCGTTGCCTGTCCGCTGCAGCGACGATTTCCTCCCCCACCCGGGGATGGTTCATCGCTAGTCTGGACAGGGGGACCACGCGCTCGGGGCCCACTTGAAACTCGTCAGCTGAGGCCACACGTATCCTGCTGTCGCACCCGATGCACACGGTCCGAATACGCGCCGCCTTGACCGCTGTCTCGATATGCCCGACCCTGGCCCCTTGGTCACTCACTGCGATCGCGCCCTCCTCGATCAGGGCCATGTCGGTTGTTGTTCCGCCCACGTCGACAACCAGGGCGCTGCTGCAGGAGGAGAGGAACCTGCCGCCGATGGTGCTGGCTGCAGGCCCGGAAAGCACAGTCTCCACGGGTTTCTTCACTGCCTCGGTGTAGGGCATGAGGGATCCATCCCCCTTGACGATCATCAAGGGGGCGTTGAAGCCCAGGTCCTTCATGGAGCTCTTCACCGCCTGGATGAACTCGTGCATCACCGCAACCAGAGAAGCGTTCAGGGAAGCCGTGGCCGCCCGCTTGACCGAGTCCAACTGGGTGGAGAGCTGATGTCCCAAGACGACTGGGATGTCCGTCTCCTCTTGAAGAACCTGCAGGACCCGCTCCTCGTGTTCAGGATTTAATGGACTGAAATAGCTTGATATTGCCAGGGCCTCCAAGTGCTCCTTGTTCTCCCGAACCCATTGGCGCATACCCTCCAGATCCGGGGGGGCCTTTTCCTCTCCCTGGGCGTTGTGGCCGCCTTGAAAGTAGGCGAAGTTTTTCGTGGCGAACTTGGACTCCAGGCCGTAACTGGCCAGCAGATCCTGATCGTATCCGATAAGGAGAAGCCCCACCGCCTTGATCTTGCCCTGGGCGATGGAGTTCGTGGCAAGCGTGCTGGAAATTCCCGCCAGCTTGACCCTGCCAGGGGTCTCGATGCGCAGATCCCGAAGGACCGTGCTGATCCCCTTGGTCAGGTCATCATAGGTGGTCAGGGTTTTGGCTGAGGCGAGCACCTCTCGTGTGCGGTAATCCAGGAGCACTCCGTCGG
>JGI1684J13235_1000512_pt1 | contig 14425 bp, 24 predicted proteins | sample PonA232FremontCA_2_FD_13235 | JGI IMG/M metagenome (IMG submission 13235) | reverse complement strand
ACCTGTTCGTCAGTTCCATCAGTGTAGAGTGCTTCTGATAGTTCTCCGACTTCTTCTACGAGTGCTTTGAACTGCTGGTCTTCTGTGACATCGTGCTTACCGTTGAACCGTGCAATGGCTGCTTGGTCAATTCCGATCATTTAGCATCACTCCGTGATGCTTCAGACGTATCAGTTTCACTGATCTCGTTCATAGTATTAGGTCTGAAAGGAATTTAACTGTCGCAAAGACTCCAACACCAGCCATAAATCCAAGAATATGACCGAGTGTGATACAGAACAATGGTTCAGTCATCATACCACTCTCCTTGTTCTTCTCGTGGGTCATTTGCTGGTGTTTCAACGATCTCTGCCATTTTTCGTTCGTGTCGTTGTTCCATCCATTCTTTGAACAACCCGATCACTGTTACTGCAAGGAAGGTTCCGACAACGAGGTATAGCCATTCTGCCATGATTAGTTTCCATCAAACCGAAATTCATCAGTTCCAAGACTATCATTAAGTCCGTGTTGTTCCATTACTGTCTCGTAGTCGATGAAGGTACTACTCTCAAGTTGTTCTGTAACAGTGTGAACAGGAACATACACTGTTCCATCAATCTCTACTGGTTCTATCGTGATTTCATCAGGGTCAAACCCAAACATTGCTACACCCTTGTATTCGGTACTCCACGTAATAAATATTTGGATTAAAAGAAAAGAAAACAGCGAAGGAGAGAGGATTGGTACCACCGTTGCCGCGATGGGGAACCATCTTTCAGGCTCCATCAGTCTATTCGGGACTAATTGTTAAAAATGTTTGGTTATTCTTCGTAGTTACTTTCAGCAGGATTATCGTAATTGAGTGTGATCCTCGTTGTTCCGTTCATCGTTGTCGAGACGGTAATATTGTCAGTGGATGCTTGTCGTTTGATACGATCAATTTCTTCGGCCATACTGTCAAAGTGTTCAGACCAATCTTCGTCTGACATACAGCCTTGTATTCAGCACTCTTAAATAAAAACCTTTGGTTAATCTGCAAACGACTCAATACCACGTTGTTCGTGTTGATGGATGATCTCCTGCCATGTATCCTCACCAAATCGAGTATCCAACAGTGGCTTCATCGGGTCAAGAAGCACCTTCTCACAGTGCTTTTCGTAATCAACAACAAACCCGTTAGGGAGTTTTAATGGATCAGGGAGTGCTACTGCATCAACAACGTCTCCATCTTCAGCAGTCTCCGCACTGTAGGTATTGGGATACTCACCAGTGACCTTCTTGATAAACACGACAGCAGGCTTGTCCCCGTGCTGTACAGTGATTCCATCAATGTGGTTGTTCGCATACTTGGCTCCCCGATAGATCGGTGCGGGCCGTCTGTTGGCAGTCCCATACTCAAAGAGATTCTGTCCAATCCCACCACGTTTGCATATCTTCGACAGTCCGATTGAACCGTCCTGTATCGCTGCATATTGCTCTCTGAGGTAGGGAAACAACTGTTCTTTTGCCGTGGAGGTATCTTCACGTACTGTCTCTGCAAACGCAATCTGAGCGTCTTTGGTGATAGGGGCTACGTCACTACGTTCGGCTTCTAAACCAGTGATCGAGATGTCATCACAGTCTCCATCATCATCGTTCCATGTCTCATGTTGGATGTATCGCTTCTTGATACCAACATCACCGTGTGGTGGATTTGCTGATGGAATGAACAATCTCGGTGCGAAGGACTCTACCTCAATCTCGATGTGTCTGTGTTCAGGTGAAACACCGAACAGTTGACTTGCTATCTCATCATAGCCTTCAGTGTTCAACCATTCGACGGCTTCGTTGACATCACGAAGAATTTGATCTTTGGTAGCTCCACTTGGTAGAGAGAGGGCTGTTGCATCTGTGTCTCCACTACACGCATACACATCATCGTAGCCTTTTTGTTGGAGTCGGCTGATGAGTCGGTCACGACTTTCTTGGATGATCTTTCGTCCTGTGAGTGTGATGGCCTCTGCAAGTCGCCAATCATAGATAGCAGATGCGTTCTGTTGTGTCGCAAAACCAACAATTCCGTAAACGCTATTCACTATTCTCTTAGTGGCCGCATACAGCGGTGTACCTCGATATTTCTCTTTGAGTGCAATCAGATCAGATACACACTCAGTGAGAAATCCTTTCTGTGTGTCATGTGAAAGGAAGTATAGTTTCTCGTACCGTGGCCCATCTGCTTCATCACACGTCCACTTGACGGACTTGCCATGTGGATCATAGACCATCTTGTACTGTCCATTCGTGTACTGACGCCACGACTCACCACTCTCAATGTGTTTTACTGGACGAGTATCGACGTATCCCCACACACAGTCATCTTCAGTGTATTGGCTGTCTTGTAAGTCTGACCGTGTCCCAACAATCGTCTCTGGTGAAGCATTTAACAGAAGGATGTTGGTCGGGTAAAGTGAGTTACCCACCCAGTTCATATTACCATTTTTCCCTGCTAATATAACACTATTTTTCTCACCTGTTACACAATATACATTACCATCATATTGTTTAGACTCCCAATCATCGTTGTGAAATGAGAAATCACTACTTCCAAATCCTACACGGTATACATCTCCATTCCACACTCTTGGTGTATACCCAAGTTCAACAATAAGACGACTAATATCATCTTTTAACTGTTCACTTTTTGTCCAATAATATGACACATTAACTTTTTCACATCCATCACCTTTGATAAGCACATTCAAGAATATTTTTTTCAATTCTTTTGATGAATCATAAACTAATTCTGGTACTTTCTTATTTTCAGACCCATCACCACAAGTATCTGTAAGGTAACGAGCTAAAGCACCTGAACAACATGAAACTCCACGATCCATCACAGTAGCATGAAGTCCTATGTTATCTATTACTGAGGATATATCCTCTATGTTCTGATCATCTTCTTGTGCAATATTAATCCTGTAGGGGTTATTACTATCCACATTACCTTCAGTTATGAACCAAGCTAACAATTTCAAGAATGACTTTTTATTTACTTTCAGTGGTAGATGGTTTCCCACCCGTCCGTTCTCGGATGTTGTTTCTTTTGAGCTTACGATATATGCTTCATCGTATATTTCTTCTAAATAATTTCTATATTCCCTAAACGTTTCAATAGGAATAATATGTTTACCTTGTTTTTTATTACGTCCAATCGACTCCGCTGTACCATACACTGTCTGAACATCAGCAGCTAATTGATCAGGAAACCTATCCCATCGCGGTATCCGTTCATCTTCCTTATAATATAATACTATCCTTTCATCACCATCAACTAATTCAACAAGATCAATCAGTTCTTCCCCTGACTTAGTATCCATTGGATTTGCATCAGGTAAAACATGACGACCTTCTTCTAACTCACGTTGTTCTCTCCATGCATAATCATCAGGTTGAAGATTACCATTCTTTTTAATACCGTATTCACCTCTTCTTTTATTTGCTGTCAAGAAACGGTGGTTTTCAGTAACAGAAACATTCAGTGTATCACCATTTAGTTCGTGTACTTTACCATATTTATTCTGATATTTATGAGTCTTACTCACTACATCTCGTTCAACTTCAAATGTATCTTCATTCAGTGTATATATTGGATCACCTACTTCTAATTCTGTTATATTTCTAATTCCATCAGGTGTAACAACACTGTGATCAGGTGTAAAACAAGCAAGGTCACAGTAGACTACGTTCTCGTTGACACCTGCTGTCGGAGTTTCAACGAAGGCTCCCAAGTATTTGTAGACATCTGGTTGTGTGCCTGTTGGAAGCCGAATCCCTTTCTGACGTGCTTTCTTCAACAGATAATGTTTGAGTATATCACGGTTGTACGAAGCGTCCGTGTAGGGCGCACCACTTACTGCTTGGATGGAACTAAATACAGAGTCGTCATTCCGTTTCATACTGTTCCCTGGTGAAGATCACGACCAACTTTCAGACCGACTCTCGCTTGTTCGTGGGCAGGATCGTTATTAGAACGATCAATTAATGTGATGTGCCAATTGTCGAATCGGTTGACGAAACTACGGAAACAATGTTCAAAGTACGCTTCATTCCGCCACGTATCCTTCCGAATGTCAGTAACGACATCATCACAGTCCATATGCAACAAGAACGTCTCTGAACCGTAGTCTAAGGCTGCTCTCGTAGCGATGATGGCTGCATAATACTCTGCTCGTTGGATTGACCATTCTATCTCTCTGTCGTGTTGGTCGGCGTTCAAGAGGCGTGTGCCTGCTGTCAAGAAGTCTTGGTCGCCTTTGCGACTTCTGTAAAGGACGTACCCAACTGATACGATTGGAAGGTCAATTGAGGCATCACAGTACCCGACGATCATGGTTCACACCACAACATACCTCTATATTCAGCACACTACTACTTAATTCTATGGATGATAGTCTTCAACAGTACAGATCGTATCGTTGTGTGCGCCACCGTGACAGACAATCAGAACTTCTCGTTTCTGGAATCCCCTGGTCTTCCCGATTCCAACACTGTTCCACCCAAACGAAAGGACTGTCGCTCCCTCAGCACAGATTCGTTTGATGGCTTCTCGTTTTCGTGAGTAAAACGTACTCTGTACGTCATCCATCTCAACTTCAATTCCAACATTATCATACATCTCTTTGACTTGTCGAGGACTGTACGGTGGGTCAAAGATGACACCACCATCGACTTCTCCATCATCAAACTGACTGAAAAATTCCTCTGCTTTCAATGTATAATCAGTATCAAGGTCGGGATTAAAGTCGTTCGTGACATCTGCATAGTCTGCCTTACCTGCAAACGGGTCAATCCACAATCCATCGGAGTTATCTACCTCACGTTGGACTAACTCACCAATCGGATTGATCTGGAATGTCCAACTGTTTGGCATAGCCCACTCTCTACGGAGTCGAATATCACCATCAGTATTCTCGTCTGATTCAGTTGTCGTAACGTCATCAAAGGCACTACTCATTGTTAGAAGTTACTCCCAATCCTCCAATGCGGTCTGTAGGTCTTCTTTCGGTGTCGCTGCTGGTGAGTGATATTCTATCTCACAGTATACAGTGGCTTCTGGTGTGTCAAATTCCATCGTGACTTCATTCCCAAGGACAGAGAATCCACCACGTTTATCACGTTGATAATACATCTCAACATTGTTCTCTAACCCAATATCTCTCAGTACACAACCATTGTCGAGTCGGTCAGCAATATCTGTTAGCAGTACGTCTACAATTTCTTTATTGTGATCTTTCATTAGTTGAAATCCTCGTGTAGTCGGCTTGGAGTCACACCACTCTGTTCGTTGTACTTTGAGTCAATCTGTTCATCGTAAGCCTCTGCCGATGGTTCTGTAAGCTCGTGGACTGTCATCTGGACAATTCTCATTCCTTCACGAACAGCTATCGTATTTGATGTCGGGTTCACAATCTCCAATGTCAAATTCCCATCGTATCCACTATCCACTAAACCAGCATTATGCACAAACAGTCCAAGCCGACCAACAGAGGATCGACCCCACAGGAAGCCAACCACTGTCTCATCGAGTGAGACGACTTCTTGGGTTGTTGCTAACACAAACTGATTCGGGTCGATCTCATAGTAGCCATCATCGGGAGTGGCGAAATCGTACCGAGGATAACTACTCCGTTGATCAACGTAGATTGGTTCATCTTGATCGTGCATCTCAAGGAACTGTCCACCAAGATGAAGGTCTACTGATGACGGTTGGAAGGACAGATCACCTTCTTCACGTTCTACTGAAACGTGCGGACTGTCCTGTATCTCACTGACTGCTAATCCATGCTCTCGCCCAAATGCTTTGTCAGAATAGACTGACATTACCAGTCTATTCGTGTTGGGGTAGTATAAATCTGTGTGTTATAGAGTGAGATTCCACACAGAAAGAAGACAAACAAGATACCAAAAGAGGGTGATTGCATACCCCCACGGTTCTAACGATGGTTGTCGTGGGTTTGCTCTGATGTCAGCAAGGAACGCACTCAACAGCGATGCAATAATCGCTGCACTGACTGCTATTACTGGTTCAACTGGAATTACTATTTCCTTCATCGTGTTAGTTCCTCAAGCGACTGTCCACACGCTGTACAGTATTCACCATCTTCATCAAGCGTACATACACCGATACACGGTGAATGTTCTTGTTGTTTTTCAGTTTCGTCTTCATCATTCATTTTTATACCACTCAATGAAGTCTTCAAACACTTCTTTCGTCATTGTCATCGTTCGTGGTTCATCCCACGCAACATCGTGTTCAGTTATTTCTACTCTCCGTCGATCTCGTTGTTCTAAGTCTAATCGTTCTCGTATATCTGATAACTGTTCATCAAGAACAGTATCAGGCTCATAGAACTGTATCTGATAGTGGTGTCCGATTACTGGTTCACAGTTGTACTCACGAATGATGTTCTTGTTCTCACTCATCGTTAGGTAGAGCCTTAATCAGTTTCTCAACTGTTTCTTGAGTCTGTTCTTGTGTCATAAACTCAATTTTATCATCTATGACAGTAACTTGCACATCAGTACCGAACAGATAGTTGATTGTATTAATTACTTTAATAGCATCTTCTGGATCGTCCCACTCGTCAGCGTCATACTTGATAAACAAGTTCTTTTTGTCAAACTGCTGTTCACCAGTTGCTTTGATCTTCGGTACATCTGCTGCGTCTGGAAACTCGTAGCTATCACTCATTGTATGGATCAACCTCTGTAATGTATTCAGCCAACGTATTCCGTTCTTCTACTTTTGCATCATAGGATTCCTCGTGAATCCGACGACCATTTTTGTTTGAGTAGTAGTGACCACCGACAGATCGCCAATCCTCTGGTCGTGGAATATGTTTCTGAAGTGTTACAGTGTTATTCATTGTCTTCTAAGGTAAAGTTACGGCTGAATAACACAGTACCATCACGTTTGACTACTTCACGAACAGTATAATCATCTTTGAGTGAGTGAAAACCAGTTTCTTGGAAGTTCAACTCAAGTTCAACCATATTACTTGGATCAGGGTTTTCACTACTACTAAATCGATGATAGACTTGTATTGAGACAGTTCCATCACCCCATGTATGTGTCTGTGGTTGTAGCGGTACATCTCCCCACAAATCCTGTGCTAACTGAACAAGTTGTTTAGTGTACTGTGCTGCTTTCTCGTAGTCGTATTCGTATTCACTCATTATTATTGTCTATATCAATTTGTTGTTGAACTTCTTGGACAATTTCTTCTGTTAGTTCATTAAACATCCCGTATTGAACAACGTGATAGAACTGTTTATCAGTAAGTTCATCAACATAGTCTCTCATCCAACATGGGAACACAACACCTTGTACGTGGATGTAGTCTCTCTCCAATTGAGATATTTTATCTTTCAATGTCTCTCTGACCTGATTTTCACCATCATTGAATATATACACACAACAGTTTGATGGGTACGGTTCAGATAACTCATCTAAATGAAGATATGTTCCCCATTCAGTATCATCAGTTACAGATAACTCTTTATTTGAAACTGATACCTTTATCGGACATTCATCTGCTTCGTATGTTCTACTCATTGTTATATTATTGAAACATTCTCCTTTGATTCAGTGTTAATGCCAACACAGGCTTGGACATCACGGATGCTATAACGGCCATACGTCTTCGGATACTCCTGCCATGCATAGTCAATAGAAGGCACACCATCTGGTACGTCAATTTCATCGGATAAGTCTAATTTCCCAACAGAGATGTCTTCACTGTCAGCAACGTCAGCAAGTCGGTATGAATCCAACTCTGAAACAGTCGTCTTATCATAGAGACTCATCAGATCAAGGAGTTGTCGTCCTTTCAGTGATGAATTGATCCAATTCCCGTCACCATTCATCTGTTGGACGTACCCAAACGGTGAAAGATCGTTGACAGCGTACACACCGTTGTTGAGTCCGTAGTTGATGAGATATGGATGGTCAAACGAATCAGCGTTCCACCCACACAATGAGTCGAAGTCTCGATCAACCACGAAGGAGACAAACTGACTCACAACATCAGCAGGATTGTCATACAGATTAATCTTCAGTGGAACACCCATCTCATCTTCAAGTGATCGAAGCTCCTTGCAGTCTGAAGCATCCCACGAGTCGTGAATTAACGCCCACAGTCGATACTCCATCGTATAGGAGTCATAGGCCGTGATTGCTGTAATATCGTTTGCAGCCCGTTCTGTGCCTTTCTCAGAGACGACAGGTGGGCCATCACCTCCCTGTTGTACCTCAATATCGTAGAGGCAAATCCTCGTTGGTGGAACCTTCGTGGGGGGTGTATGTCCATCGTCATTACCATCAAACGATGGAAGGACGATATGATCAAGAGCCAACTTGTCTTCGTATTTCAGTGCATTCTCATCAACACCAATCCATTGAGAATGACACAGATCAACGAGGAACCGAGTGGGAAACTGTACGTCAGCCTCAAAGGGATCGGCAAACATCTCCTGAAGGTCAGCAACATCACTTGGTTCCCGACAGACAATCCTGATGAGTTGTTCACCATCTATTGCTGTCTCTGTGCGGCCTCTGTGGTCGGTTGTTTCAACTGATAGGACTCTCCCATCATCTTGGAGTCGGTGTCCTTCCTCAGCCCACTCAGACTGTCTCACCGCAAAGTATGGGAGGAATCTGTCTACTTTGATGTGGTGTCTCTCCCAATCAGTATCTCTCCCGAACAGATGGATGATCGGGGTCGTCTGTTTGTACCCATCACTCTCGGTGGTGTATTCAACATCAACAATGCGAACCCAACGAATGTCAGTCATAGTACGAACACCTGCATCCAAAGGACGACTAATAACAAGACTCCAATCACCCCATCAGCAATAAGGTTCCAAAATAGGAGTCGTTGTCTGGACAGTTTTTCGTCCATAGCGTCGTATTCGGTGTACTGCTACTAAAAACTACTGTTCAGAAGCAGCCTCAAATCGTTGTTCTGTGATTTCAACGTATTCTTCAGACATTTCTATTCCAACGGCTTCTCGATTGTAGTCATCTGCTGCAAGCAGTGTCGTCCCACTACCAGCAAAGGGATCAAGCACTTTTTGTCCTTCAGCAGTAACTAACCGAACCAAATACCCCATAAGATCACGAGGTTTGACTGTACTATGATTATTGTCTATCTCACCATCATGTGTCTTCTCACTCTTTGATGGTTTCGTACAGTAGAAAAAGCGTGAAACTCCACCACCATCACCATACTGACGGACACTATCGGGGTCGTCATCAGTATAACTGCTACTGTTCTCACGCTCGTATCCTTCGTGAACACCTTGATGTGAACCACCCTCACCTGACGTACCATCTATCTCATTATTTGTTACTTTTGTCCCACTATCTGTTGTAGGGCCTTGAGCATCCATTACATCTGCCATCACTGGATCAAGTAGTAGATTTGACGGATACCGACCATCATCATCTGGTTCCCACTGTTCATCAAGGTACTCCGTCTGACGACCAGATGATGTAACCATGAGTCGATCACCTTCTTCAACATCCCCATTCTTCACATCATGGATACCTTGTTCAGTAGGCTTGGTTGCCTCTGACTGATACGAAATCCGACACTGTGGTACATTCAATACACCAGTACCATGTTCACGAACTGTCGAAGTGATAGAGCCTTCTTGTGGGGATCGTGCTAACACAGCAAATTCCGTTGCTGGTTTCAATCCATAACGGAAGTCTTCAAACTTCTCAGCTGTCTCTCCCTCAAGATACTGGTCTACCTTTTGGTATGAACCTGCTGAAAATCCATCTCCGTAATGCCACGTAATCGTATCACGAATCTCATATCCAGCGTCTTCGATACCACTCATCAACCTGTGATGACTCGTGTTACCACTGAAGGCAATCAAGTGTCCACCAGGCTTCAACGTCTTCAAGGCTTTCTCAGCCCACTCTCGACACCACTGTTGATAGTCTGTTCCACTTCCAATGTCATCCCACTCTTGCTGCATGAATCCACCATCGTAATTGTATGGTGGGTCACAGACGATTGCATGAAACTCATTTTGGGGTAACTCTGGAAGAACAGACAACGTATCTCCATTGATTACCGACCCATGAGAAAGGTCATACTCTGGTGACAGTTCATCAGTAGGTTCAGATGATGTATTCACGACATCATCAAAGGCACTACTCATACCCTACTATTCGGGTTCCTTTATTATAAAACTATGGGATAGAGTCTACAAATCAACCACTGACTCAGCAAGATCAGGTTGTTCTAACACAAGTGCAAGGAACTGATAATAGTTTGACGCTTCTTTTGCAGTGACGTGTGGTTCATCAGAGACAGCCGCTGACCCATTTCCATAGACATTGTTAATCAGTCGTTCTCGTTTGTCACCTGTCCGTGTCAACAATCCAAACGCCTGTGAACGCATTGGAGAATTAAATGGTGAGCCTGCTGATTCAGTGAGCTTCTTCCCTGATGTGAGGAAGGAAAATCCATAATCGCGGTTTTTCTGTACGATAGTTTCAAACGAATCCTCAAACTGACGAGCAAGTTGACAGATCACTTCCTTATCTTCGGCGTCGAGATCGGAAATGTCCATCGTACACTCCATCGTGACGTGTTGTTTGTCTCCATCGTCAATGGAATGTAACTCGGTATCTGTATAGTCTGTGTCAGTGTCTTCTACTTCATCAAGGGTTGCATCGACAACATCCGAATCATACTCATCTTCAACAACCTCAGCCTGTTCTGGTGGCTTGATAATAATGTCTTTGAAACGATCACCAATCTCTTGTACGGTGAGATCAGTGTTTTCAGCAATAACTTCAGTAAGTTCTTCATTGGAAAGAATTTCATCATCTTCGGTATTGGTATCAACTGTTCCGTCAGAGTGAGAATCCGTTTCACTCATACACGGTTGCATTGGGGTAGTGGGTACTTAACTTTACCCCTTACTACAGAATGTTAGTCACTACTGGTTTCCAAGTAATCTGCAACAATCTCATCAAGTCCGTCTTTACACTCATCACACAACTCTTTGTTCTTATCTACAACCTTGTCAGTTCCAATAGTAGTGGAAACCATCCGACCGTACATAACCGTTGTTCCACTACCATTGCTGTACTCCTTGCAGAGATCACACTGAAATGCATCTGCCATGACAGTGTACTATTCGGTGTGGTGATATAAATAAGTTAGGAAACGCCTACAACTCAGCGACTTGTAACCGACACATCGCTGGTGGAGCCGAATCAGTATCCTCAACAACAAGCCCATTCACTTTCAGTGAGTTGTAAGCCTGTTCAATCTCACTCAGTGCATCTTCTTGGGTGATCACTCGATCATTACTGAAGTCTGGTCGATCTTGCCACAACTCATCGTCGGGGTTGGCTATCGTCTTAGAGAGATCAGCTTGTGAAGGATCAGTCTGATCGTCAACAAGTCCAACCTTCTGTACCACTGGGAACTTCTTTGGTAGCACTTCGCCTCTCATTTCTTGGAGTAGTTCCAAGACGTGCTGTTCTGTTGGTGACTGTGGTTCCACATCACTCTCTATGGTGTTATCGTTCGTTTCAACACCATCACTCGTTGTGTCACTCAAAGAGGCTTGTGAACCACCATCTTCACCCTGTTGACCCTTGGGGTCAGACCCCGAAGACCCACCTTTAGAATCGGTGTTTGATGAGTCGCCTCCCATCGCTTCCTCAATGGTGATCCCACTGTCTGAAGACGGTGAGAACTGTTCGTCAAACTCAGAAACAGTTTCCTCAAAGGACTGTTGCCGAATCGGATCATCACACTCAGCGAACGGAGCCGATGGGTCTACATCAACAGCGGGGTCAGTACCCAACTGAATATCATCTCGATCAGCATGAGTTTGCAGACTGTTGATCCTCGGTGTCTGCAACGCACCTTCACTGTTCAACTCATAAGCATCAGCATTCCCTTTCGGCCCTGCAAGTGAATCATATTTGGTAAGGTAGTAGTCTTCTGCAAGATCATCCATCCGTTTTTTGAGTGTCGAACGAGATGGATGTGGGATGTCATTGTCATCCAACCACTCTTGTACCTTTGTGACTGTCGTGCCATCACTATCGGTCATCGGTTCTGTCTCACCGATAGCATCCAACAGATGTCGCTTCAGTGGCGTCAGTTGATGTGTTGTCGAAAGCAACGAAGGCATACAACTCAACACGTTGGCAACGTCCTGTGGGGCGACGACGACGGCCTCACGGACTTCCTGTTCGGTACTGTCGGCGTCGATATAGACTTCAACCTCTTTGGTATTTCTGTTTTCGTGATTGAGTAGTGCTGAAGATTTGATCAAGTTGACGACGATCCCATAGACTCGATTCGTGTAGTCTTCATCAAGAGAAAAGATGGGTTCGGCTGCATACCACACCCACTCTGGGACATGAACGATGGTATCGCCCGTGCGTGAAGCAAGATACTGTTCACCATCTTCATCTTCCTCATAGATAGACTGAACTGGTAGCTCTCTAACGTGTTGTCGAAGAGCTGCTCCTAACTCGTGGGTGTCATAGATGTAGTTGTACTCGTACTCATCAGAACTGATCTCGATGGAGTCATGGCCAAACTCTTTGCGACCAATTCCACGACGAGTGTGCTTGTCATTGTTGAAGTACAACTTCAATGCACGATCTGCTAACTCGTCGTTAATTCCACCTTTCTTACTTGAGGGTGCATACAAGACGATCCACGGGATTGCATCAGCCCCCACTTCAACAGGTGAGTACCCACCACGAGCATCACTATCTTCTACGTTTCGGTCTTTCTCGTAGCCACCATCTTCAGAATTTGACGACTTCAATATCTCTATAATATCTTTGTCTATTTTGTCAATTTCATCAAGTGGAGCTGAAAGAGCTAAATCCCACTCTCGACTATCGAGTATTGCATTAGATGAAACATCTGTCTTGGTATAGGTGTCTTGATTATCCAACAATTCTTCAACAGTGTTCTTGGTAAGTGACTTGCCACTCCCAGGTGGGCCTTGTCCAATTGTATTGATGTGGTGAGAATCAGCATGACCCCACCCACTCAAGATACCGAGATACATCAACACACCTTCTTCTTCGTGACCAACAATGTTACCTCGCAAAAATTGGACAATATCTCCAACAACGTTGTCTGATAGGTCTACTGACTGTGCTTCCTGCTGATCTTGGATGTCGCCAAATGCACTACTCATTGATTTGAGGGGTGATGGTGACTGCTATGTTCTTCCATTGTCATCAACGCAAGATTCGACGGTCGGTTATCCCACTTGATCTCATTCTTGTGGTGTACGACCATATCTTCAACTTCCTCTATACCAAACTTCGCAACTGCAATCAACCGATGAAGGAGAAATTTCCGTGTCTCTGAACCGTCACGAACGTAAGCTCGTTGGTATCCCTGTTGTGATCCTGTGTAAATGTTTGTTTTACCATCATATCCACCACGAACAGGAATACTCCCATCTTTCATCTTTTTCGACACAAGGGCTACTGAACACTCACACTGATCAGCAATCTCGGACTGGGAGAGTCCATCTTCCCAGTATAACTTTTCAAGATCAACGTCTCTAATTTTTTCATTAGTTGAACCAATATCACGAACATCAAGATTGTAGTTGTGAATCCATCTGTTCACAGTACCCGACCCACAACCCAAGAAGTCAGCAATTTCCTCTTGAGTCATATCTTGATCGTAATACAACTCCTTCAACACATCTTCATCTTGCCACGGTGAATCACCGTAGTCATGTGATGATTGTTGAGTAGCAGCCATTACATCAGTTGTATTCGGGTTGAAGTTATAAAAAGTTGTTGACTGCACCCAATTACTTTCCAACGAGAGTTATCGACTCGTGTGAACGCGTCTATCACCGTTGTTAGTCGTGACCAGAAAGGATGTCAAGTCCTTTCAGACAGACATCTCGTTTGTGTTCGACAATTCCTTCATCAATCAACATCTCAGTGATCTCATCACACACTGATGGTGTTGAGACTTGTAGGTAGGCTTCTCTTTCACGAGTCGGTTCACTCGGTTCAGCAAGCTCCAACTGTTCAAACGTCGTTCGTTGTACCCATCCTCTCGGTGGTATCGTATAGTTCACAGCAAAGTCATCACGATCTCTCGGTAACACTGTTCGGTTTGTATCAAGATAATAGGCACACCCAATTCGATAGGCAGCATCAAGCACTTCTGACGTACTTGCATACTCAAAGACTCCATCAGCCATGTACGCTTCAACTTTCGCTCTCACTGACCCATCTTTATCGTAGATACGGGTAGACCAGTCTCTCGATGCTTCTAAATCTCGATCAGTGTAGTCCGTTACGTCGTCTGCTTGATCCCACGGTTCGTTGATGTCGCTCATATCATAATAGTCGGTACATCACTGTAAAAAGGTA
>JGI1684J13235_1000510_pt1 | contig 14472 bp, 13 predicted proteins | sample PonA232FremontCA_2_FD_13235 | JGI IMG/M metagenome (IMG submission 13235) | reverse complement strand
CCGTGTACACGGGCATGGGGGGCAAGCAGTACGACATGAGCCTGCAGAAGACCTGCATGGACTGTCATTCGAGCAAGGAAAAGTTTTGTGACAGGTGCCACAATACGGCTTCGGTGGATCCGTATTGCTGGGACTGCCACGTCGCTCCAGAGGAGGTCGCAAATGGGCAGCAATAGAAGGCAATTTCTCAGGATCGCCGGTGTGACCACGCTGCTGGGTCTCGGAGGAGCCTGGACCCTGAGCGCGAGCTCCTATCAGCCCGAGGAGCACACTGCCCGGAAAAAGGAGGGCAGCCTCAGGGCCGGGCGCTGGGGCATGGTCATCGACACGCGGAAGTTCCAGACAGAGGAGGACTTCCATCGGGTCATCGAGGCCTGCCACAGCACCAATAACGTCCCCGAGGGCGAGGCCAAGGAGTTTCAGGAAATCAAGTGGATCTGGAAGGATCACTTTGAACACGTCTTTCCCGGCAAGGGAAATCCCTATTTGGCGGAACGGGTGGAACAGAGCGAGTATCTGCTTCTCTGCAACCACTGCAAGAATCCGCCCTGCGTGCGTGTTTGCCCCACACAGGCCACGTACAAGCGTGATGACGGGATCGTCCAAATGGACTTTCACCGCTGTATCGGGTGTCGCTATTGCATGGCCGGATGCCCCTTTGGAGCGCGAAGCTTTAATTTCTGTGATCCGGCACCCTATGTCAAGGACAAGAATCCCGATTTCCCCGTTCGTATGCGCGGAGTGGTGGAGAAATGCCTCTTCTGCTATCAGCGCCTGGAGGAGGGGAAACAGCCCGCCTGTGTCGAGGCCTCGAACGGGGGACTTATTTTCGGCGATCTGGACGATCCGAATTCGCATATCCGAGAGGTGCTGCGGGAGAACTATACCATTCGGCGCAAAGTGGATCTGGGAACCGAACCGAGTGTTTTCTACATCGTTTAGGGGGGCGCCATGCTAGAGAAAGCCTTGCAAGGGAGCAAAACATACTGGGCCTGGATCATTTTCCTGCTCGCCGTAATGGGCGTGGGAAGCATCTTCTACATGATCCAGCTCCAGAAGGGCCTTACGGTGACCGGCATGGGCCGGGACGTTTCCTGGGGATTCTATATCGCCCAGTTCACCTATTTCGTCGGAGTTGCCGCCTCTGCGGTCATGCTTGTTTTGCCGCTGTACCTGCACAATCAGAAGAAATTCAAGAACATGGTTATCCTGGGTGAGTTCATGGCCGTGGCCGCGGTTGTCATCTGCATGGGCTTTATCGTGGTTGACCTGGGCCAGCCGCAGCGGATGCTCAATGTCATCTTCTACCCCACACCCAATTCCATGCTCTTCTATGACATGATCGTTCTCACCGGCTATCTGCTGCTCAATATCGTCATTGCCTGGAACAACCTCCACGCGGAGTATGAGCGCCGGCCGCACCCGAAGTGGCTCCAGCCGCTGATTTATATCTCCATCGTCTGGGCGGTGAGTATTCACACCGTGACCGCCTTTCTCATCCAGGGTCTGCCCGGACGGCATCTCTGGCTGCACGCGATCATGGCCTCCCGCTTTCTGGCCTCGGCCTTCTGCTCCGGGCCAGCCATACTGATCATTCTTGCCCTAATCGCTCAGAAGTTTACGCGTTACGATCCCGGAAGGGAGGCTATACGGCTTCTTTCACAGATCATCACCTACGCTATGATCGCCAATGTCTTCCTCTTCCTCTGCGAGCTGTTCACCGCCTACTACAGCAATATCCCCGGGCACGAACACACCTTGACCTACTTCTTCTTCGGTGCGCACGGACAGGCCGCCCTTGTGGGCTGGGCGTGGCTCATGGTCGGGGCCGGACTACTCAGCCTGGCCATTCTCATTCCCTCCCGGTCCCGCAACAATCAGGACATGCTGCTTGTGGGCCTGGTGCTCCTCATTCTGGCCACCTGGATTGACAAGGGACTGTTACTTATTGTAGGCGGATTTATCCCTAATCCGATGGGGTCAATCACCGAATATGCCCCGACTGGATATGAGCTCATGATTTCGGCCATGATCTACGCGACTGGCCTGCTGATTCTGACCATACTCTGGAAGGTGGCAGTCGGTGTGAAGAAAGAAATCGGTGAAGCCTAACCGTTTGCAAATCCCAAATAAGACAGGAGGTAGAGGCGATGCCCAATATCATCTTCGACTACGACAAGTGCGAGAGTTGCGGCGACTGCGTTGAGACCTGCCCGGCGGACGTCCTGGAAATGCAGGATGATAAGCCCGTCGTGGTGAACATCGACGAGTGCATGGAGTGCGAATCCTGCGTTGAGGTTTGTGAGCCCGGCGCGGTCACCCTGGAAACCGACTAGTCATGTTCAATGGTTTTCTAGCTCATCTCAAATAGCCTCGAAGTCAATAAGCCCCTAGTACTGACTATTAGGGGCTTATTTTATAGAATACTGGCTCAAGCTCGTGTGGTTTTGATATTGAGGCGCTGAGAGAGGCAGGGTTTTTTGGTGTTGCCTCGAGGCTTCACATTGACGTCGAACACTCAAACATGAGCTGAGCAGCTCAAGGCAATTATGCAATACGATTTTCACAATTTTTTCAGTGAGTATGAAAAATTACGCAGGGAAGCAGATGCTCTGTTCCAGAAGGTTTGGCAGCAATGTCCAGACGAGGTCGCCTGTGACAATGGCTGTACTGATTGCTGCTATGCCCTTTTCGATCTGAGTCTTGTCGAGGCCGTGTACGTCAATTATGCCTTCAAGCAGAAGATCGATCTCCACAAGCGCAATGAGATCCTAGAAAGAGCTGACAAGGCCGATCGGCAGACGCACAAGATCAAGTACTATATTGCCAAGGAGCAGAAGAAGGGGAAGGATACGAGCGAAATTCTGCAGCAGGCCGGCAGCTACCGGGTGCGTTGCCCCCTGCTCAATGACGAGGGGCGCTGCGAACTCTACGAGGATCGGCCCATCACCTGCCGCATTTATGGTGTCCCCATGGCTATCGGGGAGGAAACACACACTTGTTCCCGCTCTGGTTTCAAGCAGGGAGGCCAGTACCCTACAGTCTATATGGGCAAGATTCAGGAACGTCTCATGGACATCAGTCGCCGCCTGGTACAGAGCATCCCCACTAAGCACGAGCGGCTGGAAGAAGTCTTGGTTCCGCTCTCCATGGCCTTGATGAACGAATACAACGAGGATTATCTGGGAATCGTCCGACCCTCCACAGACAGTTCGAAAAAACCCAACGAATGGGTCCTTGGCGGGGAGGACTAGTTATGGACCAGGATGAGCGGAAAAGGGCGATTTACCAAAGCCTTTCCTCGCGACGGAGAAAGTTCATCGACCGTATTGGTTTCGAGGAGTGGGATCCCTTTCAGGAGCCCAACCATCCCTTTGATATTCGCAAGGATCGCACTAGTCGCACAGCGAGTCAGCTCGTGGAGGCATTCTTTCGGGACAAAGAAGAGGAATCCCCTTCAGCAGCCTATCGAAACGGTGTGCAGGAAATGTGCATGGGGCTCTTTAATGGGGATGACCGCTGTCGGGGCATGTACGAATTCTGTCGTTGGTATGTAGAGGAACTGCGCCGTATGGGCTACGATCCCATGAGTGTTTGGCAGCGTTAGCATGCAATTGCTTTTCCAGGTTATTTCCATTTATGCAAAGACATGGAATCCTGGGAGAGCAAAGGAATTCAAGAACTTCAGGAAACAGCTCGCAGGAAGGAGCATTCATGACAGAACAGGAAAAAAACGCTCACCAAAAGAGCGAAGAAGAGAAGCTTAACGAATACATCCAGAGCATGCAGCAGGCGATCGAAAAGGATCCTGAAAACGGGGTTGCCCATTACAATCTGGGTTGTGTCTATATTGGCAAGGGCATGTACGAGGAGGCTGAGAAGGAGCTCAAGCTGGCTATTCAATATACTCCGGATCTGGCCGAGGCCTACGTGCAGCTAGGGGGGTTGGCTATGCGGGAGGGAGACTATTCCACGTGTCTCAGCTACAACAAGCAGGCCACCCAGTTCCGACCCCGGTTCGCCGTTCCCCACGGCAACGTGGGGTTCTCCTATCTGCAGCTGGGCCAGGTCCAGGAGGCAATCAAATGGCTCCGTCGCGCCCTCTCCTTTGATCCCCATTTCGTGCAGGCCCGCTCAACACTTGCCAGCGCCTATCTCATGGAGGGAGATACCGAGGAGTGCATCAAGGAATGCAATAAAGTGATCGAGGAGCAGCCCTCCTTCGGCCCCGCGTATAACAATCTTGCCCTGGCCTATATGGAAAAGGGCGATTACCGGACGGCTTTGCAGCACTGTGACAGCGCTCGCGAGAATGGATACGATGTGCCGCAGGAGATGCTGGATCAATTGGAGCCATATCGCGGGTAACAGAGTTTGTCGCTTGACAAATCGAGGCACTTGTTCGTAAATTAACAATCGCGTCATGCGGGATTTCGTTTGGTGATTGCGCGAATGCCGGGTGAAAAATAATACTCTCTTCGTTCAGTCCTCCAAGACGATGTGGGGATTAAGCGGAGTTAGCGAACTCCATTTGAGCCGATCCACACAAATTGGACCTACAAAAAGGATTGAAAATCGACAGAGCGTGGAATCGAGTCTGTGGAGCCCTGAGAAAGGTCCCGAGAACTGAGTGCTTTATTCGATATCGGGATACAGGCCTTAGAGCGGAATGACAGACTCGTTGATTATGCGAAGGAATGGCAGTGCTAGCTCTCGTCTGTTTGGAGCCTTCGGGCGAACAAGCTAGCGTCGCCGGTATCACCGTGAAACACACTCTAGTAAGGAGGCGTAGTAATGGCAAAACGCGAGACTCCAATGGTGGACGAACTCGAGTCTGGGCCGTGGCCGAGTTTTGTCGACGACATGAAGCGCCAGTCGGAGCACAGGCATCAAAATGCGGAAAATATTAATTATCAGATTCCCGAAGATGTTGTTGATGATCTTCTCGGCGTTCTCGAGTTGTCCTTCAAGGACAAGGAGGTACACTGGAAGCACGGAGGTATTGTCGGCGTCTTCGGGTATGGCGGCGGTGTGATCGGCCGCTACTGCGATCAGCCGGAGATGTTCCCCGGAGTGGCTCACTTCCACACCATGCGGGTCAACCAGCCCAACGGGAAATACTACACCACTGACTACCTGCGCCAGATATGTGATCTCTGGGACTTCCGCGGCAGCGGAATCATGAACATGCACGGATCCACAGGGGACATCATTTTCCTGGGCACCCGCACGGAGCAATTGGAAGAAATCTTTTACACCTTGACGCATGAGCTGAATCAGGATCTGGGCGGCTCCGGATCCAACCTGCGCACCCCTGCCTGCTGCCTGGGCGAGTCCCGCTGCGAGTGGTCCACTTACAACACCCAGGAGGCCTGCTACCAGCTGACCCAGGAGTTCCAGGACGAGCTCCACCGACCGGCCTTCCCCTACAAGTTCAAGTTCAAGTTCGACGGCTGCCCCAATGGCTGCGTCGCCGCGATTGCCCGCGCGGACCTGTCCGTGGTCGGCACCTGGCGGGACGAGATCCAGATCGACCAGGAGGCGGTGCAGGCCTATATCGGCGGGGAGGTTCCCCCGAACGGCGGCGCCCACGCCGGCCGGGACTGGGGTCCCTTCGACATCCAGAAGGAAGTCCTCGATCGGTGCCCCACCAACTGCATGTGGATGGAAGACGGCAAGCTGGTCATCGACAACAAGGAATGCACCCGCTGCATGCACTGCATCAATGTCATGCCCAGGGCGCTCTGGCCGGGCAAGGACAAAGGTGCCAGCATCCTGGTCGGTGCCAAGGCGCCCATCCTGGACGGAGCCCAGATGTCCTCCCTGCTCGTCCCCTTTATAAAGATGGAGGAACCCTTTGATGACCTCAAGGAGGTCATCGAGAACATCTGGGACTGGTGGATGGAAGAGGGCAAGAACCGCGAACGGCTCGGCGAGCTCATGAAGCGGCAGGGCTTCCAGAAGCTGCTTGAAGTGACCGGTCTCAGGGCGTTGGCCCAGCAGGTGGAAGAGCCCAGGCACAACCCCTACATCTTCTGGTACCAGGACGAGGTGCCCGGTGGCTGGCCGGTGAACAAGGGCGATCTTCAGGATTTCAGGACCCGCCATCAACGCTAAGAACGCGAAGGAGGACCAGATATGGCATTCGTTTCATCCGGATATGATCCCGAAAATCCGATGCAAGACCGTATCACGGATATCGGGAATCACTACTACGGCGAGTTCCTGCCGCCGGTGATCAGGAACAACTTCGGCCAGTGGCTGTGGCACGAGATCCTGGAGCCCGGAGTGCTCATGCACAAGGCCCAGAGCGGGGACGAGGTCTACACCATCCGTTGCGGCACGCCACGCTTGGCCAGCGTGGAATACGTTCGCGAGATCTGCGACATCGCGGACAAGCACTGCGACGGGCACGTCCGCTGGACCACGCGGAATAACGTTGAGTTCATGGTGGACAGCAAGGACAAGGTGGAGCCCTTGAAGCAGGATCTGCAGAGCCGGAAGAACGAGAAGGGCTCTTACAAGTTCCCCGTCGGCGGCACTGGTGCAGGTCTGACCAATATCGTGCACACCCAGGGCTGGCTCCACTGCCACACCCCTGCCACGGATGCTTCCGGGACGGTCAAGGTGGTTCTGGACGAGCTTTTCGAGGAGTTCCAGAACATGAGGCTTCCCGCTCAGCTGCGCATTTCCATGGCCTGCTGCCTGAACATGTGCGGCGCGGTGCACTGCTCGGACATCGCTCTGCTCGGCTATCACCGCAAACCGCCGTTGGTGGATGACGAGTGGATCGACAACCTCTGCGAGCTGCCGCTTGCTGTGGCTGCCTGCCCCACCGGTGCGATCAAGCCCAAGAAGAAGTCCGTCGTCGGCGAGCGCGATGGTCAGGAGAAAGAGGTCAAGAGCGTTGAGGTCAACTGGGAAAAGTGCATGTTCTGCGGGAACTGCTACACCATGTGCCCCTCCCTTCCCCTGGCAGACGCAGAGGGAGACGGCCTGGTGATCATGGCCGGGGGTAAGGTCTCCAACCGCATGACCAAGCCGGAGTTCTCCAAGGTCGTTGTGGCCTTTGTCCCCAACGAGCCGCCCCGTTGGCCCACCCTGGCCAAGACTGTGCGGCAGATCGTGGACGCCTATGCCCAGAATGCGGACAAGTACGAGCGCCTGGGCGACTGGGCCAGCCGGATCGGCTGGGAGCGCTTCTTCGAGAAGTGCGGCCTGGAGTTCACCCATCACTTGATTGACGACTTCCGCGATCCAGCATACTATACTTGGCGACAGACCACGAACTTCAAGTTCACCAATGAGGCGACCAAGGACTACCACCAGCAAAAGTACGCCTAGTCAGCCCGCAATCCGGGTTGCGGTGTAACACAAGGAANAGGGAGGGATGACGTAACTCGCGTTTTTCCTCCCTGCTTTCCTTTAAGTTATAGGGAGGTTATGAAAATGGCCAACGAAGAGCTCAAACAAAAGCTCGAGGAAGAGCTGAAAAAGAAATCCAAGACCAAGTCCAAGTTTTATTTCAACGACCTGTCCAAGATCCTGGACATGAAGCCCCGCGAGGCCAAGAAGATCATTACCGAGATGGTCAATGAGGAACGGCTCAGCCTTTGGTCCAGCGGCAGCACCTCCATGTACTATCTCCCGGGATACGGCAAGTCCGAGGAAGCCGAGGAGTAACCCCAAGAGCGGCCCAATAGGCCGCTTTGGCATTCGAGATCCTGTGTCACATATGCCGCGTCTGATCATCTCCGCTTTGAGCGGAGGTGCGGGCAAAACCATTCTTTCCCTGGGACTGGCCAGGTACTGGTCGCGGAGCGGCCTTTCGGTCAAGCCCTTTAAGAAGGGTCCGGATTATATCGACGCTGTCTGGCTCGCGCGAGCTGCCGGTCGAACAGCCACGAATCTGGATCCTTTTTTTATGCAGGACCGTGTCCTGTCCCGCCTTTTCGTCGAACAGGCCCAAGGGAGCGATGTTGCCCTCATCGAAGGAAATCGCGGCCTGTTCGACGGCAAGGATACCAACGGTTCCTGCTCCACATCCCATCTTGCCCGTCTTCTCCAAGTCCCCGTCCTCCTCATACTGGACTGTTCCAAGATGACCCGCACGGTCGCGCCCATTGTCCAGGGCTGTGCCATGTTCGAAAGGGACCTGCATCTGGGAGGGGTGATCCTCAATCGCACCGCCGGGGCCAGACACAGGACCATCCTGCGCAAGTGCCTGGAGGAATACACCGACGTTCCGGTCCTGGGGGCCCTGCCCAAGCTGGACGATACCCTGATTCCAGAACGCCATATGGGCCTCGTCTCGGACCGGGAATACGCCGCAGAAGATGCCATTGAGGAGAGCGCCCGCATCCTTGGTGACTGGGTGGATGTGGAGGGAATCCTCGGTGTGAGCAGACAGGCCCCGGATATCAAAGCCCCGGAAATCTCCCTGTGGCCCGAAGCGCAGAGCCGGGAGCGGCGCGTGCGCATCGGCGTGGTCAAGGACGCGTCGCTGTGGTTCTACTATCCGGAAAACCTGCAGGCCCTGGAACGGGCTGGCGCGGAGATCGCGGAGGTGAGCCTCCTCGATGCCTCTGAGGAATGGCCGCTGCTTCACGGTCTTTATCTGGGGGGCGGGTTTCCCGAGATGCAGGCGGAAGGGCTCGCCGCAAACAAGCAAACCAAGCGGCTTGTACGTTCCCTGGCCGAGAAGGGCCTCCCGGTGTATGCCGAGTGCGGTGGGCTGATGTATCTCTGTTCCAGCCTTGCCACGGATGCGGGTAAGGAGTTCGGGATGGTGGATCTCTTCCAGGTGCAGACTGGGCTATCCGCCAGGCCCCAGGGCCACGGCTATACCCGCTGCACGGTGCGGCGCTCCAATCCCTTCTTTTCCCTGGGGGAAGAGTTCATCGGGCACGAGTTCCACTATTCCCGCTGCCATCCCCGCGAGGGCGAGGAATTACCCACCTGTCTGGAGATGGGCCGGGGAACCGGTCTGGGTGGCGGCAGGGATGGACTTCTGTACAAGAATACCCTGGCCTGCTACACGCATCTGCACGCCCTGAGCGTTCCGTCCTGGGCGGAGAACTTCGTCAGGGCGGCGACCCTATACAAGAAGGCCATGGAAAAGGGCGGTCCGGACTGTCCGCAGATCGACGCGGGCTGAGGGGGACTCGTGATCCGTGACTGGTACTTGTGCTCAGTGCCCCTGTAAAGGGCCGACGGCGTTGACCTCCCCGAAGAGTTGCTGAGCTGCTTACAGATCTGCTTTGCAGGAGCCAGGTTACTCCTTTCCCGCACCCACTCCGGCCTCGGGCCGGTCTGCGATCTCGCCGAGGGCCCCAATACCGATCCGGAGGAACTCGTCCAGTTCCAGCCCCAGTTTCTCGCACTCCCGAATCCGTTCCCGGCTGACGCCCGCGGCAAAGCTCTTGTCCTTCATCTTCTTTTTCAGGCTCGAGGGTTTCATCCCCTCCATCCCCTGGGGCCGGACCAGGGCGTTGGCGCTAACCAAACCGGTTACGGACTCTCCGCAGCGCAGGGCAAAGTCGAATGTGTTTTCCGGAACCGTTCCGTTTTCCTCGCTGTTGTGGGCCTGTATGGCCTGCAGCGCCTCGCCGGGGAGCTTGCCCTCGAGCTCGCGCGCAGTCTCCAGGCCGTGTCTGGCGGCGTCGTCCTTGGTCCCCGGATAATCCAGATCGTGCAGAAGGCCGGTGATCCCCCAGAGCTGCGGGTCATGGCCGAGGCGATCCGCCAGGTGTCGCAGGACGGCCTCGGTCTGGAGGCAGTGGGCGAGAAGGTTTTCCTCGAGTCCCTTGCTGTGCAGAAGGCTTAGGGCCTCTTCGCGGTCCAGCATATATTCCTCCGTGTTAGGCTAGAATTTGCGCCTGCGCAGAATGTCTATGATAAGCCAGCATCCGAAAAGCCCGGACAAAAGATATCCGATGAGCCCCAGGGCGGGATAGCCGAAAATCAGCGGCTTGACCCCGGTGGTGATGACCATGGAAGAGCCGATGATCATGGAGGCGGTCACCAGAGCCAAAGTCAGACGGTTGGTAACCTGGTTCAGGGTGCGGCGCAGACCCTCCAGGCCCTTGTGCTCGAAACCGAGAGTGAGCTCATCGCGCTGGAGCTTTTCCATGATATGATTGATCTGAACCGGGAGGCTCTGCTGCATACGCCAGAGGTTGCGGAAGCTGCTCCGGATGGTGCGCAGGACCGCATTGGGGGAGTATTTCTGCTTGGCCAAGCGCCGGATGTAGGGCCCTGCCTCGCTGATCACGTCCAGATCGGGATCGAGCAGCCTTGCCGAGCCCTCGCTGGTGACGATGGACTTGATCATCACCGAGAGATCCATGGTCAGCTGCATCTGGTGGTTGCGAAGCATTTCAGTGAGCGCGGTCAAGAGCCGGCCCATGTTGATCTCTTTCAGGGGCACGGAGTGATAGTCGTCCAGGATGTCCATGAGCTCGCGGTGCAGGCTGTCCATATCGATGTCTGTTCTGTATTCCGTGAACTCGAGCAACAGATCCAGGACCTGCTGGCTGTCCCTGAGGACGACGCCCATCAGGAGGTCGATGAGCTTGAGCCGGGTTTCCGGTGTGAGGCGGCCCACCATGCCCCAGTCCAGGAGGCTGTACTGCTCGCTGGAGAGGATGAAGAGATTGCCCGGATGNGGATCCGCATGGAAGAATCCGTCCTCCAGGATCTGTTTCAGGGTGGCGCGCAGCCACTTGCGGGCCAGGTCTCTCCGTACCTCGAAGGGCCAGCTGCTGATCGCGTCCCTGAGCTTGGTCCCGTTGATCTGCTCCAGAACAAGAAGGCGGGGCGTGCTGATTTCGCTGTACACGCGGGGCAGGTAGAGCGAGGGATCATCCGAAAAGTTGCTTCGGGCCAGCCTGATGTTTCTGGCCTCTCTGTCGAAGTCCAGCTCCTCGGTCAGTAGGCGCTTGATCTCTTCCACCACCCGGGGCAGGTTGTAGAGCTGCAGCATTTCCACCCGCTCGTGGGCCCTCTGGGCCAGGCTCTCCATGATCCGCAGGTCGTTGCGGATCATCTGCCTGATCCCCGGGCGCTGCACCTTGACAGCCACCACGTCCCCGTTCTCGCGCAGGACGGCGCTGTGGACCTGGGCCAGCGAGGCCGCGGCGAGAGGGGTTTCCTCAAAGTCCAGGAAAACCTCGTCCATGGGGCGGCCCAGGGAACGCTCGATCTGCTTGCTGATGTCGGAGAAGCTCTCCGCTGGCACGTTGTCCTGCAGCTTGCTCAGCTCTTCGGCCATCTCCGAGGGGATCAGGTCCGTGCGCAGGCTGAGCAGCTGCCCCAGCTTGATGAAGGTGGGCCCCAGCTCCTGCAGGGTGTGCCTTATGCGGGTGTAGGTGTTGCTTTCCTCCCTGGGCTCCTTGGGGGTGTACAGAGGGCCCAGCTTGGCCGGAAGGTCCAGCCTGGCAATAATGTCTCCAAAACCGTACTTGATCAGGGTGACGACGATGGCCCGGAAGCGGTTGAGCCTGGAGAGGGTATGTATATCCACTGGGGGCACCTCGGGGAAAAAGTTCTACTCGCGGACCCTGCTGCGGAATTGCGGGCAACGGACAGCGAGTGTGGCACTCGAGTGTTTGACCCTTCACCAGGGACTTTGAAAAAAGTAAGCAATATCAACTCATCCTGTCAATCGCATTCCTCAGACTCGCAGCGCAGCATTTTCAAGCTTGGTTGTGCCCGGGGGTCGCCCGTAAATGAGGGTTGTATGAAAATGCGTTTAACTTGCTGACTTATTGGAAAAAAATGCCGCGAGGCGAAGGCGGGTGGAGCGCTTCGCTGGGTTTCATAATACACCTTGGCTTTGTTGGTACCGCGCTTGAGGTGTACTTGATTCCACTCCAGTCATCATTCACACCATTTGAACCCTGCTTCAAAGGATGTGATTCCGGGAATGTCGATGAGGTGTTGCGTATCCCATCATGTGAAACCCGGGATGAAACCTGCGCTTCAGCGTCCACCCGCCATCGCCTCGCGACATTTTCAAGCTTGGTTGTGCTCGGGTCGGCCTAGGAATGAGGGGTGTATGAGTTTGTGTTCAACAGACTCAAGTGTGGTAAGAAAAAGTCACATGAGCCTGCAGCATTATCCTGTGGGAATCCCCGAGCCCGTACGGACGCGAAGTGAAATTGCGTGTTTTGCTTGACAGGCCGGAGCTGAGGGAGAGATCGTCAGAATGGGGCCCTCATGGCAGGGTGGAGCTGAGACTCCACGGGGGACTCAAAGGGTGCGTTCCGGAGAAAACGGGCAAGTGTGGAAAAGGAGAGCCCTGTGACCTATCAAGACGCTGTCCGCAAGATTTGGCACGGATTCCGGTTTATCTACAATTCCTTTGTGGCGGATCAGTGCCTGTTGCGTGCCGCGGCGTTGACCTACGCCACCGCCCTGTCCATCGTTCCGCTCCTGGCGGTGGCCTTTTCCATCCTCAAGGGGTTCGGCTTCCAGAACAGTCAGTACATGCGGGACTTCCTGTTCAATATCAGCGCAGGCAAAGAAACGATTGTCCAGTACATCGTGGACTATATCAATCAAACCAATGTGAGCACCCTGGGAGTGGTCGGAGTCGGCGTCCTCCTGATCACGGTCTTCACTATGCTGAGCGCCGTGGAGCGGAGCTTCAACTCCGTCTGGGGGGTGGTGAGCCAGCGGAAACCGTCCAGGATGTTCGCGGACTATCTTTCGGTGACTTTGGTGACTCCGCTGCTCATCGTGGTGGCCATCAGCTTCAGCGCCTCCCTGGAGAGTCTGGAGCTCATGCAGTGGCTGCTGTCCCTCTCCGTGATCAACTACGCCTATATTGTCGCCCTCAAGCTCATGCCCTACGCACTGGTCTGTTTCGCGCTCTTTTTTCTGTACAAGGTCGTGCCCAACACCCAGACGGACACCCGGAGCTGTCTGTTGGGGGGTGTGGCCGCCGGGCTTTTGTGGCAGCTCCTGCAGTCCGTGTTTCTGAACTACCAGATCGGGGTGAGCAAGTACAACGCCATCTATGGGAGTTTTGCCCAGCTCCCGCTGTTCTTGATCTGGCTCTATCTGAGCTGGATCGTGGTGCTCTTGGGGGCGGAGATAAGCTTTTGCCTGGAGCAGGGAAAATACGGCCTGGCCCATTCCTCTCTGGGCCGCTTCAATATCAGCAGCAAGGAGCGTCTGGCCGTGGCCCTCATGGCTCTGCTCAGCGGGAGCTTTGTCTCGGGACGGGGGCCGGTTGGGCCCTCGGAGCTGGCCCTGAGGCTGGACATGCCCCTCAAACCGGTGAACCAGATCCTGGGTGCGTTGGCGGAAATGGGGGCAGTGAGCCGGACCGAGGAGGAGGGAAGAGTGGGCTACGTCCCGGCCATCTCTCCGGAAAGCACATCCTGTGCCGCCTTCCTGGACTGGTTCCGCTCGCACTCTGAAAAGAACGCCTTCCAGTTCGATCCGGGGCCCGAGGCCATAGACCGGATCATGCGCGATCCGGAGCATGCGGAGCAGAGCCTCGGTGAGCTTGCGACGGAAATGGAGGGGGCTCAGGAGTCCGAGCCGCGTTCCAGCATGGCGTAGATCGCTTGCATGTCCAGGCTGCCTCGCACAACATCGGCGAGGACGTCCAGAGCGTCCTCCAGGTCGTAGCGGGTCTGCGGAGTTTCCAAGGGATTCAGCCCCTTGGCCCGGCGAAGGCCGTCGATGAACCAGCGCCGGAAATCGTCCGCGTCGAAGACGCCGTGCAGATAGGTGCCCCAGACATTGCCCCCAGGGTCGGCGTACCCGATGACCTCACCGGATTCGGAGCGCACCGCGGGAAGCACATCGTCCCCGATGATATGGGTGCGGCCGTGATGGATCTCGTACCCCTTCAGCTCATTCTCCGAGGTCAAATGCCGGGCGCGGCACTGGCTCAGGGTTTTGGTGCGGCTCATTTCAGTGGCCAGGGGAAGCAGCCCCAGACCGGAGAGCGTCTCCCTGTCCGGGGACTCCAGCCCCCAGGGATCGGCCACGCTGTGCCCGAGCATCTGGAAACCGCCGCATATGCCCACGAGAACTGTGCGTTCCCGTCGGACCAGCTCGCGGATGGCCCGGCCCAAGCCGGAGTCCTCCATCTGGGCCATATCGGCCATGACGTTCTTGCTGCCGGGAATGATCAGACCGTCCGGCGGCGGGTCCAGATCTCGGGTGCTGCGGACAATGCGCACCGCAACGTCCGGCTCCTGGAGCAGGGGGTCAATGTCGGTGAAATTGGAGATGTGGGGCAGATCCAGGCACCCCAGCACCACGGCGGCATCGTCCTCTCCGGAGCGGTCCCCCTGGGCCGCCTTGAAGGGGACCGAGTCCTCCTCGGGAAGGCCTAGGTCCGGAATATGGGGCACAGTGCCCAGAACGGGCTTGCCGGTGACGCGCTCCGTCTCCTCGATGGCCGGAGCCAGAAGGCTCTCCTTGCCCCGGAAGCGATTGATCACGAACCCG
>JGI1684J13235_1000509_pt1 | contig 14481 bp, 13 predicted proteins | sample PonA232FremontCA_2_FD_13235 | JGI IMG/M metagenome (IMG submission 13235) | reverse complement strand
AAACACCCATCCCAACTGCCCACAATAATTCTATCCAATCATTAGTTAAATTCATTAAAGTTAATCCCACAATAAATACCACTAGTGAAAGACTAACATTAAAACCAGCTTTGATAAGGTCACTTCTCTGATTTACATTACTTACACTTATTATACCTACTAAGCCTCCGACAAATGCAACAGCTGCAGCTATATAAAGATTACCAAAAACTAATGCTATTAGAAAACTAATAAATGCAGTAACTATTAATGCAATTTGAGTATTTATTAAAACAGTTATTAATATAGACGCAATTGCTGTTGGTACTAAATAAACCATGTATGATGGTTGAAAAATACTAATTATCTTAGCTAATAAAACGACTAAAATAATCAGGGTTTCAATTAAAATTAATTGATTTATATTTTTCCACACTTCATTTTGGTAATGTTTTATATAATAACCTAATAATAAAAGTAAAGCACTTAATGTTATTAATACACCTATTAAGTTAACATAATTTATTCTAGGTTTTCTCAAACCTAAGGCTTCTAATACTTGGATATCATCTTGTGTAACTATATCTCCCTTACGGATAATATTTTCGCCTTTCAAAACTGTTCGCTTGACAGGTTCAACTTCTCTTAAGGCTTCCTGCTGACGTTGTTCAGTTGCATCTAAATTTAAAATCATATTAGGTTCTACATGTTTGGTTAATATATTTATTAATACTAACCTGTATTCTCGATCAAAATTTGTCTCTAAGGCTAGCTGATTAATTCTATTTCTAACTTCTATTATATTTTCTGGGAAAATTCTTTCTTGTAGAATTTCCTCCATAATATCAGTAGAAACATCATGAAGTTCATTGATTTTTTCGACATCAGTATTGAGAAGCAAACTAAGATTTTCATTACTAATCTCTAAATTGTTATTTGATTTGATCTCATTTAATAATTGATTTTCTATTTTTTCACTATCACTATCTTGTATTCTAGTTTTTGTATTTAAAACAACATTAAATAATTGATCAATATTATTTAAAATCATTCTATTTACTGATTGATCTTCTTCATACACTTTTGAAGATGATTCCATAGCTAATTCTCTTAACTGTTCAGTTTTTTCCTGGTTAATAAATGTTACAGTTCTGGGAGCTACTATATCAGTAGTACTTACTTCCCCTACTTCTAAGTCTATCTGATTAGGAAAAAAATTGAAAGTTAATATGATTGCAATGAATAAAAAGAAGATAATCAAACTTATTCTTCTTTTATACTTTTCATTAAGTTGTATATTAAAATCGGTCCATTTATCGAACCTCTTTTTTAATCGATCATAAAGTTGCATAGTTAACTCCCACTTTCATACCTTTCATATGCTTTGATGATATCTTTTACCAGGTCATGTCTTACAACATCGTGGTTTGTAAGATATACAAATTCAATTCCTTTTATATCCTTTAATATTTTTCTTACCTGATTTAACCCAGAGTTGGAGTTTCTTGGTAGATCAATCTGAGTAATATCACCAGTTATTACAGCATTAGAATTAAACCCAATCCTTGTTAAAAACATTTTCATCTGTTCTGGTGTTGTATTTTGTGCTTCATCTAAAATAACAAAACTATCATCAAGGGTTCTACCTCTCATGTATGCTAGAGGAGCTATTTCAATAATACCTTTTTCTAAATATTCACTAACCTTTTCAGGCCCTAATATATCATATAGTGCATCATATAATGGTCTTAGATAAGGATCAACTTTGTCACGCATATCGCCAGGTAAAAAGCCTAACTCTTCCCCCGCTTCAATAGCTGGCCTAGTTAGAACAATTCTATTAGCCTCTTTTTTTAACAAGCTTTTAACTGCCATAACCATTGCAAGATAAGTCTTACCAGTTCCTGCTGGTCCTATAGAAAATACGATATCAGACCTCTTTATTGCCTCTACATAATATTTTTGACCTAATGTTTTCACTTTTATTTCTTTACCTTTAAAATTAACTTGAAGAACCTCATCGTAAAGGTTCCCCAAATCCATACTCTTATCTTTTCTTAATAAGTCAATAGCATATTTAACCTGCCTTTCATCAATGTTTTTCCCACTTTTAGCAAGTGTTACCATTTCATTGATTACTCGTGTGGCCAAATCTACATTATTTTTATTACCTTTCAATTTTACACTACTACCTCTAGCAATTATCTTAACATCTAACCTATCTTCAATAATCTTAATATTCTTGTCCTTATTTCCAAAAACATTTCTTGAAATTTGATAATCATTTATATCTATAATATCTTCAACCGGTACCACCGGATCCCTCCTCATTATTTTTATTCCTACTTTTATATTATTCAAGAGTAGATAAAATATTCCTCCATATTATAAAAAATCGATTCATACATAAAAAACATACTATGAATATTATAACACATTTTATTAATGTTACAAGTTTGAAGACATATAAAAAACCAGAACATAACCTTTTAAAGGTCACATCCTGGTGTTGTATTTATTATTTAGCTATTTGTTCTTATTAATTATTTATGATACTACTCAAATCAGGATTAAATATATCTTTCGGAAAATATTCTGGTTTATTAGTAATTGTATGATGGGTTTTTATAAATCTTATAGTACCTGTTTCACTTCTAAGTAACATTGTATGAGAAGTAGCTTTATTGCAACTATACCGAATTCCTTTAAGTAAATCACCATCAGTAATAGCCGTTGCCGCAAACACTATATCTTCACCTTGAGCTAAGTCTTCAGTAAAGTACAGTTTATCAACATTTTTAATACCTAATTCTCTTGCTTTTTCTCTATCTTGTTCATGGCGAGGCTTTAATCTAGCCTGGATTTCCCCTCCCATACATCTAAGAGCAGCGGCTGTAAGAACTCCTTCTGTCGCACCACCAGTTCCCATCATCATATCAACTCCTGAATCAGATAAACCGGTAGCAATACCACCTGCTACATCTCCATCACTAATCAATTTAATTCTAGCACCAATTGATCTTATATCATTAATTAACTTTTTATGACGAGGCCTATCTAGTACAACAATGGTTAGATCCTTTACACTTTTATTTAAAGCTGCTGCTGTAGCCCTTAAATTATCTTCAACTGAAGCATCTAAATTTATTTTCCCTTTTGCACGAGGACCAACAGCTATTTTTTCCATATATGTATCAGGTGCTTTTAATAAACTATGTCTTTCGGCTACCACAACAACAGCCAAAGCATTAGGTAAACCTTTTGATACTAGAGTTGTCCCTTCAACAGGGTCAACTGCGATATCTACTTGTGGCTCAGCGCTACCATCACCAATTTCTTCCCCAATATATAGATGAGGTGCTTCATCCTTTTCTCCTTCTCCAATTACTACAGTTCCATTGATTTTAATAGTGTCAAATACTCTTCTCATAGTATCTACTGCTGAACCATCTACACATTTTTTACAACCCTTTCCCATCCAGGGAGCAGCTGCTAAAGCAGCGGTCTCAGTAACTCTAACAAAATCAAATCCTAATTGTCTTTTCATTTATTAGTTCAACTCCTTATATAATTAATCTGTATAATCTACTAAAGTTTTAATGATAGTAGTTTTACTCACTCTTCCCACAACCTCATCTTTATTATTGATAACTGGTAAAAAGTCAATCTTATGTCGTCTTATCTTGCGAGCCGCATCGATAAAAGTAGACTCTGGTGATACTGATATTATCTTTGGTTTTCTTGTCATTGCTAAACTAACCGGAGTATTTTTAAGATTACTTTGCCCTATACTCATTTTAAGTAAATCTTTTCTGGAAATAACTCCACTTATTCTTTCTTCATTATTGACAACAACTATAGATCCAACATCCTCTAAAAACATTTTGACAATAGTGTCATAAATACTAGTTTCTTCATCAACTTGTATAGGATCATTCATTACATCTTCTACACTTTTATTATATAATGTTTCTATTTCTTTTAATTCATAATCTTCCTCGATTAAATAATAACCTACATTTGGCTTTGCGTCTAAAATATTTAGCATAGACAAAATAGATAAATCCGAACGTATAGTTGCCCTAGATAAACCTAAATCATCGGAAATTTTTTTAGAAGAAACCGGACCTTGCTTTTTTACAATTTCAATAATTTCCTTTTGTCTTTTAGATAATTCCATATATTGCCTCCTGAGTTATTTGATATTATAATATATTAATATACACAAATAATATAACATAATTATCTAATTAATGCAACACTATTATCTTTTTAAGTGCTTATTAGAACATTTTTTAACCCCAATAATAATTAATAATTAAGATAGTACATAAAAAAATAAGGATAAACCCTTTAATAGGATTTATCCTTTCAATAATATACTTTAATTATTCATTTTTTGATAATTTTTTCTTATAACGAGGTTCATCAAGGACTTCCTTCATTATAATTCCTTTAATTATGTCCTCTTTTTTAACGAATAACTTGTTTTTAGATTTCTTTTTAATCTTTTTCACTTTTAATTTTTTAGATCTTTTATTTTTATCTTCTTGGCTCTCCGTATCATTGTCTACATCTTTTTGATATCTTTCTTTAAATTTTTCTTTATCATATTCAAATTCAACCTTTTCTTCTTGTTCTGTTTGTTCTTTTAAATCGTCCATATTGGTTTTATCATTCATACTTGTATCCGCTTTGCTCCTTTTAATTACATTGTTTTTTTTATTAAAAAAGTTGATTATTCTTGTAATAACAGCCAAAACTAAAAATAAAAGAGGCCAATAACTAAAAATGTTATCCATAACCAATCACACCTCTATTTATCTTACTCTTCCTTTTCTTCATCATAATTTTCCTCTTTTTCTTCACCTGTAAAATCAGAAATACCTTCCCGCATACCAGTATCAGCTTTTATATTTTTATAATTCATGTAATCCATGACACCTAGATTCCCATTTTTAAATGCTTCTGCGATAGCAAGTGGAACTTCTGCTTCGGCTTCCACAACTTTTGCTTGTTTTTCTTGAACTTCTGCTCTCATTTCTTGTTCTCTAGCAACAGCCATTGCTCTTCTTTCTTCAGCTTTAGCTTGTGCAATTTCTTTATCTGCTTCTGCTTGGTCAGTTTGAAGTTGTGCACCAATATTTTTACCCACATCAACATCAGCTATATCAATAGATAAAATTTCAAAAGCAGTACCTGAATCCAAACCTTTATTAAGAACAGTTTTAGATATAGAATCCGGATTTTCTAATACATTTTTATGGGTTTCAGCTGAACCAACTGTAGTAACAATTCCTTCTCCAACTCTTGCCAATACAGTTTCTTCTCCAGCTCCACCTACTAGCCTATCAATATTAGCTCTTACAGTTACTCGGGCAGTAGCCATTACCTGAATCCCGTCCATTGCAACAGCAGTCACTAATGGAGTTTTAATAACTTTAGGATTAACACTCATCTTTACAGCTTCCAATACATCTCTACCGGCTAAATCGATAGCTGCAGCCCGTTCGAATTTTAAAGGTATTTCAGCCCTTTCCGCAGCAATTAAAGCATCTACAACCTTATTTACATTCCCTCCCGCCAAATAATGAGCCTCTAACTTATCACTCGTCAAGTCTAATCCTGCTTTATGCGATTTAATTAAAGGACCTACTATAGAAGATGGAACTACTCTTCTTAGTCTCATTCCTATTAAATTAAAAAATCCAATTTTAACTCCGGCTGCAATAGCAGAAATCCATAATCCTAAAGGAATGAAATATAGGAATAAAAATATGAATACTATTACAGCAAAGATAGTTGCTAATGATACTAATGTCATTTAATTTTCCCCCTCTTTATAGCTTTTAACTAAAACCTTACTGCCCTTTACATCAATTACAATTATCTTTTCTCCCTTGTCAATAAAACCACCTTCACTAACCACATCAACTCTATTATTATCTATCTCTGCGATCCCAGCTGGTCTAAGTGGTGTTTTAGTCATTCCAGTCTTATCGATAATATCTTTCTTGTCATTTGAAGCAACATAACCAATATCACTGGTTTGACTCGTACCAAGAGATATACGTGACCAAGCTTTCGAACTGCCAAAATACTTTCCTATAATGAATGTCAAAATAACAGTAGCTATCAGGGTCGTAGCCATGATATTGATTGCAATTTGCGGAGTAGGAAATATAAAATATAAGCTTACAAAAATAGATATCATTCCACCAATACCTGTAATACCGAATCCAGGCACTACGAAAGCTTCTAGAATAATCAATAATAATCCTACTAAAAATAATACTATAATTCCCCAACTAGCCACACCGTTTATAACATAACCACTAAAAAATAAACCTAACGACATCAGACCTACAGTACCACCAACCCCAAAACCAGGTACTAATAATTCAAAAATTAATGCACTAAAACCAATTATTAATAAAAAGGTACTTATATAAGGATTTGTAACTACTTTTACAAAGCGATCAATAGTTTGAGGTTCTATAATGTTAACTGCTTCTTTCGAAATACCAAGATAGCTATAAAATTCTTCATCAGTATTAACTAACACATTAGAAATATTATTATTTTTAGCTTCTTCAGCAGTTAGAGTCAATAATTTTCCTTCTTCAATCAAACCTTCAATTGCAATATCTACATCTACCATTGCTTCTGCAATATCTGCATTACGAGATCTTACTTCAGCAGTAGCTTTAAATTCATTACGAAGGGCTGAAATATATTTTTCTTCATTCGGACGAGTTTCAGCAGCCCCTATGCTACTACCTTCTTTCATCACCAACTCTTCACCAGCTAAAGCTATTAAAGCTCCGGCAGACCAGGCTCTATTTGAAACATAAGTGAATGTTTCTATATCTGAGTTTATAATAATATCCTTAATTTTAATAGCAGGATCTATATAACCTCCATACGTATCGATGTTTATAACTATTTTATCTGCCCCATTCTCAATAGCCTCATCAAAACTTCTATCAAAAAAAGAAAACATTGCCTGATCAATATTCCCTTGAATAGGTATTTGATAGACAATGTCTTGTGCATTTAAGCTAAAAGTAAATAGTATCATTATTATAAATACTAAAAATATTTTATTTTTAAACATAATTTACACCTCTTTAAAATACTGTATTATCCAGGAGGCCATTGTAACTTCCTACCACCTAAGAGATGATAATGGATATGAAATATACTTTGACCAGCTTTTTCTCTATTATTATTAACTAATCTAAAACCTTCTTCCGAAATTTCATACTCCTTAGCCATTTTTACTGCTACCTCATGGATATGAGAAATGATTTCAAATTCATCTTCCTCTAATTCCATAATATTTTCTTGATGCTTTTTAGGTACAATTAGTAAATGAACTGGTGCTTGTGGATTTATATCCTCAAATACTACAACCTTTTCATCTTCATATACAAGGTCAGTATCCATTTCTTTATTTGCGATTTTACAAAATAAACAATCGGTCATTACCATACCCCCTTCCTTATAATATATTATTCTATATTATCCATAAAAAACCTCTTTTTACAAAATCTTTCCTTTTAATGATTCATAATTATGACAATCTATTAATTTAACATCTTTTAATTTCTCAATATCATCTTCCTTAGCATCAACTAATACTTTAATATAATTATCAGTATAACCTGTATATAAACCCGTTTCATGGTCTTTATTATCTTCAATGATAATCTTTTTAATTTTTCCGATAAATTTATTATTAAATTGACTCATTAATTTTTTATTTAATTTTCTTAATCTACTAGCATTTTTGCTTTTGATATCTCCTCTTACTCTTGGCTTCATGTCATAAGCCGGTGTATTTTTTCTTCTTGAAAAAGGAAAAACATGTAGTCTACTAAATCCGATTTCTTTAATAAAATCGTATGTTTCTCTAAATTCTTTAATTGTCTCTCCTGGAAAACCAACAATTACATCAGTAGTAATCGCTAAATCAGTAATTTTTTCTCTAAACTTATTTACTCTTTCCCTAAACTCTTCTTTAGTATAAGGTCTGTTCATTCTTTCTAATATTTTATTAGAACCACTTTGTAAAGGAAGATGTAAATGAAGACAAACTTTCTCATTTTGCTTGATTAGATTAAGTAATCTATCATTAACTTCTGTAACTTCAATAGAACTTAATCTTATTCGTTTTAGACCTTCTATTTTTGAAAGAGCTTCTATTAATTTAACTAAAGCATATTTATCTTCTTTTTCAATCCCATATGCTCCTAGATGAATTCCCGTTAAAACTATTTCTCTAACTCCTTTTTTATTGATAAGTTGAGTGACTTCATCTATAATATTATTTTTATCTCTACTTCTCATCTTCCCTCTTGCATAAGGTATTATACAATAACTACAAAATTGATTGCATCCTTCTTGGATCTTAATGTAAGCCCTGGTTGTTTCACTTAAGTCTTTTATACTCATTTCTTCAAATTCTGAAAATTTACCATAATTTAAATTATCTTTTAATAATTTATCATTATTGTCACTTGAAATCTTATCCTCAATTAGTTCTACAATATTACTTTTTCCAGAAGTTCCCATAATATAGTCTATTTCTTCAATTTGTGAAACCTCATCTTCATTTACCTGGGGATAACAACCTATCATTATTACTTTTGCCTCTTCATTTTTTCTTTTAGCTCTTCTAGCATATTTTCTCGATTTACTAGCTGCTTGGGTGGTAACAGTACAACTGTTAATCACATATAAATCTGCTATCTCATCAAAATCTTTTATTGAATAACCCTTAGATTTGAATTTATCCATCATAGCTTCAGTTTCATAGTGGTTAACTTTACAACCGAGTGTATAAAAAGCAACACTTTTCATCATTCTCCTCCTAAATCACCAAATTCGTATAAAATTGCTGATAAAGCAACTATCCCTGCTGTTTCAGTCCTTAATATTCTTGGACCTAAACTTATTGTCTCTAACTCAGTGGAAGATTGTATACTTTCTAATATTTCTACTTCTTGTTTTGTAAATCCACCTTCAGGTCCAATAAATAATAGTATGTTGTTTACCTTTTCATTCTTATATTTTTTTATAGTATTTTCAATATTTTTTGAAGTTTCACCTGCATATAATATTAAAACACGATCATATTTATTTATTAATTCTTTTATATCATCCTTATTATCAAAAGAAACTAAACCACTTATCTTAGGTATCTTTCCGCGCTGTGATTGTTTAGCAGACTCTTCGGCAATAGTCTGCCACCTTTCTATTCTTCGTTTTTCTTTGTTTTTAGAAAGTTTAACAATCGTCCTTTCCGTCTCTAAAGGAATAATATTATTTACACCTATCTCGGTACCTTTTTGGATAACAAATTCAATATTTCTATTTTTTGGAATTGCTTGTGCTAAATCTATATTTATACTTGGTTCAGTTTGATTAGTTTTCTTTTTAATTATTTGACCTAAAACCGAATAATCTTTAAAATTACTTAATTTAACGATATAGTCATAACCATCTCCTATAGAGATGATAATTTTATCACCTTTTTTAAGTCTTAAAGAATTAGAAATGTGGTTGAAATCATCTCCACTAATTTCAACCACATCATTTTCTACATATTCTGGTTTAACAAAAAATCTGTTCATAATTTTTTGTTTCCTCTCCGTTTATAAAGATTTTTAAAAAGCACCAAATACATTTTTAACTTTATCAAAAAAACCTTTTTTTTCAGGATTTATTTCTTCTCCACTAATTTCAGAAAACTCTTCTAGTAATTCTTTTTGTTCCTTGTTTAAGTTCTCTGGAATAACAACTTTTGTTTTTATATACTGGTCACCTTTACCACTACGATTTAGGTGTGTAATTCCTTTATTTTTCAATCTAAATGTAGTTCCAGGTTGTGTACCATGAGGTATATCGAATTTAACTTTACCCTCTAAAGTAGGTACTTTAATTTCATCACCTAAAGTAGCTTGAACAAAGTTTATAGGAATCTCACAATATACATCATCACCTCTACGATCAAATATTTCATGTTCTTGAACTTTAATGATAATGTATAAATCTCCACTGGCAGCACCTTTATCACCAGCTTCACCTTCACCAGCCATTCTTAATTTACTACCATTATTAACTCCTGCTGGTATGTTTATGGTTAATTGTCTTCTTCTTTGAACTTTTCCAGTACCATTACAATTTGAACAAGGGTTCTCTACTATTTCACCACTACCACCACATCTATCACAGGTTTTTGTTTGAGCAAACCTACCAAATGGAGTTTGTTGGGTTACTCTAATTTGACCCTGACCATTACATTTAGGACAAGTCTTTACATCTGAACTCGATTCGGCTCCTGTCCCATCACATTCTGGACATACTTCAGTTCTGGGTATTGTAATTTTTTTCTCAGCCCCAAAAGCTGCTTCGTCAAAAGAAATTTGTAATTTATACTGTAAGTCTCTTCCCCGCTGGGGACCTCGACGGCGACTTCTACCGCCTCTTCCACCACCGAAGAACATATCAAAGATATCTTCAAAACCACCAAAACCACCACGAGCAAAGTCATCAAAGTTAAAGTCATCTTCACCTATACCAGAATGACCATATTGGTCATATCTTTTTCTCTTTTCTGGGTCACTTAGTATTTCATAAGCTTCTGATATCTCTTTAAATTTTTCGCTCGACTTTTCATCTCCATCATTGGTATCGGGGTGGTACTTTTTTGCTAATTTTCTATATGCTTTTTTGATTTCTTTTTGGGATGCATCTTTACTAACACCCAGGATATCATAATAATCTTTTTTACCTGGCATTAAAAATCACCTCATAATTTTATACAATCAAAAAAAGGGGAATCATATCCCCTTTTTTTCTTTTATACACAATAATTATTTATTTTCATCATCTACCTCTTCATAGTCAACATCTACTGTGTCATCTTCTTCAGTTGCATCATCATTCTGTTGTTCTCCAGCTTGCTGTTGAGCACCTGCTTGACCTTGTGCCCCTTCTTGTGTTTGGGAATAAATTTGTGAACTTAACTCAGTAAGCTGTTCGTTTAAGGATTCCATTTTTTCTTCGATAAGATCTATATCATCTTCATCTATCGCATCTTGCAACTCATCTCTAGCATCTTTAACTTTTTCTATTAGTGAATCATCAACCTTATCTTCCGCCTTATCTAATGTTTTCTTAGTAGTATGAATTAAAGCATCAGCTTCATTTTTAGTTTCAACTTCTTGTCTTTTTCTTTCGTCTTCTTCAGCATGTTCTTCTGCTTCTTTTACCATTTCATCAATTTCTTCTTCAGATAAACCAGAAGATGATTCTATTGTTATATTCTGCTCATTTCCAGTTCCTTTATCCTCTGCAGATACATGGACAATACCATTTTCATCTATATCAAATGTTACTTCAATTTGTGGTACTCCACGTGGTGCAGGTGGGATACCAGTCAATTGGAACCTACCTAAGGTCTTATTGTCTTTAGCCATCTCTCTTTCACCTTGCAGTACATGAATATCAACTGCGGTTTGATTGTCTTGAGCAGTAGAGAATACCTTGCTCTTTGAAGTTGGAATTGTAGTATTTCGGTCAATTAATTTTGTGAATACTCCACCTTGTGTTTCAATACCTAAAGAAAGTGGTGTTACATCCAATAATACTATATCATCAACTTCACCGGATAATACCCCAGCTTGAATTGCAGCACCTACTGCTACAACTTCATCGGGATTGATACCTTTATGGGGCTCTTTTCCGATTTTTTCTTTTACTGCTTCTTGTACAGCTGGAATTCTTGTTGATCCACCAACTAAAATTACTTCATCTATATCGGATTGATTAAAGCCTGCATCATTGAGAGCTTTATCGGTTGGTCCCATAGTGTCGTTAATTAAGTCTTCAACAAGTTCTTCGAATTTAGCTCTTGTTATATCAACATCTAAGTGTTTTGGCCCATCATCAGTCTGAGTAATAAAAGGTAAATTAACATTAGTCTGTTTAACACTTGAAAGTTCAATTTTCGCTTTTTCTGCAGCATCTTTTAAACGCTGTAAAGCCATTCTATCATCTCTAAGATCAATACCAGTTTCACTTTTAAATTCTTCAGCTAAATAGTCTATAATTCTTTCATCAAAGTCATCTCCACCAAGGGAGTTATTACCATGAGTAGAAACAACTTCAAATACTCCATCTCCTAGTTCAAGAATTGAAACATCAAATGTTCCTCCACCTAAGTCAAAAACTAAAATTGTCTGTTCAGATTCATCATCAAGTCCATAAGCTAAGGAAGCAGCAGTTGGTTCATTTATTATCCTTTTTACATTAAAGCCTGCAATTTTACCTGCATCCTTGGTTGCTTGTCTCTGTGAATCAGAAAAATATGCGGGCACAGTAATAACTGCATCCTCAATATCTTCACCTAAGTATTCCTCTGCATCTTGTTTCATCTTCTGTAAGATCATTGCAGAAATTTCTTGAGGAGTATATTCTTTATCTCCCATTTTCTTTTGTATATCTTTACCCATTTGTCTTTTAATAGATGCCACTGTATTGTCAGGATTTGTTATAGCCTGACGTTTAGCATATTCACCTACAAGTCTTTCACCTTTTTTAGAATAAGCAGCTACAGAAGGAGTTGTTCTTTTACCTTCTTTATTTGGAATTACAGTTGGTTCTCCACCTTCCATAACAGCCATACATGAATTTGTAGTACCTAAATCAATACCTAATATCTTACTCATTAAAGATTCCTCCTTTTATATAATCATTAATTTATTTTAATTGTACTAGACAGCCACTTTAACCATGGCCGGTCTAACAACTTTACCATCCATTAAATAACCTTTTTGAATTTCTTCAACAATATAACCCGAATCATGTTCTTTTGATTCTACTTGCATTACTGCTTCATGATATGCGGGATCAAATTCTTCCCCTTCAGTTTCTATTATTTCAAGTCCTTCTTTTTTTAGTGCATCTAATAATTGTTTATGAATCAAACTAACTCCAGAAAGAAACTCAGATTCTTCCTCAACTGATTTAAGCGCTCTTTCAAAATTATCAATTATTGGTAAAAGTGAATTAATAATTTCAGTTTTGGTCTTAATCTCTAATTGGTCTTTTTCTTTATTTACACGATTTCTATAATTTACAAAATCAGCTTTCATTCTCTTTAGCTTATTTAAATACTCATCTTTTTCTTCTGTTACTTTAGTAAGTTCTTTCTCCATTTCTTCAATTCTTTCTTCCATTACTTCTTCTGTCACATCTTCTTCAAGATCAACAGTTTCTTTTTGGTTTTCTTCACTATTTAATTTTTCTTTTTGAACAGATTCCTGTTCATTTTCGATATTATTATCCTCTTTAGCCACCATTTATTTATTCACCTCTGATATGATTTTACTCAATATATCTGATACAATATTGACTGTAGATATTACACGCGGATATTCCATTCTAGTAGGCCCTAAAACTCCAATTTTACCAACAGCCTCATCGCCAATTGAATAATTGGCTATTACAACACTACACCGCTGCATTTCCTCCATTTCATTTTCATGTCCGATTCTAACTTCTAATTCTTTGTTCTTTTCAGCCCTTATGATTTTCTTAAGTGTATCTTCATGGTCTAAAACATTTAATACTTTTTTCAAATAATCTATATCATTGAATTCGGGCTGATCAAGTATATAGGAAGTCCCTCCGATATATATTTTAACATCTTCAGGATTAACTAAATCTTTTATTTCCTTATTAATTATGGTAAATATATGGTGTGATAAATTTATTTTTTTAATTAATTCTTTTTCTATTTCTTCAAAGTAATCTTTATCTAATTCAGTAATATTTTGTCCTTCTATTTTATTAACTAAAAAGTTATTTATATATCTTATCTTCCGTTTATCCAACTCTTCATCGATACCTATTAATTTATCGCTTACAAATCCATTATCTGTTACCATAACTAATAATAGCTTATTATGAGTTACTTTCATTAGTTGAACTTCACTAATCTTTATATTTTTAAACTCAGGTTCTGTGATCATTGTAGCATATTTTGTAAATTCTGATAGCATTGTCGTCATACTTGACACTATACTATTTATTCCATGACGATCTTTTGCTATTTCTGATAAAGTTTTTACCAATTTATCAGAATTAAAACCTTTATTTTTCATAAGGATATCCACATAATACCTATAACCTTTATCAGAAGGTATACGGCCAGCTGAGGTATGTGGTTGCTTTAAATAACCTAATTCTTCTAAATCAGCCATCTCATTCCTAATTGTAGCCGAACTAACTCCCAGCTCATATTTTTTAGCAAGAGTACGCGATCCAACTGGAGATGCTGTTACAATATGTTCTTGAATGATGGCGTGAAGTATATTCTTTTTTCTTTCATCTAAATTTTTTACCATCATCTTCACCTCTTTTTTTAGCACTCGACAAAACAGAGTGCTAATAACTATTAATAAAATAACATATCGCTATTATTTTGTCAAT
>JGI1684J13235_1000505_pt1 | contig 14550 bp, 19 predicted proteins | sample PonA232FremontCA_2_FD_13235 | JGI IMG/M metagenome (IMG submission 13235) | reverse complement strand
TATAGTCGCACGCGTCAACGACTCCGGGAACGAGAGCAAGATACGACAGGCGGGTGCTGACTACGTCCTCTCACTACCCGAGATAAGCGGCAGGATACTCGCGGCTGAGGTCCTGCGCGAGGAGATACTCTCCTACGACCGCCAGCTAAAGGTCGTCCGTATCGATGGCTCAGCGTTCGCGGGACACGGCGTCGACGAACCCCCTATCTCGGAAGCCGGGTTCGCCGTCGTAGCCGTCGAACGCGACGACGAGGTACTTGTCGAACTATCCTCCGACTTCGTCTTCCGTGACGACGACAGGGTGCTCGTGGCGGGTAACGACGACGCAATCGACGCCGTCGTCCATGGCTGAGGTAGTCTTCCCCGACGTACCGTAACGTCTTACACCGGCGCGCGCGTTCAGCCGTCTATGAACGTAGTAGGCGTCGTAGGTATGCCGGCAAGCGGTAAGAGCGAGGCGGCGCGTCTCGCGCGCGACGAGGACGTACCCGTCGTCACCATGGGCGACGTAATCCGCGACGAGGTCGAGCGCCGAGGACTCGAACCGACCGACGAGAACATGGGCAAGGTCGCAACGGCGTTACGCGACGAGGAAGGCGACGACGCCGTCGCGCGCCGGTGCGTCGAGGAGATACGCGCGCACGACGGTTCCACCGTCCTCGTCGACGGTCTACGTAGCGACGAAGAAGCCGACTACTTCCGCGACGAGTTCGGGGAGGGCTTCACNCTCGTCGCCGTAGAAGCCCCGTTCGAAACACGTCTCGAACGCGTCCGNGACCGCGACAGGGACGACGACATGGGGACCGCCGACGAACTCCGCGACNGNGACGAGCGCGAACTCGGCTACGGCATGGGGGAGGCTATCGAGAACGCCGACGTNCGTATACGGAACGACGGGTCGCTCGGTGAGTTCCGCGACGGGTTCCGCGGCGTCCTGACGGAAGAAAGTCAGTAGCTTTATACTCACAAACTGTTTTTGGAGGAACGACAGAAAGGTGCATCAGAGATGGCAAGGTGTCAGAGATGCGGTTCGTACGTAAGTGAAAGCTACGCAAAGGTATTCGGAAACAACAACGACGACGTTCACGCGTGTCCCTCGTGTGAACGTAGCAGAGGTATGGACACGGAAGCGAGCGGCGGTCTGTAACGCGTTCTCCTCCGGAAAACGTAAGACGCGCCCACACGCATGTCGGTTAGATGCTGAACCTGTGTAAGGAGATAGCCGACGCCGTCCATGAGGTAGTCGAACCCGCTCTCGGCGACCCCGGCGGCGGTGAAGTCGTCGGAATGGGTGCGGACGGAACACCCACGAAACGGATAGACGAGGTTGCGGAGGAGCGCGCGCTTGAGGTCGTGGACGGGTACGACGACCTGCGTGTCGTGACCGAGGAGGCTGGCGAACGCGTCTACGGCGACCCGACGCATACGGTCGTTCTCGACCCCGTCGACGGTACGTACAACGCGACACACGGTATACCTCTTCACTCCGTCTCCGTGGGTATAGCCGACGGCGACTCGGTCGACGACATGCAGTACGCGTACGTACGTGAGCTAAACACCGGCAGGTCGTACACGGCGGAGCGCGGCGAAGGCGCTTACTTCGAGGGTGAACCCCTCTCGGTATCGGGCGAGTCGACGCCCGCGAAGATGACCGTCGGCGGCGTCTACAACATCGAAGGCTTCGACCCGACCGAGTTCGACCGTCTCCGTCTTCTCGGCTGTTCGAGCCTCGAACTCTGTTACGTCGCCGCGGGGAGGCTCGACGCCTTCGTCGACATGCGCGCCTACCTACGTGTCGTCGACTTCGCCGCCGCGAAGCTCGTAATAGAGGAGGCGGGCGGTGTTGTCACCGACGGCTACGGCGACAAACTCCATCAGGTCGTAACGCCCGAACAGCGTTCGAGCGTCGTCGCCGCCAGCCCTGAGGGTCACGAAAGCACGCTTGAGGTACTGGGGGTGTCGTCTTGAGGGTCGGTATCGTCTCTTACTACGTCCGGGGTACCGCATACGAGCCTAAGAGCGACGCACACGCGCGACGCCTCGACGAGTCGCGCGCCGTCGTCGAACGTCTCATAGACTTCCTCGACGACCGTGGCGTGGATGTCGTCGTAAACCTCGAAACCGCGGAGGTTCTCGGCGTAGACGGGGTTCCTGTCACAGAGATGGAGGACACCGCGGACGTCGTTCTCGCCGTCGGNGGCGACGGAACCGTCCTGCGCACCTTCACGCATATGGANGACCCCGTNCCCGTCCTGTGCATAAACACGGGTCGTGTCGGCTTTCTCGCAGGTGCAACGCCACAGAACGCCCTCGACAAGGTCGCCGAGGTGCTCGACGGCTACGACGTCGAACACCGCGCGCGTATCTCCGTCGAGGTCAACGGCGAACCCCTCCCGCCCGCGTTAAACGAGACGGTCGTCGTGACCTCACGTCCCGCCAAGATAATGGGGTTCGACGTCTACCACGACGACGAACTCGTCGAAAGCGTACGCGCCGACGGTCTGGTCGTCGCCACGCCGACGGGTTCGACGGCGTACTCTATGAGCGCGGGCGGACCTCTCGTAGACCCGAACGTCGAGTCACGTCTCGTCGTCCCCCTCGCACCTTTCCGTATGAGCGTCGCGCCCTGGGTACTCGGCTCCGACGCCGAGACGAGGCTCGTACCCACGCTCGTCGAAAAGTCTGCGACTGTGGTCGTCGACGGCGACGAACACGCCGAGGTCGGACGCGGCGACGAGATTAGCTTTAGGCGCGCCGAGAACGACGCGCTGTTCGTCGACACGGGCGACACGTTCTTCGAGAAGATACGTAACAAGCTCTCGTGACCGAACCGACGTGACGTTTTTGTCGCACGCTGACGAAGGACGACCATGGTCGGAAGCTACATAGACCACACGATGATACGTGTTGAGGATCGAGAGGAGTCGATCGACTGGTACCGCGAGAAGCTCGACTGGGTCGTCCACCGCGAGGTCAGTATGGAAACATTCGACCTCATCTTCATAGGTCCGGAGGATTCGGACGACGACGACCATCTCATAGAACTCACGTACAACCACCCCGACGACGAGACGGGCGAGAAACAGACGTACGACTTCGGCGACGCATGGGGTCATTTCGCCATCGCTGTCGACGATGTCTACGATACGTACGACGAACTCATGGAACGCGGCGTCGAAGACTACCGCGACCCCGACTCGTGCGGCGGTTCGTACGCGTTCGTCAAGGATCCCGACGGGCACGAGATCGAACTCGTCGAGCGCGACCTGTAGAGTCGTCGTAACTACTTAATGCATGGCTTTAGAAACAACGGATATGGTACAGCTCTTCGCCTTCCCGTTTGAGGGGTTCGACACCGACTCGCTCCTGATGGTCGGCTCTCTGCTTCTCGTCTCGGTTCTGCTCGTCCAGATCGCCCTTATTTACAGGAGACGTTCCTCGTCGGATCCGCCCCAACCCAACCCCGCCGAGGCAGGCGACGGCGAAGGTATGGTAGTCTGCCCCGAATGCTCACAGCCCACCGAAGCCGAGTACCGTTACTGCCGTTACTGCGCGAGCGACACGGGCAGGAGCTACATCGGCTCACGCGGCGACGATAGCTCGAACGGGAGCGGTATGCTCTGAGAAGCGGGGTTCGACGGTCGTCGTAGCCCTTGGTTTTTTGAGGAGGCGTTCATATATGGATACGGGTGGAAACCATGGGAATGGGTGCATATGACGAGAGCGAGCAGAACAGACGCGAAGAGACGAAGCAGGTAGACGACGAAGAGGCGGAGCAGATAACCACCGACCAGTACGACGGCGACGTTTCCTACGACACACCGGAGACGGCTGACGTTTTGATGGAGAACTTCAGACGCGGAGATGACGGAGCCTGACGGAAGGAGTCGAGGACTCCGACGCGGTTTCCAACATGCTTAACGTCGTCCGTGTCCGTTTTTCGACGTGTCAGCCATAGAGACGGAAGACCTGCGTAAACGGTACGGTGACCTGCAGGCGCTCAAGGGCGTGTCGCTCGAAGTCGACGAAGGCGAGTTCTTCGGTCTTCTCGGTCCCAACGGCGCGGGGAAGACGACGTTCATAAACATACTCGTCGGTCTGGTCAAGAAGAGCGGTGGCGAGGCGCGTGTCTTCGGGTACGACGTAGAGGACGACTACCGCGAGGCGCGCGACGCCATCGGTCTTGCGCCTCAAGAGTTCAACGTCGACCGTTTCTTTCCTATACGCGAGGTTCTCGTCCACAAGGCGGGGTACCATGGGGTACCAAAGGATGTCGCGGAGGAGCGCGCCGACGAAGCACTCCGGACGGTCGGAATCTACGACAAACGCGACACGCGTTTCCACTGGCTCTCCGGCGGTATGAAACGGCGTTTCATGCTCGCTCGCGCCATGGTCACCGACCCCGATCTTCTCATACTCGACGAACCGACAGCGGGCGTCGACGTACAGCTACGCCACGACCTCTGGGAGATAATCACGCGTATGAACGAGGAGGGGACGACGGTTCTACTGACGACCCACTACATAGAGGAGGCTGAGAGACTCTGCGACCGCGTCGGTATACTCGACGAGGGCGAGGTCGTCGAGGTTTCGTCGCCCGACGAACTCATGTCGCGCGGCACGGACACCGTACGCGTGACTCTCGCGGGCGAGATCGACGCCGTACCCTCTGCGCTCAACGGGAAGGTGAACGGAGGCGCGGACGCCGATGGGTACGAGGCGCGCGTTGAGGACGGCGAACTCGTCGTTGAGACGCGTAACGCGGGCGCGACGCTCGCAGAGGTCATGCGCGCTCTCGACGACGCGGGGCACGATGTCGTCGACGTAGAGATGTCGCGCACCTCTCTCGAAGAGATCTTCGTCGAGGTGACACGTGACCACGGCGACGTAACCCGCGCGCCGGAGGGTGACGCGTGAGCACGCGGTCGTACGGTCTTCCGACGGGCTTTGTGACCCTGATGCGGCGCGAGGTTCTGCGTTACATACGTCGTCCGCGGAACACGTTCATGCCGCCCCTCATAACGAACGTACTTTACTTCTCCGTCTTCGGCGTCATACTCGGAAACCGCGTCGGCGAGATACAGGGCGTCTCTTACATACTTTTCCTTCTACCCGGTCTCGTCGTACTCGGCGCTATCTCCAACTCGTTCGAGAACTCGTCGTTCTCCATCTTCCACGGACGTTGGAACGAGTATATACAGGCGACGACGACCTCGCCGCTTTCGTACACGCATATGGTTCTCGCGTACGTCCTTTCGAGCGCCCTACGCGGCGTCCTCATCGGTATCCTCATAACGGGCGTCGGCGCTATCTTTACCTCTGTAACCGTACGGAACCCGTTCTACCTCGTCGCCTTCATACTCGTCATCACAGTTCTGTTCTCCGCCCTCGGCGTCGTCGGCGGTCTATGGGCGCGCGACTTTGACTACCTGACGGTAATGAACCAGTTCCTCCTCCGCCCTCTCGTCTTCTTCGGCGGTATCTTCTACTCGCTCGAAGTCCTGCCGACGCTCTGGTTCTACGTCTCGCTCCTCAACCCGATGGTCTACATGGTAAACGGCGTCCGTTACGGCTTCCTCGGCGCGGACGCCGTCGACGTGGGACCCAACGCCGCGCTCGTGGTTCTGACGACCGCGGCGGTTGCCGTCGTAGCCCTCGATATCGTGCTGTTCCGCCGCGGGTACGGGCTTACGGAGTAGGATCTTTCCGGAAGACGACATGACGTACCCCCTGGTTTAACACAGCGATGTACTGTCTCCGAGGAGGATCCCGACCTTGTCCGGTAATGAGTAGTACCGAACCCAACCTCCGTGTTCTACTGACTCACGGTTCGGAGAGCGATCCAAACTCGTACACAACGGATTCGGTATCCCCGTTATCGTAAATTACCACGACCTCTCTTCCTTCGACGCTCGGATTGCTGTTCGGGGGTTCAAACCATGCGGTATCACCCGCACTGAGGCGTTGACTTGGGGGTGGAGTTCCGTAGTTATTCAGCTCCCTCCAAGAAAGACGGTCGGCTGGACCCGGAGAGCCGTCTTCGTGTTGGATCCGGGTACCTTTGAATGCGAGGAACAGTTCGTCGTTCCTAACATTACCAGCGGTAATCACATTAACCTGTACTTCATTAGGTGACTTGTCCCTAACGTCTACAACATCCACGACAGCTCGCTCCGCAGGCTCGTTCTGATCAGAAAGTTCTACCACTGTCGTACCGATAACCGCGGCTAGTATTACCGTGATAGCTACCATGAGAATAACCCCTATTACAGGGGAGACTGCCTTAGCTTTCTTCTGAGTACCTCCAACTCTGTGTGATTTCATGCGGTGTTATACTGAGTACATCTTGCTCGGAAATAAGTATATCCCTCAGTACCTTAGAAAGCCAACATATTGGGATGTCGCGGTCGATATCGTGCTGTTCCGCCGCGGTACGGGCTTACGGGGTAGGGTCGTCGACCGACGTTAGTTCGTTTCCCGTCCGTCGACTTCGCACCTCGAATCTCCACGGGAGTCCGTCGAGTGCTTCGCGCACAGCGTCCTCTATCTCCTCCCAGTCGTCACCGTCGGGTTCGCGGTCGTCGGCGAGTTCGACCTCTATGTCGACCGGTGCGTCGAAGTAGTCGGTGCGTTTGGGTTCTCCAAGCATAACACGAAGGTTTTTGCGCCGACCGCGTATAACTCCAACCGAATGACCGTCGAAGCCGTCAGCGGTGACTGTCTCGAATATCTCCGTGAGGGCAACCTCTCCGATGTCGACCTGACGTTCCTTGACCCGCCGTTCAACCAAGACAAGGAGTATCCGAGCCACGACGACGCGATGGATACGGACGCCTACTGGTCATGGATGCGTGATGTCTGCGATGCCGTCCACGACATCACCGCCGACGGCGGCGCTGTCTACCTCATGCAACGCGAAAAGAACGCCGAGGGTGTTCTGCGTGTTCTACGCGAAACCGGCTGGACTTTTCAGAACCTCATCGTCTGGCGCAAGACGACCTCCGCCGTTCCGTCGAAGTACCGTTTCGGCAAGAAGTACCAGATTATCGCGTTCGCCACCAAGGGCGACAAGCCCGCGACGTTCAACCGTCTGCGCCACGACCCGCCGACGCCTGAGCATTACGACCGCGAGCGCGAGAACGGCGTCTACCTCACTGATGTCTGGACGAACGTGCGCGAACTCACGTCGGGGTACTTCGCGGGCGACGAACCGTTACGCGACGGCGACGGTGAACGTGTACACAAGCAACAGACGCCGCTCGAACTTGTCACCCGCGTCGTTCTCTCCTCAACGATGCCCGGTGATAACGTACTCGACCCGTTCGCGGGCACGGGAACAACAGGCGTCGTCTGCGACCAGCTCGACCGCGACGCCGTTCTCGTAGAGAAGGACGACGGCTACCACGACGTCATAGAGGAGCGTCTCGCGGAACGCCGCCCTGCCGACGACATCACTGAACTGTACGACGACTATACATGTACGGAAAATCTCGACGAAATATGGGGCGGTCGGGGCGTGGAAGACGCAGGCGGACAGGAGGACATAACCTCGTTCGCTAAGGACGGCTGACGGCGACGTAGAACCCGTCTTGCCTGTCCGGCTTCCCGTGGGTAATCCTCTTCGTTTCTACATCCGCGTCTATCTCCGAACCCAGCTCCTTCGATGACTCGTACCCATCCGCCGGAAAGATTAGCGACAGGGCGTTGGACGGAACCTCGGGATGCTCGTTCGGATTGAGGTCGTTGTCGACCTCGTACATGATGCGGTAACGTATCTTGACGCCCGTCGATGTCTTGCGCGTTCTGCTGAAGTGGTTACGGACGTACTCTTCACCGTCTATGATGTCGAGTAGGTCGTCGTACCTGTCCTCGTCGACATCCGGACGTATCTCCTTCAGTACGTCCCCGATTGTCTCAGCTATCGCCGACGACTCGGAGTCACCGAAGTAGCTTCCATGGACGAACGAGACAGTCGGGTCGTCGTTCCGGTTTGTACGCACGAGGTAGTATACGTCGCGTTTCTCCGTGAAATCCGGGTTGTCCTCCGCCTCCAGTAGGTACTCTCGCATACTACGTTTAGTCTGACCGCTCGTCTTTTCGAGGTCAACGACGCTCTTCTCCCCGCTTGGGTACGTTGAGTTGAACGACGTTACGGTCGAACTCTTGCTATCCTTGACCTCTATCATAGCGCCGTCGCGGAGTATCATATCGGGAAAGGAGCGTTTACTCCTGTACGCGACGAGTTCGTCGTTGAAGTCGTAGTCCTCTATATTTTCGTCGAAACCTACGAATGCATTGGCTTCGTCTGTGAGTTCCGCGAACAGTTCGTGTATCGGCTTCTCCATACCACGTTTCGGTGCGACGAGCTAATGTAGCCTGGCCTGTCGCATAGGTTCGTATGACAAACCCCTTTACCTGCCGTCGCCTCGCGTCCGTATGCGCCTGTCGACGAGCCGTACCGAGACGCGTGACCTCGGACTCGCTTGGCTCGCACTCACGCTCGGCTTTACACTCCTCCTTACCGACCTCGGTAGCATCGCGCGCGGCTTCAACGCCGACGCCTTCGTCGGTACATTCGTCGCGGCTTTCGGTACCGCGGGCGCGGGTTTTCTTCTCCACGAACTCGCCCACAAGCTCGTCGCTCAGAGGTACGGCTACCCCGCTGAGTTCCGCGCCGACTATGAGATGCTCGCCGTCACGATCGCGTCGGGCGCTCTCGGCTTCCTGTTCGCCGCGCCGGGTGCGGTACACGTCCGCGGGCGTGTCGACGACCGCACCAACGGCGTCGTGGCTCTCGCTGGACCCGCGACCAACCTCGCGCTCTTCGCGCTCTTCGTACCCGTCTCCCTCGTCGCGGGCGACGGCTTCATCGGCTACGCGGCGTCGCTCGGCGTTTTCGTAAACGCGCTCCTCGCCGCGTTCAACCTCGCCCCGTACGGACCCCTTGACGGACGTAAGGTTCTCGCGTGGAACCGCCGTGTCTACGCCGTCGTTCTCGTCGTCGCCGTCGCCGTCGCGGCGTACTCGTTCCTCTCTCTCTGAACCGCCGACCGCAACCGACTTGTCTCTCGCACCCACACCCCGACCATGGACTACGCAGACGCAGGCGTCGATATAGACGAGAGCGACGACGCCGTCGCGGCGCTCGCCGCGAGTATCGCAGGCGGAGGCGGTGAGTACGCGGGTACGTTCGAGTACGGTGACGACACGCTCGCGCTCACGACAGACGGCGTCGGCACCAAGATACTCGTCGCAGAGGCGGTCGGTGACTACTCGACGGTAGGCATCGACTGTGTGGCGATGAACACGAACGACCTCGTGGCTATGAACATCGAACCTCTCGCCTTCGTCGACTACCTCGTCGTTGAGGAACCTGACGACGATATCTCCGCCGAGATAGGCGAGGGACTCGCCGAGGGCGCAGAGCGCGCGGGCGTTTCGGTCGTCGGTGGTGAGACAGCCGTCATGCCTGAGGTCGTCGACGGCGTCGACCTCGCGGGTTCGTGTGTCGGCGCGGCGGACGACGGTATAACCGACGGCTCACGCACCGAACCGGGCGACGCAGTCGTCGGTATACCGTCGAACGGCGTCCACTCGAACGGTCTGACGCTCGCACGTAAGGCGCTCACGGGCGGCGACAAGGATGCGTACGCAGAAACCGTCCCGTACGCCGACGCGACGGTGGGCGACGAACTCCTCGAACCGACGCGTATCTACACATCGCCGCTCGAAGCGGCGCGCGAACACGACGTACGCGGTATGGCGCATATCACGGGCGGCGGCTTCACCAACCTCGAACGTCTCGCAGACGCGCGTTTCGTCGTCGACGACCCCCTGCCCGCACAGCCCGTGTTCGACCTGATCGCCGAACGCGGCGACGTAGACGAGGACGAGATGTACAGAACCTTCAACATGGGCACGGGGTTCGTCCTCGTAGTCCCCGATGACGAGGCGGAGGACGTCGCCGAGACGGTCGACGGACGTGTAATCGGACGTGTTGAGGAAGGCGAGGGCGTCGTCGTCGACGGTGTCGAACTCTGACCCCGATCGCCGGTGGATATATCTCCGTCCGGACAAAACACGGTCTATGTCACGAGAACTACCGCGGAGAACGACGGAGGCGGTTCTATGATGATAGACCCCTTCGACGGCGACGGCTACCTCCCGTCGAACGACAACGCATGGCTACGTATGGACGACCGTACAAACAGGATGATCGTCACGGGCGTCCTAATCTTCGACGACCGGGTTCCGTACGACGACCTCGTCGACCGTTTCGACGACAGGCTCACGAGGTTCGACAGGTTCAGACAGCGTCTCGTAGAGCCTTGGCACGGGATGCGCCCACGGTGGGAGGAGGATCCGCTCTTCGAGGTCGAGAACCATGTCACGCACGTCGCGCTCCCCGAACCTCAGGGGGAGGAGGAGTTTCAGGGGTTCGTCGGCGACGTTATGGACGACGATCTTGACCACGGTAGACCGCTCTGGCAGACGTGGCTCGTCGAGGGCGCTGGCGACGGCGACGGTAACGCGCTCGTCGTCCGTATCCACCACGCGCTCGCCGACGGCTTCGCACTCCTATACGTCCTGTTCGGTCTCGCCGACAACCCCGACGAGATAGAGCTACCCATCGGTGAGCTACCTCCGCTTCCCGGAGAGGAGGGAGCCAACGGAACCGACGACACCGACAGCCGTCTACCCGACGCCTCCTCTCCGCTCGAAAGACTGTCCCGCGGAGCCAAAGCCGCGGGTTCGGTTCTCTCCTCCTTCCCTCTCTCGCGCGAACCCGAAACACCGTTGCGCGGACGCCTCACCGCCTCCAAACGCGTCTCGTGGACACGAACCTTCGGTCTTGACGACGTAAAGTCAGCGGCGCACTCACACGACGGCACACTCAACGACCTCCTTATGGCTGTGACGGCGGGTGCCTTCCGGAGGTATACGGAGGAACGGGACACCGAGGTACCCCAAGACCTCGAACTCACGACGGCGATGCCCGTCAACCTCAAGCCTCTCGCAGACCGCGACGAACAGCTTGGTAACTACTTCGGTCTCGGCTTCATCGACCTTCCCGTCGGCGTCCGCGACATACGGCGACGCGTCCGTGCGGTACAGGATCGGACGGGGGTTCTCAAGCAGGGAACCGAAGCGCGTATGACCTACTCCGCCCTCGACGCCGTCGGCGCGATGCCTGATTCCGTACAGGACGTTGCGTCGACGGCGTTTAGGGGGCGCGTAACCGCCGCCATCACCAACGTTCCGGGACCTCTCGAACCTCTTGAAATCGCCGGTACGGAGGTGGACGACATAATCTTCTGGGCACCGACGACGGAGGATATCGGTATAGGTCTGAGCATATTCAGCTACGGCGGGCGTGTACGTATAGGCGTCGCCGTCAATGAGAACGTCGTCCCCGAACCCGACGCGCTCGCAGACGCCTTCGAGGAGGAGATGGAGGAGGTGCTCGCGTCTACCGCGGCTAACCCGTGACGCGTTTCAGAACCTCGTCGCGCGACGTACCGACGCCGAGCGACGAGAAGAAACGTGCCACGTTCGCGCAGTCGTTCTCCAGAAGGTCGTCGGCGCGCGGATGTTTGACATCGACCGACTGTCCCATATCGATGACGACCACCTCGCCGTCGTGTATCAGAAGGTTGTACTCGCTCAGGTCGCCGTGCACGATACCCGCATCGTGGAGGCGCGAAGCGTATTCGACGACGACCTCGTAGCACGTCTCCGGGTTCTCTAAGCCAACCTCGTTTAGGCGCGGCGCGCGTACGCCGTCGTCGCCGACGAACTCGGAGACGAGGACGTTACGTTCGTGTGCGACGGGTTCGGGTACGTTCACACCCGCCTCGGACGCGCGCCGCAGGTTGGAGTACTCGCGCCGGACCCATTCGACGACGAGTTCCTTCTTGCTCCGCGCCCCCTCGAAACGCGGGTCGCCTTCGAGATACTTACGCATACCGTCGAACGACGACGCCGCGACGCGGTAGATCTTTAAAGCCACCTCACCGTCCGCACCGTCCGCCTCAACGACGTTCGCCTCCTTACCCGACGAGACGACACCGCCGACGGCGCGTACGTGACCGTCGCTAACGAGCTTGTACAGGGCGCGTAACGTCGGTTCGTCGAAGACTTCCGCCTCAACGTCGTACGCATCCGAGTCCTTGATACGCTCCTCGAACTCCCTTAGCTCGGCGTCGTCGACGGCGCGCTCACGTTCAACCGTCTCGTCCTCGTCTATCTCACCCGCAAGCTCCTCGTCGTGTGTGCGCTCGGCGTCGGTCGGTTCGNGTTCGTCTTCCACGCCCGAACTCAGGGATGCGTTTGGAAAAGGGTTGTTTATAGCCCCGGTCAGAACAGACCGAGTATAAACCCGATACCCATGACCGACAGTACGACCGCGGAGAAAACCGGGAGGTATGGCGTGTAACGTTCTACCTTCTCCTCGTACCTATGGTAACCGCCTATCAGGAGCAACGTGAGTCCGACGATACCGGCTATGACCGTGAGGGCGTAGACGGTCATCAGTTCGAGACACCGGTTCGAACCCGCGCACAGCGCGATAATTTCGAACTCCTCCTCGTGTGCGAACCCAAGAACGAAAGCGAACCATGCGATACCCAAGATACCTCTGTCTGCGGCTTCTTCGGGATCCGCGTGTGTGTGAGAACCTCCGCCGACGTACGGAACGCTTTTCCCGATATACCCGAGCAGGCTTCCGGCTTCTTTTGAGCCTACGTCTTGGTGTGCCTCACCGTCCTCGTGTACATCTTCATGCTCGTCTCTATGTTCGTCAGCGCGTGCTTCCCCGCCGGAACGGTCGTGTTCCTCTCCTGTACCGTGTCCGTGCGTGTGCCCATCCGTCCCGTGCGAACCGCCGCCAAGGTACTCGCGGACACCGAGCGCGATGAGTAAGACGCCTGCGACCAGACTCACACGACCGCCTATCTGAACACCCTCGAGGACGGTAATCGGTTCGTTGATCTGTGTGAGACTGAAGTACGACTTTGCGTAAAAGAAAGCCGCAACCATCGTTATGCTACTAACGAGATGTCCGATACCGATGGTGAGACTTGCGGCGGCTCCGTGGATCCATCTGTTCGTCTTATCCATCGCGTACGAGGCGGCGACAGGCCATCCGTGTCCGGGTTCTATCCCGTGGACGGCACCCAGTAGGACGGCACCGAGGAACAGACCGTAACTCTCGTTTAACATCGGTTGGTTAACGGTACGGTCGAAACGTGTATAACAGCTGTTAATACCCGAACCGGGATACCGTAATACTCAGGCATTCGTGAACCAAACGTTCTGGTATGAGAACCAGCTTCAAAATACCCGACGAGACGGTTGAAGAGTTCGACGCCGTCTGGAAGGAAGAGGGCATAGGGAACAGGTCAAGGGCTGTCAGGGAGGCGATGCTGGAGTATATCGAAGCCCATTCAAAGCTCGAAGAGACGGCAGGAGAAGTGATCGCACTCGTCGGATTCGACTACCGCTACCACGACGTGATTAAGAGGCTTCACGGTATCGAGCACGGGTATCAGGACGTGATACTCAACACGAGCCATACGCATCAGGGGGAGATCTGTCTCGAATCCTTGTTCTGCAGAGGTGCGGCAAGCCGTGTACGTGACCTCACGTATGAACTCCGTGACTTCGATGGGGTGCGTCGTGTCAAGACGATGGTGATACGCGGTGAGTAAGCTTCCGAACCCTTGAAACGTTCCCCGAAACCCCGGGTTCGGTGTTGCCTATACCGCCGCGGGTTCGCGTTCCCCGTCGGTCGGTTCGCGTTCGTCTTCCACGTTCCGTCTGCGGGGTGAGCGCGGAAAAGGGTGGGGTTAGCCGGGCAGAAAGCATTTGTCGCGTGCTTCTTTATCGCCGACATGCCGACGCGCCGTTCGTTCCTCGCAGGCTCCGCTGGCGTTCTCACCGGCTGTCTCGGTGGCAACGACAACTCCTTGGAGGAATCCGCCGGACTCCAAGAACTCGTCGTCTACTGGGTGGTTACCGACCCCCCGGAGGATGTGCCCGTAACCCACATTGATGAGATAGACAACGAAACAGTCGTGGAAGTGGTCGAGGAAGCCGACGAGTATCTTGACGACGAGGAGAACCGCGAGGAACTGGAGACGGCGGCTGAACCCGATGACAACGTCGTTACCGTCCGATCGGTCGGGAGGAGTTTCGATAACAATGAGCAGTTCCGGTCTGTTGAGGAGACGTTGAACAGCCTCCTGCGGTTGAACGACGAACATGGGTTTTTGATTCCACAGGACGGGCCGTTGATAGAGTCTAAGATGGGTAACCTATACGTGGTGAACACTTAGCAAAAGGAGACAGATGAACCGACGTACATTCCTCGCCGGTTCCGCTGGTGTTCTCACCGGCTGTCTCGGCGGCGACGGCGGCAACGAGACGAACGAGAGCGACGACGAAGGCGAAGCCGACTTCGCCGTAACCACCTCCAAGAACACGGTCGAACCGCCGCGTGACACCGTTGAGCTCACTCTGACGAACGAAGGCGACGGTTACGGCGGCTAC
>JGI1684J13235_1000503_pt1 | contig 14578 bp, 19 predicted proteins | sample PonA232FremontCA_2_FD_13235 | JGI IMG/M metagenome (IMG submission 13235) | reverse complement strand
CGACAGTGTCCGGAGCCTCTCCCCCGTCTGAGATACTTTCGAGCGCGGAGGTATCGACCGAAGGTGACGGAGAGACGTCTACGTCCCCCTCACGCCATCCCCCTGTGAGAGAAAGTAGCTTCCCGACTAAATCCACTACACGGTACGAAGCACCACTGATATTTAACTTTATTGGGGCGTCCCCGTCGGTCGTCGGTCGTAACGAACCGTTCGTCTTATTCGGGCGTGATGTCTCTGCGTATACATGTATCCGTACGGAATCAACCGTCGGAAGCCGAGACCTGCGGTGGTCTCCCTCGGTGACCTGCTCGTCGTCACGGGTCTCGTCGGTGTAGGCACCTTACACCACGGCGGTACCGATCCGCTCCGTTTCGTTATGGTCGCGTTTCCGTTCGTACTCGGCTGGTTCGCCGTCGCTCCCGTAGCGGGTGCGTACGGCGTCTATCCGTCGATCAGAAACGAACTCTTCGCCACCGTCGGGGCTTGGACTGTCTCAGCGCTCATCGGTCTCGGTATACGTTCGACGAGCCTGTTTCCGGGTAGCTCTCCGCCGTCGTTCGGCTTCGTCATGGTCGCCCTCGGCGGGGCTACTGTCGTACTCTGGCGGTTCGTCGTTCTGCGCGCCCTCGTGCGCGTCGTCAGGTTGACCAGATAGCCTCTGCGCCACCGCCTGCGTAGTCGCGCGTCCAGTATACCTCGAACGTGTCGGTGGTCTGGAACCTGTCGTCTATCTCAAACATCACGACGCCTTCGCGCGTACGTCCACGTGTCGGACCACCCTCGTACTCATCGTCCTTGCGTCTGTCGACGGGTTCGTACGCTTCGTCGCCGACGAACAAAGTAAGCTCGTCGCGTTCGGGCATCTCGACGAGATCGCGTGTATCCTTGGTGGTACGGACGTGAACCAGAGCGTACCTCATCTCGTCACCCGCCCTGTCGAAACGCGCCTGACCCTCGTCGTCGGTGTAGGTGTACGAAGGCGTCAGACGTACCTCGTAGAACTCCTCGGTTCCGTCGACGGTCATCGTTACGTCGTCGGGGTTGACGTACCCGTCGCCGAAGCCGAGTTCACGTACCTCCGCCGTCGTGGACGACATGTCGCCCGTCGCCCCAACGGTGAGGCTGTACTCTCCGACGTAGTCGGGACGGAAAGCCCCCGTCGCGTCGCGCGTCTCGCCCGCGGGTACGTCGACCGAAACCGTCGAGACCCCCTCGTCGCCGCCGGGTGTCCGCACCGTCACCGCTGTCTCGAACGTGCCTCTGGCTTCACCGACGTTCTCGACGGAAAGCGACCACTCTACCGACTCACCAACCTCCGTCGTAGACGGCGTACCGAAAGACAGTACCTCGAACTCTGCCGTCGCGGGTTCTTCGGTATCCGTCTCGTTACCTACGTCGGTCGTTTCCCCATCCGTGTCGGTTTGGTTCCCTCTCTCGTCCGTCTGATTACCGTTCCCTCCGTCCTGCTCCTCCTCAGGAACCTCGTTGAGACATCCTGACAGACCGAGTACGGTCGCCGTTCCGCCTATAATCACCTGCCTTCTGGTTCTCATGTTCCTAACGAAAGCCCCCACCGACTTAATTTTACGCCTTACCTTCGTCGACCGCTCCACGGGTACGGAATAACAGGTTTTATCCTTGTAGCCGCGCTTTCCACAAACATGTCTGAGGAAAGCAAGTCGGGACGCGTGACACGTAGCGCAGGACGTTTCGGTTCCGCGGTACGGACGTGTGGGACGTAAACGCGTAGCCGACATAGAGGAAGAGATGAACGACGACCACGAATGCCCCGAATGCGGAGAGGACAAGGTTTCGCGCACCGACACGGGCATCTGGGAGTGCGCCAAGTGCGGCTACCGTTTCGCAGGCGGCGCTTACAGCGTCACGACACCGGGCGGCGAAACCGTCGAGCGCGCCATACGCGAGGCGCAGGAGGACTGATGCCGTACAAGTGTTCGCGGTGCAAGAGGCAGGTTGACCTCGGTGACAGACGCGGAATCAAGTGCCCGTACTGCGGACACCGTATCTTCCTCAAGGAGCGCGGTGGCGGCGTCCAACGCGTCGATGTCAGATGAGGAAGACGACCGGTGTAGACTGTTTCTGGAGATAGACGACGAGGTGGCGCGCCGTGCGATAGCGCCTGAAACCGGCGATCTCGAAGGAGCACACGCCGAACTCACTCAGGAAGGCGTCGTTGTAACCGCCCAAGACCCACGTACGTTACGCGCCGCGCTCAACGGCTGGACGCGTCTCGTCTCCGTTGCTTCTGATGACCGTCTTTAACCCTGACTTCCGCTCTCCTTCTCCATCTCCTCGTCTATCTCCTCGACTATCTCGTCTATCTTACCGCGCACGCGTCCCTTCGCGTTGTTGTACGGCTTGCTGAGACCCGTAACACCTCCTATGAGACGCATGAGACGTATCAGGACGTACGAAACCATGAACGTCGGTATAGAGACGCCGAGACCGAGCCAGAAAGCGAGTAGCTCCGTCGTTGTCCACCAGTACTGTAACGCCCACAGGAATACTAACGCGGATATGTAGGTCGCATACCGGAGATCCCTTCTCTGACCTTCTTCACTCAGCATACATACCTCTGAGTCGTCTACCATTATCAAACTTACGTCGCCCGTCCTCGTGAACGAAGACTTTTATGCGTCGCCTGACAACCTCGGTACATGGGAGCAGAACTTCCGCCGGAAGCTCAGGAGAAGCTACAGAAGCTACAGGAGATACAGGAACAGCTCTCGGAGATAGCGATGCAGAAACAGCAGTCGGAGCAACGTCTTCAGGAGGCGGAGCGCGCGCTCGAACTCCTTGAAGAGACGGGTGAGGACACGACGGTCTACAAGAGCGTGGGCGACGTTATGGTGGAGTCGAGCCGTGACGAAACAGTCGAGGAACTCCGCGAGGAGACGGAGACGGTTGAGGTACGTGTCGAGTCTCTGAAGAAGCGCGAGCAGAAGACGGAGGAGCAGTTCGAGGAGCTTAGGGACGAGGTTCAGGGCATGCTCGGCGGACTCGGCGGCGCTCTTGGCGGTGCGGGCGGCGGACCCGCTCAGTAAGTGACCGTCGAAGACGCACGCGCGCTCGATATCGAATCCCTCGCCGACGCCGTCGAGTCGGTCGGCTTCGAATGCACCGACTGCGGCGAATGCTGTACGTCGGGCGACGAACCGCTTGCGGTAACGGTCTTTCCTGACGAGCGTAGGCGTCTCGCCGGTGCCGTCGGCGCTTCGCCCGACGACGTTACGGAGCCTTCGCCGTTCGGGGACGAAGAGACGTTCGAGTGGACGGTAAGACGCGACGCGTGCGGCGACTGTTTCTTCCATCTACGATGCGCGTCCCGCCGTCTGCCGCACCTATCCGTTCGCTGTACGTTTCGACGCGGTGGATGAGGCGGAGAACGCGGAACGCACCGTCGAAATCGACGACGGTACGGACGCGACGCTCGTCGTCGGCGAATGTGAGGGTACGGGACGCGGTATAACCCGCGACAAGGCGCTCGAACTCGCACGCGAAGTAAAGGAACGTACGGTCAAGGAGGAGCGCGAGGCGCGCCGTACGGTCGAGAGGTACGAACCCGTTGAACCGCCCGACGGTGCCGTCGTCGTACACGACAGCGAGGGTGCGCATACCGTCGAGAACGACGGTTAGTTTCTGGGCCAGGCGCGCGAGAAAGAGTCGAAGAAGTCGTCGCTCGTATCGACGAGTACGTACTCCGCACCGCGTGACTCGGCGTGTTCCTCGACAGCGCCAAGATGGTCGTCGAGACGTTCCTCGTACTGCTGTTTCGTCCTGTTTCCGACGTACGTTCTGACGTTTGTCTCCGTTTCGATACCTTCGAGTATCGTGTCACCCGTCGCGGGTAGATCGAGCTCCTCGGACGAAAGGGTGCAGACGAGACGCAGATGGTGGTCGGCAAGTGAGTCTATACCCTCCTGTATACCTTCGAGATCGCCTATGAAGTCGCTGACGATGAGGACGAGCGAACGCGAGCCTATCGTCTTGGCGTACTCGCTCAGTGCGCGTCCGAACTCGGCGCGTCCGTCGGGTTCGGTTTCGTTGACCGTATCTATAAGACCGAGTACCTCGCCCTCGTTCGACCGTCCTGAGTCGATACGTTCGAACGTGTCGGTGAAGACGGAGAAACGGAAGTCGTTGTTCTCCGCCGCGGCAAGGTAGGCGTAGCCGAGACCTATCTTTGCCGCGTAGTCGAACTTGTTGTCGTCACCTTCGCCGTACTCCATCGAACCGCTCGCATCAAGTATGACGTGGGTCGTCAGGTTACGTTCCTCCTCGTACCTCTTTATGTAGTACTCCTCCGTACGTGCGTACAGGTTCCAGTCGATCAGGTCGGTGTCGTCGCCCGCAACGTACTTCCGGTGGTCGGCGAAGATAAGACCCTCGCCCGTCTCCGAGGTCTCCTGTTCGCCCTGAAAGATAGAGTTGACCTTACGTTTTAGCTCGGAGTCGAACCTCTGGAGTTCGTAAAGGAAGTCTGCGTCTATCATTTTAGTATTTCGCGTACCACGTCCTCCTCCGTCCTTCCCTCGCGCTCCGCACGGAAGTCGACGATGATACGGTGCCTGAGGACGGGGATAGCCATCTCTTCGAGATCTTCCTCGCTGACGTAGCTACGTCCGCGTAGGAACGCGAGACCCTTGGCTCCGAGGACGAGCGAAAGCGTGGCGCGCGGCGAAGCACCGAACTCTATGTCCTCATGGTCGCGTGTCGCAGAGACGAGGTTTATCGCCCTGTCACGTATGTCGTCCGCGACGGGGACATCACGGACGAGTTCCTGTGCGCGCAGAAGCTCGTCCTTCGTAAGCACGCGTTCGACCTCTATATCGTCCTCGCGCTGACGCGTATACCGGTTGACTATCTCAGCCTCCTCGTCGAAGTTGGGATAGTCGAGCGTCAGCTTCAGCATGAACCTGTCCTGTTGCGCCTCCGGAAGCGGATACGTACCCTCCTGATCGATAGGGTTCTGTGTCGCAAGCACGAAGAACGGACGTGGTAGATCGTACGTCTCTCCGCCCGCAGTCACCTGCTCCTCCTCCATCGCCTCGAGGAACGACGCCTGTGTCTTAGGTGTCGCGCGGTTTATCTCGTCGGCGAGGACGATGTTTGCGAAAACCGGACCCTTCTCGAAGACGAACTCCTTGTCACCCGTCGCCGACTCGCGTATAACCTCGGTGCCCGTAACGTCCGACGGCATCAGGTCGGGCGTGTTCTGTATACGCGAGAAATCCATGTCGGTCACGTCCGCGACGGTGCGCACCATCATAGTCTTCGCAAGACCCGGATTGCTTTCGAGCAACGCGTTGCCGTCGCAGACCATGCAGACGAGCAGACGTTCGAGAACGTCCTCTAAACCGACTATCTTCTTCGATACCTCGCCCCGTACCCTTTCTATCTTCTCCTGTATCTCTTCTACCTGTTGGCTCATTCTTCACCTCTTATCTTTAGGTTGTACTCCTTAACAAGTTCGGCGTCCTCTATCTCCTCCTCAGGGCTGTACTCGGCGCGTTGCGACTGTACCTCGACGCCGCCCGTGTAGTCGTTTCCTCCGCCTGCGCTACCCGTCTCACCGCTTCCGTCGCCCCCCGTACCTGACCTACGGAGTTCGACATCCTGATCGTTCTCGCCGCGTGTCACCTCACCCGTCTCTCCCAGAACCTCACCGGGATCCTGTAGATCGTCGTACTGTCTCTCGCCGCCCGAACCCCCGCCGCCCTGTCCTTGGTCGGAGGCGCTGTCGCCGCCTCCGCCGAACGGGTTGTTTCCGAAAAGACCGTCGCCGAACCCCATTCCGCCTATCGACGCCGTCAGAAGAAGCGCACCGACACCGACGACGAGCGCGAGGCTACCTACTATACGACGGACGCTGACGAAGCCCTCGCTCGACGTGGTTCTTAGCTCTTCGAGTACGTCGCTGTACAGACGTTCCGCCATCTCGGTCTCCTCGTTGCGTCTGGCGGCGTCGCGCGCCGTCCTCAGCGCCTCCTCGACCTGCGGGTTCGCCTCCTCGAAGTACTCGACAGTCCGGCTACGGTAGACGAGGACGGCGTCGACTGCGAAGAAGACGACGCCCGCGACGACAGCGGCGACGGCGGAGCCGGGAACCGTAACCGCGTCGGTGCCGACAGTCGCGGGTAGCCACGAGAGGCTCGACGAGTCTATGACGAGGAAAACGGCGACGAAGACGAGCGTCGTCTCTATGGCTGAATGTAGGAAAGCCGCCTTCGCACCCTCACGCCGTATCTCCTTCTCGGCTTGGAGTAGCTCCTCGGCTCCGGTCATCTTGAGTACGCCCCCGGACCCCCGCCGACAGGCGTACATCCGTTGTTGTCATCGCCTTCACAGTTCTCATACATCTGTTCGTACACGTCAACGACCTCGCCGTACTGCCTTTCGAGGTCGTTTATCTCGTTTTCGAGTTCGACTATACGTCTCTGGTTGCTCTCGGCTTCCTCCTGCGCGTCGCTACGTTCCTGTCTCGCCTTCCTGAGGCTCTGACGCGCCTTTTCAGCCTCGTCCCTCTTCTCCTCAAGCCGGCTCTGTGCCCGCGTCAGGTTCTGTCTCGCACGTATCAGCTTGTTCTGAAGCTTCTCCCTGTCGGACTCGGCTTCACGTATCTCATCCGTGATGCCGCTGAAGTCCTCCATATCCTGTTTCAGGTTCTGAAGCTCCTTCCTCGTCGAGTTAAGCTTCTGCTGTTTCTGCTGTAGACGCTCCCTCGTGTCCTGAAGCTTCTGACTCGCGTTCTCCGTCGTGGCGTCGACGTTCTCCATCTGCTCCTGATAGTACAGAGTCGCACCTGCCGTACCCATCATCGACAGAGAGACGAGCGCTATCATGAAGACGTTGAGCCTCCCGCCTATGTATCCCATCTTCTTTTCCACCTCTACACCGCGTAACAGTATATGGCTTGTGCTTGGCTTACGTCCGGTCACGGACGGTGTCGACAGCCTCGCGCGCCGCCGTCCGTAGGCTGTATCCGTAGACGTCGTTTATCCTCCTCAACGAAACCTCGACGAGGTAGACGAGGAGAGCGACGAGGAGCGGGATCCAGCTAAGCCCCTGCTGTGTCTCGCGTGGCTCCGACGCGTGGCTCCGAACCTCCTGCGCTATCGCCGCCGTCTCCGTCGGTTCGTAGACGCCGCCGTCGGTCGACTCAGTCGCTCGGTAGATCGACGACGACATACCGAAGCCCGCGTACTCCGCGGCGTAGTTGACGGCGTACGTCGCGTCGCCCGCCGTCTTGAAGCCGCGTTCCGACGGCGTAACGGTTGCGACGTACTCGTTCTGGGACGTCTGCGAGAAGTCGAGTCCGTCCGACGGACGCGATCCGCCGCGGTAGCTTATCTCCGTCGTCTGTCCCACGCGCGTATCCTCAACGTCGTAGACGTCGCCTATGAGACGTTCGGGGTCGCCTATCGCCCAGTTTACCGACCGCGACATGAGCGCCGAGTCGGGTTCGCTGAGCAAGCCGCCGAGGACGCCGTTCCCCGTATGCGCCGTTACGGAGACGACGCGTCCGAGACCGTACCTGCCTGACGCGAGCGCGACATCGCCGCTACCCGTCGAGACGAGGAAACGACCCGTCGCCTTTACGCTCACCTCGTGTGCCGTCGGTAGCTCTGTCGTCGTCTCCACGCCGTCGGTGATGAAATGGCTCGAATCCACGATGGTTAGACCGCTACCCTGCGGTTGCTTGTCCTGTCCGCCGAAAAGGACGCGGAGACGTTCGGTCTGTGTCGCGCGGAAGAACGAACCGCCGCTCGCGTCGGCTATCTCGCGCATAACGTCCTCGTTCGTACTGAGTTCGCCCACGCCCACGGAGACGACGTTTATGTCCTGAGCACCGAGCCTGCGCGCCGTATCGATAGCCGTACCGCGCCGCTGTTCGTCGACGACGCCGTCGGATATCAGTATGATGTTGCCCGAACCGCCGAGCATGTCCTCAGCGCCCTGTAGACCTATTGATATGTCGGTGCTACCGCCCGACTGAAGACGCTGTATGGTTCTTCTCAGCTCGCCGCGCGCCGTGGAAAGCTCGCTTATCTCGTTTACGCTGTACGCGTTCTGGTTGAACGCCACGACGCCGACACGGTTACCGTCGCCCATCTGTTTGAGTGCGTCGAGGGCGAGACCTTTCTGTACGTCTATGCCCTCCCGCGTACTTCCCGACACGTCTATAAGCAGAACGACGTCGGAGGTTCTGCTCGTCTCGCCCGACTTGACGGGTACCATGTCGCCGAGAAGCGACTCCTCGTACCCACCCGTGTCGTACGCGTTGGGTCCCCCCGCGACGAGAAGACCGCCGCCGTCTATGACGTACTCCTGTAGAGCGCCGAGGTCACCCGCGGTGTTAGCGGGGAGGTTCTGCGTAACGACGGCGTAGTATCCGCTAAGATCCGACGGTACCGTCTCGGCGGTCTCTACGTCGTAAAGCTGGTTCAGGAGTTCGAGGAACGGATAACGATCCTTGCTGACGTACAGTATACTCGGACGTTCGACGACACGTACGGTTCTGTAGAACTCGTTGTTCGTCGTGTACGTGTCCTCACCCGATGCATCGACCGTCGCCGTCATCTCGTACGTACCCGTCGAACCGAACGTATGGCTAAACTCCTTACAGCCGGCATCGCCGCCTTTGCTCGCCACCTGCTCGCCGTCTATCTCGACAGTCACCGTTCCCGACGTTCTGTCGAGGTTGACTCCGTTGAGACATACGTTGAACGTCTCCTCGACGCCCTGACTCGCCTTCGACGGTCCTTCGAGACGGACCGCCTTCTCCGCCTCCGTCGCCGACAGGTTGACGGCGCTAACCTGCGCGTTGACCGCACGTGCCGCCTCCGCGGCGCTCACGAGAGAACGTCCGTCGGTGACCTGACCGTCGGAGACGAGAAGTACGCTACCGTCGCGCGCTATGTTCGACATAACTGCGTCGCCTATACGTGACGAGTTCGACCCCGCGATACGTGTGGTTTCGACGTTGACGCCTTGGTTCTCAACCGCGGCGGCTACCTCTTCCCCAACGTCTTCGAAGACCTCCATACTCTCCGAACCGTCGATCAGGACGTGTACGCGTTCCTCGCCCTCTACGGTCGTCGTCTGTACGATATACGGCTGAGCGAATGCGAGAAGCAGAAGCGCGACCACGACGGTACGCGAACCCAGAAGCCCGTACCGCCGGCGTTCCGAACCCGTCCCGTCGACGATGAGAACGTAGTACAGGAGGGCGACAGCCACGGGTATCAGGAGAAGGAAAAGAGGGGCTTCGAACCACATTATATCTCACCCCTGTAACGCATAACGCCTATCTCGGCGACGACGAAGACCAACGCCGCAAGAGCGGTGTACGGCGTCAGATCGAACGGCACCGTCTCCTCGCGGCTCTGCTCCGCCGCCTCCGCCGCCTCCGTCTCGTTTATACTCGTCGCCGAGACGTCCGACTCCGTCGCGTCGAGTAGGTTAGCCGAGTAGACCGTACCCGCGTTGTACAGCCCGGCGTCGTCCATAACGATCGTCGTAGCCGTTGCCTCGCCGTCGGGCGTTCCGACCGTCCGCTCCTCTGCGAAGCTCAACGTGTCGCCCGTCTCGCGGTTCATCGACGAAAGACGTTCGCGCGACGAGACGTGGTAGAGGGCGTCGCGCCAGAAGACGGGATACTGGTAGCTGTTGTGGAACTCGGAGGCGTCGCGCATAAACCCGTAGTAGAGGACGCGTCCGTTCCCCGTGTCGGTCGTCGCTATGAGCGGGTCGCCCGAACCCGACTCGACGAGCGCGCGTCCCTCGGTGAGTTCCGCCTCGACGTACTCCTGTGGCACGGGGAACTCCACGTTTCTTACGAGTTCGTCGTCAGAAACGACGTCGATACCGTCGCCCGCGACCACGTTACCGGCTTCGACGTTGAGAAGGTCGCCGTACGTTTCCTGTATACCCGAAAGACCCTCTTGAGCGACGAAGACAACCCCTCCGCCCGCGCTGACCGTGTCGCGCGCGCTCCTCACAGTCCTGTCGAGCAGACGGTCGGTGTTGACCGCCTCAAAGACGACGACGTCGTACTCCGCCCCGTCGAACCCCGGAACGGGCGTCCCGACGACCTCGTGGTTAACCTCGTTCATAGAGTCGAAGGCGGCGGTCAGGAACCTGTTCCTGTCGTTGGTTACGAGGAGAACGTCGAGCGAACCCGGCTGTCCCACGACACGCGCTGTGTTGTCGGTCGGGAACGAGTCGCCGGGCGAGAGTTCGATGGTACCCCTGCCGGTCGGGACGCCGAACGATGTCGATCCGAAGTCACCCGCTTCGAGGCTCAACGACTCCGACTGACCCGCGAACGAAAGATCGACGTTCTTTTGTTCGTCGCCGAAGTTAGCAACCTGTACCGTCACCGAACCCCCGCCGAACGACATGTCGACGATCCCTGCGTTGTCCTCGCCCCCGCCGCCGAACTGACGTAGACCGACTGCGACGCCACTTGCACGCGCCTCCTCTACCGCACCCTCCCAGTCCGAACCCCCTGCGAAGTCGCTCGCCACCACGAGACGCGCCTCGTCGCCCGCGACCGCCGCACCACGTGAGATACCGTCTGAGATACTCCCCGCGGCGTCGGTTACGGTCGCCGTCTCTACCGCCGAACGCGCTTCGCTCGCCGAACCGTCTTCGAGAACGACGTTTGCGGACGAACCCACGACGACGACGGAGGTCGTACCCGTCACCTCGTCGACGGCGTAAGAAGCGGCGCGGTCGAAACGCGTCGCCCCGCCGTCCTCGGTCGCCATGCTCGCCGTACCGTCGAGGACGATCACCGTCTCGTCCGCCGCCGCGCTTCTGGTAACGTCGATGTACGGCGAGGCAAGGGCGAGAGCGGCGAGTATGAGCACGGCTATCTGTATCAGAAGCAGGAGGTTCCGCCGTAGCTTTTCGAGTACGGGATCCGAGCCACCTTCGTCGTCGATATTCGGTAGGAACTCAAGCGTCGGCACGCTCAGCCTACGCGGGTCGGGCTGGAGTATGTACAGGAGTATAAGAGGTACCAGCGAACCCAGCGCGAGGAGACCGAGCGGCGTCGAAAGACCTGCCATTACGGCGTACTACGTCTCAACAAACATAAACTCTTCAGACTCGACCGCGGTTTAGCGGTGACCGATGGGTTTAATTTGTGCCGAAGACGTTTTGGCAGGTATGCAGGACGAGATAACCCGTCTGGTTGGTAGGGACGTCTACTCAAACAACGGCGTCTTCATAGGACGCGTCGAGGACGTTCAGCTGGATATCGACGAGCGCCGTATATCGGGTCTGGCTCTCGGTGACTCAAACGACGAGCTTTTCGAGCAGAACGGCAACAAGGGCGTCATAATACCGTACCGGTGGGTTAGCGCCGTCGGCGATATCGTAATCATCAAGGACATAATCGAGCGTCTCAAGGCGCGCGAAGAGTAGCGACGGACGGGTTACTCGTCTTCCTCGACGTTCATCGCGTCCAGAAGCTTCGTCTTGACCGTCTCCTCTGCGAGTTCCAGAAGAACCTCCCTGTCGTTCTCTTCGTCGGACACCGTACCGAAGATACCGAGCGGAACCGAGACGCGCGCCTCGTCGGCGTGACCCACCGACTCCGACTCGTCCTCGAAAGCCTCGTCGAAAGCGTCCGCAAGATCGACGCGCGCGTCCTTAGACACGCCGACGACCTGTATAACCTCGTCCGAGATACCGAAGACGACGGTCGTTGAGACGCCTTCGAGGTTGAGAAGCGTCTCCGCCGACCACGACAGGGCGTCGGGGCTGTTTATGAAGCCGACGTTGGAGACGAGGAAGGAGCCGTGTATCCCCCTGTTTGCGACAGCATCCGCGAGAACCTCGAACTCGTCCGCCGACATCGACGGCGATTCGAGGTCTTCGAGAAGATCCTCGTCGGCGAAAGGGAAGAGGTACGCGGCGGCTGTGAGATCCGCCGGCGTCGTGTTACGACGGAAGTACGATGTCTCGGAACGTATGCCGTGAAGAAGACCCGTGTAGACATCGGTCGGCGTATCGACATCTATCTCCTGAAGGTACTTGGTCAGAACCGTCGACGTACTCCCGACGTTCGAACCCACGTCGGCGTACGCCGACTCCACTGCTTCGTCCGTTTGGTTGTGGTCTATGACTATGTCGGCGTCAAAGCCGAAGTCGGCGTACTCGTCGGCTGAGTCGATCACCGCCACACCGTCGTAACCGTCGAGGGCGTCGTCGTCGCAGTCGTTTACGTCGAGTTCGAGGAGGTTCGCGAACGCCTCGTTGCGCTGGTACCGTTGGCTACCGCAGTAGAACGCCTCTGAATCCACGCCGAGCGCGTCGGCGATAGAGCACAGGGCGTTTGCGCTCGCTATCTCATCGGGTTCGAAGCTTCTGTAGACCACGACAGCGAGGCTTTCGCATTCCTCGATAACACCCACGAGACGGTCGACACGGTGCTCCATCTCGCCGGATTCGAGCGCGCGGAGGGCGCTCTCGGCGATAACCTCCGGCGGGTTGATAACGTAGTCAGCGCCCGCCTCTTCGAGTTCGTCGTGCGAAACCGGGTCGTTCGCGCGGACGACGACGTACTGGTCGGGGTTTTCGTCCTTGAGGTTACGGAGCGCCTCCTCGTTGTCCTCAACCGTACTCGTCAGCACGAGTGCGACGGGTGTACCCGAAACCATCTCGGCTACCTCCGGATCGGTTATGTCGCGCTCGACGGCGTTCATGTCCTGATCGCGTAACGCCTCGACGCGCGAGGGATCCTTGTCGAAGATTATGAGGTCGTCCCCCTGTTCGTGTAGACGGTCGGCGGCGACGTGACCCACGCTTCCACAGCCGAGTATGGCGTACTCAGGCACCGTATCCGACGCGGTTTCTGTCATACCTCCGAAGAGGAAGGACTGATACTTTTAGCTGTTGCCCGCGAGGCGTCGTATAGCCACGGCGCGCTGTAAAGCCGTAAGATGCCCTCCGACGGTTAGGAGGAACAGTACGACGATGAACGCCTCTACGCCCGCCGGACGGACGCCCGACGCCGTCGTGATACCGCCGACGACCACGAGCGCGGATATGTCGGCGCGCGTAAGAAAACCCCTGTATATCCTACCGATACCCTCAGCCTGTGCCGCGGTTCCCGCCTCGGCGACCAGAAGAACGCCTGAGACGGCGGCGGTTCCGAGGAGCCATTCGCCCGTCCCTCCGGCGATACCCCCTACGACCGCGGCGTCGGCGTACCTGTCGCCCACGTGATCGAGTAGATCCCCTCTCGCCGACGCTGTTCCTGTACGCCGTGCGAGTTCGCCGTCGAGTACGTCGAGTACGCCGTTTGTGATGACCAGAAAGACCGCGGCTATCTGTGACGCGGGCGTGGCGACGTAGAGAAGAGCGGAAGCTGAGAAGGCTACGAACACGGATACAGCCGTAACCGTATTCGGCGTAACGCCGGCGCGCTCCGCCACGGTTACAGCGGTAGCGAGGCGAAAACCCACCCTGTTTACGGGTGGGATGAAGCCGACAACTGGGAATCTATCCACGCACGTAGCCACGGTTGGGATTGGATGCTTACGTAACATCTTTAGGTGAGTAGTCTCTATATACTGACGATGCCTCGTGGGTTCGACAGGGAACGTACCAGCGTCCACAAACTCCGGTACCACTTCATCTGGTGTCCGAAGTCAAGCAAAGCGTAGCTTTGCGTACATCGCGGAGCTTCGCTCCGCTCAGTACCGCAAATCGGTGCTTGAGGGCGAGGTACGCGACCGACTCAAAGAACTAATCGAGGAGAAAGCCGACGAACTCGGCTTAGAGATACTGGAGTTGGCGATTCGCCCCGACCACGTACACCTGTTCATCACGGTCGACCCGACACTCGCCCCGAACAAAATCATGCAACAGGTCAAGGGCTACTCCTCGCGCCACCTCCGCGACGAGTTTGACTTCGGCTTGCCCTCGTTGTGGACGCGCTCGTACTTCGTCTCAAGTGCGGGCGACGTATCCAGTGAGGTAATCGAGGAGTACATCGACGCCCAAGCAGGTGAGTAGTCATGCAACGGAACGTCTCAACCACGGTGGGGGTCAAACTCCACTCGCTGACCAACAGGAAGGCCGACCTGCTCACCCGTGAGTACGAGGCGTTCCAGACCGAGGTACACGGCGGAAACGCCAACCTCTACTCTGCAACCAAGCAACAAGCGTCGAAAGTCCAGCGACAAAAAGACCCGAACCCCGACACCGAACAGCCAGTTGTTCTCCGCAACGACGTGTTCGACGTGTCCCACGACGAGGACACCGTTCTCTCGTCATGGTGGGTGAAAGTCCCCGTCTACGACCCCGAGCGTGGACGGGGCAACTCAATCTGGTGCCCCGCCCATGTTCCGCACAAGGACGAACAACTCGTCCGTGAGGGCGATATTCGGGACAGCGAACTGGTGCGCCGTGACGGTGGCTGGTACGTCCATCTCGTCGTGAAGCGGTCTGTGACCGTCCAAGACGAGTACGACGACGTACTCGCCATTGACATGGGCGCACGGTGGGTCGCTACCTGCGCGTTCCTCTCCGACCGCAAGAC
>JGI1684J13235_1000498_pt1 | contig 14615 bp, 15 predicted proteins | sample PonA232FremontCA_2_FD_13235 | JGI IMG/M metagenome (IMG submission 13235) | reverse complement strand
CTACCGTTTCTACGGGTATAGAATCGCTTGATGAGGCAATGGAAGGTGGGTGGGAAGAAGAAGCTGTAGTCTCCCTGTGGGGTGAATCAGGTTGTGGGAAAACNCAGCTAGCAATGAAAGCTCTNGTTGAGGCTGTNAAGCAAACGGGTAAGCCGGGAATCTACATTGAGACAGAGAAAAACCGATTCCGNCCCCAACGTATCCGCGACTTGTCGGACGGTGATGATNAAATTCTTTCNAATATNCACCGTGTCAAGGCATATGGTGTAGATATGCAGTACAATTCTTACCAAAAGGTAATTGATTCCTTTGATGAAGCTAGTATTGTTGTAGTTGATTCCCTAACAGCACGTATTCGTCTGTCTGATGAGTTTAGTGATCGTTCTACACTTAGCCAACGTTCTTCCTTATTGGGTAAACACTTAGAAAAAATTGAAGATATAGGTGAATGTCTTAACTGTCCTGTTCTATTTACTAACCAAGCTTACCAAAACCCTGATTCTTACGGTAAAAATGTAATACAGTATGGTGGTGCCCTAATTAGACATACTGCTCAGTTCTTTGTTCATATGTCTTCTAAAGGTGATATCCATGAAGCAGAAGTACAACAACATCCATCTACAGGTGACACTAGTTGTATGATAGATATACAAGAGAATGATGTTGTAGACGTTTCCTAAATTTATATTCTTTTTATAGTTTGTCTTCTCTATACTAGCTAGGTAAACATAGAATAAGATAGTCTAAGTTATGATAGTCTAAACTATTATAGTCTATTTAGTATATAGTATAATACTTACTACTAGTTTACAAACGTTTATGAGAAGTATGTATATTAGTCCCCGGTTTATGGGAATAGATTGTCTAGTAAACAAGGTACTATACTAGAGGAATATATCATACTATAACTAGAACAATAATAAACTAATAGACCGCCCCGCAAACAGCACAGCAACAGCTAGGAGATGTATAGTATATAAGAATTACGAATAAAGAATACTCGTTTTTAAACTTAGTAAGGGAAAGATTTTTATGTAGACAGTTATAAATGGTCATATGCCTGAACCAACTCCGAAACAAAAGGAAGTTTTGGAACTTCTGCCTAATACACGGGAATATATTGCGGAAGAACTAAATATTTCTCGCCGGGCTACTAGATACCGGATGAACGCATTAGAGAAAAAAGGATATGAAGTTGAAAGGGATTCTGATGGAGTTTGGAGTCTGAAGGGAATGAGTGAGATAGAAGAAGATAATACCCGTTCTGAAGAAGAAACTAAACCACGTAGGGAAGATGTGTATGATAAGGCACAAAACGTTAAAGATACTCACAATGCGCTAACAAAACTTGAGAAAGAAGTTAAAGAAGCACTTTCTAATACTAACCCTGTTCTAAATGTCTATGACCGTACTGACGGTAACTCTACTCTTGTTTTGCCTCATAGTGATTCTCACGTTGGGGCTGTCATTAAAGACCGTCCCGGTGTTGATTACTACTCTGCTGAAGAAGCGCGTGGAGCGATACGAGAGTATTTTGATAGAGCAATCAACCATGCGTTAGACCGTGGTGATGTTGAGGACGTTGTGTTGATTATGAACGGGGATCATTTAGACGGCGAAGGAATTTTCCCCGGACAGAGACACGAACAAGACGATAACCTCCGTGATCAGCTTCGGAAGGCGGGGAACACGTACATCGAACAGATTTTGAAACTTTCCCGTGAATTTGAGTCTGTAGAGGTTTACTGTGTTCCCGGTAATCATGGGAATATTGACAAGGATAGTACGACAAATGCTGATCTGATGTTGTTTGACTTTATAGAAACCGCATTAGACTATTCTTCCGCTGATAACATTCGTATGGAAAAGGCTAATGCAGCGGGATACAAGACTTTTCATATTCGGGGTTGGAAATACTTCACACGTCATGGTGAGAATTATTTAAAGCACGTTGGTACTTCAAGTGGTATTCGGCGTGTTCTTCAATGGTATGCTAAAGAAAATGGATTTGATGTTGGACTCCGTTCCCACTACCACTCTGTAAAGCTTGAGACTGTTGCTGATGAAGTTCCTATTGTTATGACAGGGACTACAGCGCCTCCTTCTACATTCGCTGAATCAAAGGGGGAAGATGGTGGTGAAACTGCTACATTTTGGTACACTACTGATGAAAGTGCGATTGATTCCTTCCAACACATCAGAATAAACGAGGATTAGTGTTCATTTGACCACAATAAACCAAAAGACTTATAAACCCCCGGCTATTAGTAAGGGTAAGAAGTAAACAATCGCTGTGTTCGCAGAACCTCACCGGGACGGACGTAACAGGGTGAAACCCCGGAGAGAAGTGAACAGTCATTTCTATGTATGTTTGAAGAGTCAATTTACGAAGAAGAAATAGAACAGAATAACGAAATCTGCTCAAATTGTTTTCGGCGTATCAAGTTTAGTATTGAACCACCCGAACGGATTCCTTCTTTCGTTTCGGATGTTCAAGAATATGAACCACACGCTGAGTCCGTTTGGGTTGAAGAAAATAAGCAAGTAGAAGGGAAGGCTGATGCAGGAAGACCGAATGTAAAACGGACAGCCTGTAAGTGTGGTTGTGTTTCCGCTTACACTAAGGTTGATCGTCCTGTGAAAGATTATCAGAAGTATTCTGAACGGATTATTGAAAGGCTCTATGAAGAAGGTTACACGGTAAATGAGTCTCAATTCCTCGACTGTGTTCATTCTTTGAAATCCGACCCCGATTATCAGCATAAACCAGAAGCAATCTTTAACGAAGCAACTGAGTTTTCAACATGACTAATAAGAAATGTGGTAAAAGTCTTACGACGAAAGATGGGAAGTGTACCCGTGATGCCACATTTCCTGATGAGCGGTGTAAGCAACACACCGTTTACGATACAGACGAGTGGAAGCCGAACTACGAGCATGGACTTTATATGGAGCGTTCGGGATACTATGAGAACCTTCCCGAACAAGACAAGAATTGGATTGATTCTATTGTCCAATCGTTTGTAGAACAGGCCCCGTGGAGTGCTGATAATCTCGCAAATCTCAACAAGTTACGAGAAGCTGTCGTTGATATGCACAAGAAGCGACGTGCTGATGAATATATCCATGAACGTGGAATGGCCCAAACAAATACTGACGGATTTCACGAACAGTATGGACCGATTGAAAATCAAAAGGAAAACGTTCTTCACATCACAGCTTCTCGGCTATCAAAAGATTCGCTTCGTGTATTGAAGGATTTGAATTGTCTCCCGGACGAGGATAACAGTAGCAACGATCAACCGGATTCGTTAATTGACCAATTCTCTGATTTTGACTGATTATGGATATACCCGATGAAGCAAAAAGGGTTATTAGAGATAACCCATCTGAGTTTGTTAATCGGGTATTAGGTGTAGAACCATACGCATATCAGAAAGACTTTCTCAATCATTCCTCAAACCGGAAACTCTTGGTTGGTGGTCGGCAGATTGGTAAGACCACGATGCTTTCGTGGTTAGCTATTCACCGTTTCGTTACTCAAAAGGACACTAACGTTCTTATTATTGCACCTACGCAACGGCAGGTTTGGAATTTTCTTGAGAAGCTAAAGTCCGAAATCTCTGAATGGCTCGATAATCCTGATCAGTACGGGATTGAATACGAGAGTAAATCTGAAATCCGTGCATCTAACGGGAGTAAGATTTTTGGACTCCCTGCTGCTGGTAAAGGTGACACAATCCGTGGTTTTACGGTTGATACTGTCATTGTTGATGAAGCAGCCTTCATTGATGATGAGATATATACTTCTGTCCTTCGTCCCATGCTGTTTACTACGGAAGGTGAGTTTATCCTTTCTGGTACTCCGTGGGGTAAAGAAGGATACTTTTATAAGAAGTATGAAGAGGCTGATGATCCTGAAGTTGATTCCCCGTGGCAAACGTGGCAAATTGCCACAATGGAAAATCCCGACGTTGGGCCTGAACAAATTAAAGAATCTCGTCGTGAGTTAACCCCTAATGAGTACGACAGAGAGATTCTTGGTGAGTTTGCCGATAAGAAGAACGCCTTCTTCAAAAACGCTACAATTAACCGTTGTTTAGAATGGACAGGGAATTACAGGCAAGACGTTGTTTACCCCCCACAGGACACAAGAAATTGTTATATGGGCGTTGACGTTGCTTCTGGTGGTGATGCAAGAGCTATCTTCACCTCTGTAGATGTTGAGGGTAACGTCTTTGAGGTAAAGAAAGAGACTAAGTGTGAATTGCCTGAGGTGGAGGGAATCATCAGAAACAAAATCAACTCTGATGATAGGAATTACATTAAAGTCTTGATTGAAGAAAACGGCTTGGGTGAAGGTCCGGTTAACAACCTTGAGAGAGAATTTAGTTGTGTTCAAGGTTTCCGAACAACTATCAGGAGCAAGGAGTCTATTTATACTGAATTTAAGAACGAAATGCAATCTGGTAAGGTTTTCTTACCGGATATCCGAGAATATAAAAAGGAACTTCGTTCTATTGAGTATGAGTTAACTTCTGGTGGTAATCAGAAGATATACGCGCCCGGACGTAAAAACGACGACTTTGCTGACTCTATTGCGCTTGCTTTTGCCGCTAAGAGCGACAAAAATCACGTTGAAAGACAAGCTCACGGTTATACGCCTCAGAGTAGTAGTACACGGTCACAGAATATTAAGAATAATGGAATGAGATTTACTTTTAATTAACTATGGGAATTTGGGAAGAACTACGAGAAAGAGCATCGGTTGTTGTAGAGGAATTAGGAACACCGGCAGGTGAACCCGATGCTCGTTCGATTGATCAAAGAGTTGCTACTGTTCGTAGTTCTACCACCGAAAAGCACCGTCTTGACCGACAAACGCTTGAAAGGTATTGGGAGCTTTATACGAACGTTCCCATCGTTCGTGAACCAATCCGTTCCTTTAGCGGTGAGGTTATGGAACCGGGCTACTACGTCGATGCAGAAAATGAAGAGCTAAAGGAAGAACTTGAGGATTGGTTAGAAGCTTGTGCCATTATTTCTGGTGAGTCTGATCAAGACTTTGGTGAGTTAGCTCGCAANTCTATTATTCAGAGAGAGGTAAAAGGTACCTGTCTTATNGANAAGGTATATACTGAAGAGGACGANNNTNTTATTTATGGTTTCAAGCTTATGAAGCCTGAAACCGTGCGTGCGTTTACGTATCCCGGACAGTCTGTTCTTCTTGACCCCGAAGATGAGGAATTAGCTGAAAAGGCCGGAGATACTAAAACACGCAACTTTGATGCCCGTTGGTCTGATTATACACTTAAACTTACTGATAAAGGAGAGCCAGCGGCATACGTCCAGTACGATGAGGAGCTAACCAGTAATATTGACCGGCAGTACCAGATTCCGTTCCGTCGTGATGATATTATTAAAATGACACGGGACGAGGATGTTGGTGAAATTTTTGGTACCTCTCGTCTTGCCGCTGCTGAGAACCGTATAGAAAGTCTTCTAAAGAAACTCGATGATAACGACAAGGCTATTGAGTCGTTAGCTCACCCATTCCAACTTTTTCAATTCGGTTCTGAAGATGATGTTTGGGAACCGTCGAAGATTGACTCCTTTATGAACGCCCACCGGGATGATGATTTTGAACCCGGAATGAAGCAGGGTGTTCAAGGTGATGTTTCGGTTGAAACTGTTTCCGGAGAGGTAGCTGAAATCGAAGAATTCCTTCAGTTTGATATTAATTGGATTATTTCTGAAATGCCTCTCCCCAAGTATGCTCTTGGTGGTTTTGAGGAAAACGTTAATCAATTTGTCTCACGATCTCAGGAAACAAGAATTGAAAAGCAGATTTCTGAAGCACGGAGAGAACTTCAGGACAAGTTTACTTCTGTTCTTCAGGATAAAGCACAAGAGTTAGGTTACTCTAAAGATGATGTAAATGGTCTTGTTATTGGTGAAGACCCTCAAGACTTAGGAATTCAAGAAGTTAAGGATCGGATGGAGGAAGAAGAAAAGAATAATACAGGTGAGAGTGGTACTGATTTCACCCGACCACCTGCTTCATCTGAAGATTCTCGCGTTGAAGAGAATACACTTTCTTATTTTGATGATGCTTCCGTAGAGGAATTACAAGCTGCTGATGTAGAAATTTCTCCCGATACCCCACAAGAAGAGCTTTCGCAGATTGCTGAGAACACGCTTAGGTTTGTTCGGGATAGGCTTATTGGCAAGTTGGAAGAACACAAGAGAAACAAGCCTGAAAGGGCAATTGCCTCCCTGTCTTCCGGGTATGAACGGATTATAGAGCAAGAGACAAACCGTATGTTTGCGGGTTCGGGACAAAATGACTTTGAGGAGTTGTTTGAGTCATTTACTGAGGAAACTGTTTCTGAAGTAGCAGAGCTTTCGGAAGATGGTGTTGTTACAAACGCTTCTGATTACGAACTTTCCCGTATATACAGAAAAAACTTCCTTGATAGTGTAGAACAAGCTGCTGGTGAAATCTCACGGGACGTTCTTCAGTACACGCGAAGAACCCTTCCGCAAGGTGGGAGTATTGAGGAAGTTAAGGAGAGAATTCTTGATAAATATACGGAAGAAAAACTTTCCAACCGTGCTGAGTTGATATCCTACATGGAGAAACACGATGCAGAGCAAACCTTACACCTGAGTAAGTACAAGGATGCAGAAGATATCATTGGTTTCCGTGTAGTGAATGATTCTGATAGTAAGGCATCTATCTGTGAAGAGTTAGAAGGGAAGGAAGCTTATTTTGATTCTGAAGAGTCTATTCAAGAACAACTATCTTCTACTGTTTCTCAGGAAAGTACACATACAGGATTTTCACCTCTCCCCCCGACTCCACCGTACCATTTCCGTTGTGATAGCGAGATAGAACCTATTTATGAGGAATAACTATGACTGTACAAACAAAAAGCACTAATTCTGGATATATTTCCCCCAAGCAAAATAGTAACTTGGGTGATGGCCTTTATCCTGTTCATGGTATAGCTATTGGAGAAGGGGATGTTACTGTCGGTCATCTTTCTGAGGAACGGAAGAAGTGGACACAAGAAGCCTTACAAGGTACAGGTCGCTATCTTGTAGGTAAACATATTGTCGTAAACCATCAGAATAAGGACGCTTATGATGTAATCGGTGAGGTTACAAAAGCTGCTTACAAGCCCGGAGTTGGACTCATTTATCAAGGTCATATTGATGATGAGGAAATCGCTTCTAAGATTCAAAATGGTTGGCTTGATGTAAGTCTTCGTATTCTTCACTCTGATAATTTTGAAGAAAACGATGAGGGGACGAAAGTTATTAATGAAGTTTTAGGGTATGATAACTTATCTGTTGTTCGTAAAGGTGCTGCTCCTTCCAACACAATCAATCCCGGAGAGCATGATGAATTGAGTGTTGCTGAGTTAGCTGAGTTTACAGATGAACTTGCGACAGACAAGGAGTGGAGGGAAGGAGATTATGTCCAATGGGGTTCCTCTGGTGATAGGAACGCAAAGGGTAGAGTGATTGATTGGACTGATGATGGAACGTTTTCTGATAGGATTGATGGTGATCAGTCAATTGACGGTACAGAAGAAGACCCTGCTGCTTTAATCAATGTCTATCAACCAACCGATGAAGGTTGGGAAGAAGGAGACACTACTGTAGCTCATAGATTCTCTACACTAAATGAGTGGAATCCCGATAGTATTGTCTCTGAGAATCAGCAAAACTACATAGACTATATGTTTGAGAGTCCTGAGGCGGCTCAGGGCAGGGCAGAAGCAATGGCTTGTGATGTGGACTATCATGAGCATGAGATTGATGGTGAAAAGGTCTATATGCCTTGTGAGTCTCATGCAGAGTTTGAAAAAGCTCTTGTTCAGTCTGAAAAGTCTGAAATGGAAGAGCTTCAAATCTCTGAGGCTCGTATGCCTTCCTTTGAAGGGACAGAAGAGAAATCTTGGGGTGATATTCCTGCTGATACGCTTAGTTACTTTACCGACGCTCTTGACTTTGAAGCAGAACAAACTGATGATTTAACACAAGAACAAAAAGCACAAATTGCCGAGCATACGCTTCTTGGTGATCCGCAGGCTGATAATATCCGAGAGTTACGGATGTTCCCCGTTGTTAATGCAAACACCGGTAATCTGAACCGGGGTGCATTAGAGGCTGTTCGTGGTGGACGTGGACAAAGTGCTGATCTTTCGCAAGATACGTATGAAACCGCGTATGAAATGGCGGGTCGTTTGCTTAATGAAGAGTTTGGTTCTGATGTTGAAGTAGAACTTTCGGTTAGCTCAATCAAAGAATCTGTTGAGGTTGTTGAGCTTCAGGAAGATGAAGAACTTGATGAGGTGTATTCCGATTGGGAAGACGCTGTTAATATGACAGCTTCTCAACTCCGTAGTTGGAGTGGAAACCCTTGTTCAAGAGAGGCTTCTGTAGACCCGGAAGCTGTTATCGAACGCAACTTGCGTTTGTTGGAAACCCCGAAAAGTGAGTGGGATCAGTCTGATATTGATGACGCTAACAGAACGATATCTTTCATTAGTCGGATGAAAGGTATGCGTCCTGATGGTGATGCCTCTGATGGATCTCATGGCTGTCCGACTGATTGGGCTATTAGCCTACTCAATTGGGCGTACAATCCGTTTGATTCACTTCCGGGGCAACCTGATGAGGACGCTGACTTAGACGACGTTGAAGAGCTATCTATGGGTCTTAGTGAGGGCAGAATTATGGCTAAACACGATTATTCAGAAGAAGAGATGGAAGGCATGGCTGAAATGATGTCTTCCATGTCTGAAATGACTATGGACGAGTGCATGGAACTTATGGAAGGTATGGGTCCGGGAGAACCATATAAAATGAAGCCCGTTGCGAAACTTGCCGCTAGCTCTCTTGGTGCGGATTATGAGGAAATGGAGAGCTATATGGAAATGGCTATGAGTGAAGAAATGATGGGTGGAGGTTATGAAGAAATGTCGGAATCTGATGAAGGTGCGGATTATGAAGAGTACAGTATTTCAGAGATTCTGTAATTAATTTCCTACTTGTGATTCCCCTTGGCGTGTGAATCCTGTTGTTGGAGAATTGGGATGAGGTAGGGACTTGTCTTAGGTGATTTTGATATGACTGACAAAGAAGAAATTCTTAATGATTTAGAGGCACAGGCCCGAACCGCTGATGCTGATCTTGAGGAGCTTACTGTTGCTCCTGAGACTCAGCTTGAGGAGCTTTCCGAGGTTCGGGAAGAGAAGAATAGTCTTGAGGAAGAGGTTGAGGAGCTTTCCGAGAAGGTTGAGGAGCTTTCGGATTATGAAGAGCAGGTTGAGAAGGTTGCCACGATTTATGCCGAAGCCCTCTCTGAAGCCTTCCCCGCTTTCGATGAGGAAGAGCTTGTTGACCGATTCGATGTTGAAGAGCTTCGTACCAAGTACGAGGATGCTGTTGATGAAGGGCAGATTGAACAGCTTGCTACGAGCGGAACACCGAATGTTCGATCTGCTGATGGTGGGAGTGGTTCTCATCAGGCCAACGGAGAAGAGCTTGGTGAAGGCGGTGAACCCGACGAGGAAGTTGAGGAAGCCGCTGATATGCTAGACAAGCGCGGTGGTGCTTGGTCTGAGTTGGCTGACGATCTGCGAGAAGACGGTATTTAAAATTAGGTGATTATATATGACTCTTAGCCCCGGTGATGCAAAATACGAGTACGGTCGTACTGTTACGCTTGAACTTGCCGATGGAGTGACCCGCGAAGATGTTGCCGGTCGCGCCGTTACGTTTAATGGAAGTGGCAAGCTTGAGCTTCTGACTGATAATAGTTCTGTTCTTGTCGGGACTGTTTCGGATACGGTTCTGGACGATAACGATGGTGATGGTGGAGACGGTTATGTTACCGTTCAGGTTGCTGGCCTTCCGGTTGTTGTAGAGACGGCTGATGATACTCCTGTTGCTGGTGACTACCTTCAGCCTGCTGCTAATGGCCTCTATGATGTTATCGCTAGTGCTGATACCAGCACTATTGATGCTCTTGAGGGCCGTCCGTTTGTCCTTGGACCGGAAGATGCTGTTAATACCAACCCGCGACCCCGGAGTAACAAGAACGACCGGAATCTGTATGTCGCGGTGTTCCGGTAAAATAATTTAGGTGATTTAAAATGGTTAACGTTACTACCTCTGATATTCTGACTGAGGAACGTATTCGTCGTGTTGTTGAGGATGAGACTCAGGAAGTTCTCGTGTGGAATGAGGCTTTCCGAGAGATTAATATGCCGGAGGATTGGTCTTCGGACACTATGGAGATCCCCATTGATGTTGGTATCATGGGAGAGCCGGAGCGGATTCAGGAAGGGTCTGAATTCCCCCGTGCTGAAGAGAACTACGACACCATCCCGATTACCGTCAAGAAGTACGGTATGGAGGTTTCGGTTGCTTGGGAGTCCACGCTGTTCTCGGTCTTCGATATCGTTGCACAGCAGATCGAGAAGAAGTCCCGGCGTATGGCTGAAAAGCTGAACCGTCTTGCGTTTGAGGTTATCAGCGATCCCAATAACCTTCATCCCAACGGTCCCGTTACAGGTAGTGGTTCGATTGATTATCCGACCATTACTGATGCCCGGAAGGAACTTCTGGACGACCAGAAAGACCCCGATATGCTCATTGTGAACACCGCTGGTGAGAATCAGCTTCTCAACAGCGAGGCGTTCCAGCGAGCTACGGAGCTTGGTGATGAGACGGTTCTTGATGGGGCCATTGGTCGAATTGCCGGTATTGATGTGATGGTTGATAACTCCGGCCTCCTTGATCCTTCGACCGGTCAGGGTATCATGGTCGATTCGGACGACTATGGTTACGAGGTTATCAAGCAGGAGGTTGCTACTGAAGAGTACGAAGCCCCGGAGCGACAGGCTGATATCTTCCAAATCTACACCATGCGAGAGTGGGAGGCTATCAAGCCTGAAGCTGCTATCAAGGTCGAAGAGGGTACGGCGTAGAGTAAGTAGCTAACTTTTACTTTTTATAGGATACAAAAATGACTGACCCTACATCTACACTAACAGATCAAGAATTAGTTGAAGAAGTGCGGAGTGCATTGGCGGGTATAGATGCAGGGTCGATTCCTGATGATACTATCATTCAGGCAAAGGATAGGTTCGTTCTCCCCATCCTCCAAAAACTTCTAACGGATAACGTGGATCAAGATAATTTTGATAATGCTGTCGTTGCTTGGACAGCAGAAAAGTCATTCGATGCTTGGTTAACATACACTCGTCTACGTGACTCTAACCTTGAAACATATACTGACCCACAAGCTTACAAGGAAGATTTACGAGAGCGCACAAATAACGCACTCTATGTTGTTGATGTAACCCGACCACCGGAAGTTCCCAATACTGTTGTAACAGTCACACTTGATGATAAACAAGAGCGTGTTCCGCTTGATTCAAACGATGCACTTCTTGGAAGTACAAGTGGGAACACAAGAAGTTACTTTTAAATAATGACTATCCTTACAAATACAGCCGAAATGTTAATTTCCCAATTCGGTGAAGTAGTAACTGTACGGAAAACAGTAGAGGATAGTCCTGATAATTCTACCGAACCGATTTATTTTGAGAAAGATGATACGGTAGATGAAGAATTTGAACATAAGGTCCGTTTGTTTGACAATCCGGATGAAGAAACACTAAACAACTACGGATTTGAACAAAATACAGAAACTACCATTTACACAACTGAGGATGTAATCGAGAATGGAGATATTATCCTTTATCGGGATGCTGAGTTTGTTGTGAACGATACAACTAGTATGCAGATTGGGCAGGGACCGTATAGATATGTTCACGGATTGGTGAGGAGAGAATAATGTCTGAATTTAGTGTAGAATATATAGGCAATTCTCCGGGTGATATGGAAAATAAACTTTCTTCATTGGGAAATGTTGCACGTAAAAGGAGTGCTGTTGCACTAAGAGAAACAGCAGAAGAGGTTAAAGCAGATTTAGAGAAAACGTCTCCTGTGGATAGTGGTGAGTATCAGAGCAGTTGGTATATTCAACCAATTGACCAAGATGAAATTTGGATTCTCAATGAAGCCGACCACGCAAAGTTCGTAATGCTGCCCAACACAAAGATGATTGGTTCAAATAAAGCTGATCTTCCCGCACAGGGTATCTTGCATAATGTGAAGGGGGTTGCTAGAAAGCACTCTGATACGAATCGTGAAAATCTTGTTGAGCAACTAAGAGATATGTTTGATACGTTCTCAAAGCGTGGTAATTAATGTCGGACTTGGATAATACAAACAAAGACCTTATTACAGGTGTTGTTTCCCTTTTACGTAATGAGGCTTCCGGATGGTCTGTCAATTCCGAGTATAATGTTCCTAATGTATGGACAAAAGATGTTCCTAAGTCTACTAATGATGAATTCCCACGAGCAGTAGTTGACATTATTGCAGGGGATGAGGAAGAATTATCTATTGACTTGGATACACGACTGTACGTTGCCACTCTCCGTGTTGTTATCTTCGCTGATGATGGTTCTTCTTTGGAAGACTTGAAAGATAGTTCGGATGAGGCTATTCGTAATCATTGGGATAGCTATACCGGCGATTGGACCATCCGAGAGTCTGAAGGAGAATCTGAGGTATCTGAAGATACTGATGTTGAAGAAATGTTGAGGTATAATAAAATGTTAGACTACAATTTTGAAACTATTAAAGTGAGTGATTAATTATGGTTGGAGAACCTACTATTCAGGGCGCACAGCCCGTTGAGTATATCGAAGAGACTACGTTTGCTACTCAAGAAGATAGTGATTACCAATGGATTGGTATTACTACTTCGTTCAGTTCTCAGGATGAGGTTGAGACTGAATCTGCTACCTATCTTCCTGAGTTTGGAGCATCGAATAAGCTTGATAAGAACATTAATATCAAGCAAAGCGAGATTTGGGAAGCTGATGTAACGTATCATCCGCAAGACTTTAGCCTACTCCAATACTTTACTGGTTCTGATGGAGGTACTTCTGATGATGTTTCATCGGTTCAATTTGGTGTTGTAAATGAGTCGGCTGATCCTACTACTTTCCGTTCTCTTCTCGGTGGTGTTGGAGAAGAGTTTACGTTTTCGGTTGATGAAAATTCAACTGCTGAAGTTGATGCTTCGTTTACCTTTGCTGATGGTACTGATTTTACTGATACTGACTATGTAGATACCGGTACTCACGCAACAGAAGATAGCACCGAGCCTTTTGCATATAAGGATTTGGGCAATATTACTTACGGTGGGACAGATATTCAGGGCGCTGTTGAGGGGCTTGAATTTTCCGTTTCTAACGAACTTGTCGTTGTTCGTGACCCTTCGTTAAGTGGTACCCGTGACTCTCTCGTTTATGCAATTGTTGTTGTTGATCGGGAGATTACGGTTGATCTTACCCTCACGTATGAGTCCTTTGACCTTGCTACTGAGATCCGTGCTTACGAACCAAAGGATCTTGTGTTTGATGTTGGGAACACCACGTTTACAATTACTGGTGTTCAATTCCCCGAATTCCCGTATGAAATGACACCGGACGACCTTATTGGAGATACTGTCTCTAGCGACCGAGCAAGCGGAATTACTTGGGTGTGATTTAATAAAATATGAGTGATTATACGATTGAAGTTGGCAACGACGCATACAAGATGAATGGTAATCCTTCTCTCCGGACTGTCCGTATTGTTCAGTCCATGCAGAACAAAATGCTCCGGGACCATATTGCTGAGGAACGGCTTATGGAAATGGAGTCTCTTAGCGAGGAAGACATTGTTCAAGCCATCCTTGACTCTGGTGGTTATGATGCTTTTGAACAGGTTATGTGGGAGAAGAGTCTTATGGAACCTGTTCAGACCATTTCTCTTGCTTGCGATCATGGTTTCGATGTTGGTGAGTTTGATGATGTTGGTGCCAACGAGTTTAAAGAGTATAAAGAAAAAGCCGAAGAAGTTCTAAACGGCGACGTGAACGATTTTTTCAACGGCTTAGGGATCGGTTTGTCGTTGAGCGAGGAAGAGATGAGACGGGTTCAGAGTATGCAGGAAAGCGACAGCAGCGAGACTTAAAGAAAGAGATACTTCCTCTTGATGCAGTAGATAGGGTTAAGAAAATTAAAAAGGCAATCAACGGGAAAGGTCACTATGAACCTTATCTACAGCACAAGATGATGGAAAAATACTCTGTTGGACACAACGAGTTAATGGAATTTCCATACGAGAAGTATCTTGAGTATTCAAAGATAATTTCACTTGAGCAGAAGGAAGAGAAGAAAGAACAAGAGCGGCAAAAGAGCAAGATGAAATAATGGTTTATATTGGTGACATTGACATTCCTATTCTTACAGAGAAAGATACATCTATAGATAGGGATGTTGTTGAAAAGAACTTTGTCGATGCACCCCCGCAACGGTACGAGTTAATTCCAAGTCTTGAATCTGGTACGTACACCGCTCTTTTGCATGAAAAAGTCCACGATAGAAATGAGAGTTTCGCTGAACAAATAGACTCTGTACGTTCTCTCCCTTATAGGAACGTTTCGGAATGTCCCATAGAGGTTTCTGAAGAAA
>JGI1684J13235_1000497_pt1 | contig 14631 bp, 13 predicted proteins | sample PonA232FremontCA_2_FD_13235 | JGI IMG/M metagenome (IMG submission 13235) | reverse complement strand
GAGGGAGGATTTCGATGGCACAAAGCATACTCGTGATCGGGGGAGGCTTCAGCGGGATTACCGCCGCGCTGGAGGCAGCCGAACTCGGTGAGGAAGTCTACCTTGTTGAAAAAAGTCCCTATTTGGGTGGCAGGGTCATGCAGCTGAACAAGTATTTTCCCAAGCTCTGCCCGCCCTCCTGTGGTCTGGAGATCCAGTATCAGCGGATCAAGAACGCGAAAAATCTTCAGACCTTCACCATGTCCGAAGTCATCTCCGTGAGCGGAGAAGCCGGCAACTACGAGGTCACGGTCAAGCTGAAACCGAAGCACACCCCTGCTTCAAGCGTTGATCTGAGCGGCCTGGCCGAAAGCCTGAGCCAGGATGTGGACAACGAGTTCGAATTCAATCTGGTCAAGCGTGGGCCCCTCTACTTGAGCGCGCCCTTCGCCTATCCCCAGCGCTATGTCCTGGACAGGGAGAACTTGACCGAAGAGGATCGCTCCAAGCTTTCCAAGTCCAAGCTCATCGATCTGGAGCAGGAGGAGAAAACCATGACCCTCCAGGTCGGAAGCATCATCCTGGCAACCGGATGGCAACCCTACGACACGACCAACTTGACCAACCTGGGAGCCGGGGAAATCGCCAACTGCATCTCCAACATGCAGATGGAGCGGTTGTCCGCTCCGTCCGGTCCCACGGAAGGGGCCATTAAGCGCCCCTCGGACGATGCGGCTCCCAAGAAGGTGGCCTTTGTCCAGTGCGCCGGATCGCGTGATGAAAACCACCTGGGCTACTGCTCCTACATCTGTTGCATGGCTTCCTTGAAGCAGGCCCGCTATGTTCGGGAACAGTATCCCGACAGCGAGGTGGACATCTATTACATCGATCTGCGCACACCGGGCCGATACGAGAATTTTGCCAAGCAAACCCTCGAGGATGAAAATATCCGGGCTATCAAGGGCAAGGTCGCTGAGGTGGAAGAAGACGTGGCCACAGGTGGCGTCTGGATTACCGCCGAAGACGCCATTGCCGGATACAAACTGCGCAACTACTACGACATGGTGGTTCTGGCTACGGGCATGCAGCCCACTTTGGCCAAGGAAACGCTCCCTCTGAATCTCTCCGTGGATGAGGAGGGCTTTGTGAGCGAAAGCGATAGGTCCGGGATCATACCCGCAGGTTGCGCCGCTGAGCCCCTTGACGTCATGAAATCGGCCCAGTCCGGAACCGCTGCGGCAATGAAAGCCATCGAAACGGTGAGAGGGAGGTAAAAATGGCCGAGAAGATCGGTGTCTATTTCGATAAGTCCAGTCTCGAGCCCTATCTGGATCTCGAGTCCATTTCGGAAAAGACCAGGAACAAGTGGTCCGACTCCTGCTCTGTGGTCCGCATCGTGGATCAGCTGGCAAGCGAAGAAGGGCGCAGCACGGTACAACAGGATATCGACGCCGGCGATGTCGGCGGTGTTGCCATTTGCGGCACGTCCCCCAGAAAGGACCAGGAGTTCTTCAATTTCGGCCCCAACATCTCCGTGGACCGGGTCAATCTCCGGGAGCTCTGCATCTGGGCCTACAAGCACCCCGACGGCAGTGTACCCGGAGACAAGGAACAGCCCGAGTATCTGCAGCAAATGGCTCAGGACTATGTGAACATGTCCGTGAACAAGCTGCAGCGAAGCGAGGTCCCCGAGGGTGAGGGCATGGAGACGGTCAAGTCCGTCCTCGTTCTCGGCGGCGGTTGGGCCGGAATCAATGCGGCGCTCTCCACCGCCAGGGCCGGCTACGACGTGGTTCTGGTGGAAAAGCAGAGTCAGCTCGGCGGCCACGCCGCGCAGATGTACAAGACCTTCCCTCTGAAGCCTCCCTACACGCAGGCCCAGGACATAGGCCTGCAGGAGCGGATCGATGCCGTGAACAGCCACAGCAAGATCACGGTCTACACCGGTTCCTCACTGGAAGGCGTCGAGGGACAGCCCGGCGACTTTACCGCCACTATCCAGAGCGGCTCCGATCAGCAGGAGGTATCTGTGGGATCCATTGTGGTCGCTACAGGCTGGGAGGAACAGGACACCTCCTTCCTGGAGCCCATGGGCTACGGCAAGTTCAAGAATGTGGTCACCACCTGGCAATTGGAGCAGATGGCCCAGAAGGGGGAGATCGTCCGGCCCAGTGACGGGGCCAAGCCGCAGAGCGTCGCTTTTGTTCTGGGCTTTAGTCAGGTCATGGACGACTTTGCCCGACAAGAAGAGGAAGAAAAGGCCCGTCAAGAGGAAGAGCGCCAACAGCAGCAGGAGGAGGAAGAGGAAGAGGCCATCGAGGAGCCCTTCCAGAAGACGGAATCCTACCGGCACCTGCCCTATACCACAGAGCTCACCACCATGACCGCGCTCAAGCAGGCCCGCTACATTCGGGAGAGCAACCAGAGCGCGGTGAGCTATATGATCTATGAGCACATGACCGCAACCGGCCTCAATGAGCACTACTACAAGGCCGCGCAGGACGACCCGGGTATCATGCTCACCAAGGGCGTGGTTTCCTCTGTGGAACAGGGCACCCAGGACAGCGTCGTCCTGGGCGTCGATGAAAACCTGCTTGGAGAACCCCTGGAGATCGAGGCGGATCTGCTGGTGCTTCCCACGGGTCTGGTTCCTACCACCGCTTTGGATCCCGTTGTTCAGCTGGCCTACAGACAAGGCAGGGCCTTCCCCGAGCTGGAGCTCTTCGACGGCTTTGCCGACTCCAACTATATCTGTTTCCCATACGAAACCCGGCGTACGGGCGTCTATTCAGCCGGTTGCGTGCACCAGCCCATGAGCCTGGCCAAGAGCGAACGCGACGCCCAGGGGGCTGCGCTTAAGGCCATTCAGGCCATTGAATCCGTAAACCAGGGGGTTTCGGTCCATCCTCGCTCCGGGGATCTGACCTATCCCAAATTCAATTTCGTCCGCTGCACGCAATGCCGGCGATGCACCATCGAGTGCCCCTTCGGCGCGCTCGAGGAGGACGCGGACGGCACGCCCAAGCCCAATATCGCCCGCTGTCGGCGCTGCGGAACGTGCATGGGCTGCTGCCCCGAACGGGTGATCTACTTCGACAACTACAGCGTGGGCCAGATCGGGGCCATGATCAGCTCCATCGACGTGCCCGAGGAAATGGAGGAAGGCGGTCCGCGCATCCTGATCCTGGCCTGCGAGAACGACGCCTATCCCGCTCTGGACATGGCGGCGCAGCAGGGCAAGAAATGGAGCCCCTATGTTCGGATCATCCCTGTCCGCTGCCTCGGCTCGGTGAACACCATCTGGATCGCCGACGCCATGAGCAAGGGCAACGACGGCTGTCTCCTCCTTGGATGCAAATACGGCGACGACTATCAGTGCCACTTCATGAAGGGCTCCGAGCTCTGCCAGAGCCGTATGCAGAACATCGGAGAAACCCTGGACAAGCTGGGCATCGAGACCGAGCGGGTCCGGCAGGAGGAAGCGGCTATCGACGACTACCAGCGCATCCCGCAGATCATCGACAACTTCGTTGACGAAATATTCAATCTGGGACCGAATCCTTTCAAGGGTTTCTAGGAGGAGCTATATGACGACTGCGAATCGAATCAAGCCCGATCTGGGATTTATCCAGGATCTCCAGGATGTCGGCGGGCTGGATCTGACCAAGTGCTACCAGTGCGCCACGTGTAGTGTGGTCTGCCCCATCTCCCCCATGGACAAGCCCTTCCCCCGCAAGGAAATGATCTGGGCCCAGTGGGGGTTGAAGGACAAGCTGATCCAGGACGTGGATATGTGGCTCTGCCACAAATGCGGCCAGTGCACCGAGATGTGCCCCCGCGGTGCCAAGCCTGGCGAGCTCATGGCCGCCCTGCGGAACGTGGCCTATCAGAGCCTCACTGGCCCCAAGTTTCTGGGCCGCTGGATGAGCTCGGCGAAGCATCTGCCCAAGCTCATCGCCATTCCCGCAGTGATTTTCCTCATCGTGTGGCTGATTACGGGGTCCATACACGACACCCCCTTCCCCCTGATCCACGGAGAGATCGAGTACGGGCTCATCTTTCCCGGTGATTTCAGCATCGATCCCATATTCGGTCTCGCCGCCCTTTTCGTGCTCTACACCTTCTACCGCGGCATAAGCACGATGGCTCAGACGTTTGACCAACAACCGCGAACCTTCGTGGTCGGATACAATCGGCCCCAAAGCATCTGGGTCAGCCTATGGCAGGTGATCAAGGAAGAGGTGGTTACGCACAAGAAATGGAAGGATTGCGGGAGCGAAGAGCCTGAGGAGACCAAGTTCAAGGGCCATCTCTTCACCTTCTATTCCTTCGTGGCCCTGTTCATCGTCACCTCCGTCGTCGCCCTGACCCATTGGGGCGGGAAAGTCTTCGGCTTCCTGGACATGCCCTACCCCATGGCCCTGTGGAATCCGGTGAAGATCCTGGCCAATCTCGGAGCCATTGGTCTGGTTATTGGGCTGGTGTTTCTGACCAAGAGGCGCCTTGACGCTGCCCAGCGCGACGGCTCGTCCTTCTACGACTGGTATCTGTTGGGGACCATCTGGGTCGTCACCCTGACCGGGATCCTCAGCGAGATATTCCGCATCGTACACGTGGCTAGTCTGGCCTATATCGTGTACTATATCCACCTCATCTCCGTGTTCATGCTTATCGCCTATCTCCCCTGGTCCAAGCTGGGCCACCTCGTCTACAGGGTCGTGGCTTTGGCCCATGCCCGCAGGCTGGGCAGGGTCTCCACGGAAATTCAAACGGACCAGAAAAACACATTGTACGTCCTATAAAAGAAGGAGGCACCCATGGCAGAAACGCGCAAAGTTTTCCCCATCCAGACGTTCGTTTCCTTACTCAGGGGCAAGCCCGGCGCATATAGCAACGATGTGCTCGAATTGCTCAGCTTTGTAACGAACAAGAACGTGGACAAGGAGTTTGCTCCTTTCGCCGCCGCCCTGGCCAAGGCCTGGATCTATGAGCAGCATCCCGAGCTCGCTCGCGCCAAGAAGGAAGAGGTCACCGAGCTCGGCGAAAACGTGTCCATAATGGCCTTTCCCGCGGACATGCAGGAAGAGATGGACGCCATTTTCGATCAGCTGCAGGAATACAAGCAGACCCTGCAGGAGCAGAAGGACAAGATCGCCGAGTATGAGGGCACCCTGGAGCAGAACAAGCAAAAGATCTCCTCCCTGGAGACCAAGGTCCAGGACTATGAGGCCCAGGCCCAGGAGGAAGGCGAAAAGAAGATCATGGCCTCCTCCTCCAAGGTTGATGACTACCTGAAGAAGGTGGACGACCTCTTGGCCAAGATCGATGAGGTCAAGAAGCACGGCGTGGTTACCGTTTCCGGTGAGGCCGGTGCTGCCGGCGCTGCTGCCGAATCCGGAGGAGGAACCGGGGAGCCCGAAGAGGACTTCGGTTTCGGAGGATCTTCCGGTCCCTCGGAAGGCGATTTCGGTTTCTAATGGTCCCCCTCTCAGCCCAGAGTATCAAAAAGCCCCCGACCAGATGGCCGGGGGCTTTTTTTGGGGCTCTCCTGATAAACCGCCAAGGGGCCCTTGCGGTTCCATTTCTTAGAATCAGCTCAGGACTGTGGGTCACTGCTGGAAGGATTTGGGGCCGTCGGACTCTGCATCCCCCTCGTTGTTCATGGGGAAGTCCACCTTGATCTTGAACATGCGCTGGGCGGGCAGATTGAGGACCTTGATCCCGGTCCTGCGGGAGATCTCCTCGAGGTCCCCCTCGATCTCCTCCCAAGTGGGGCCGATATAGGTGAACCAGACATTGTAGCTGTGCTTGCGCAGATAGTTGTGCGTGACCCCGGGGTAAGTATTCACCACGCTGACGAATTCATCGAGTCTTTCTTCAGGGACGGAGGCTGCGCAAAGGGTGCTCTTCCATCCCAGCATGCGGGAATGGAAGTTGGCCCCGATCCGGCGAATAACACCGTTTTCCCGCATGCTGCGCACGCGTCGGAGCACCTCCTCCTCGCTCAGCCCGAGTTTGGATCCGATTTCGGCATAGGGCCTGCTGACCAAAGGAAAATCGGACTGGATCACATCGAGTATCCGCTTATCCGTTGTGTCCATTTGTGCTCCTCTTTCGGGGCTGGTAGCCGCAGAGGGGCTCCTCCGCCAGATAATCCCCATTCATGGTATACGCCCTCGCCCTGCATCCGCCGCACACTCGTTCGTATTCGCAGCTGCCGCAGCGCCCGGTGTAGAGCGAAGGATCGCGGATCTCTCGAAAGCGGGCCGAATTGCGCCAGATNTGCGGGAAGGATTCGTCCCTCACCTGACCGCAATCCAGCTCCAGATATCCGCAGGGCTGCACCTGCCCCGAATGGGAGACAAAGCAAAAGCCACTGCCTCCCAGGCATCCGCGGCTGACGGCATCCAGGCCGAAATTGGCGTAGTTCACCGNGATGCCTTCCTGCTTGGCCCGCTGGCGCAGGATTCTGTGATACTGCGGGGCACAGGTGGCCTTAAGCTGCATGGAGCTCCTCCTGGAAAGATCGTAGAACCAGTTCAGAACCCTTTCGTATTCCTCGCTGGAGACAACCTCCTCGCTCATTTCGCTGGCCCTGCCTGTGGGAACCAGGAGAAAGATATGCCAGGCAACGGCACCGAGATCTCGGGCCAGATCGTGGATATCTGCGAAGATGCGGAAATTGTTCCTGGTGACCGTGGTGTTGATCTGGAAGGGAATTCCGGCCCGCTTCAAGTGCTCGATGCCCTGCATGCTCGCCTCGAAGGCCCCCTCCACACCGCGGAAGGCATTGTGGCTCTGCGCGTCCGCGGCGTCGATGGAAATGGAAACGCGCTCGATGCCGCTTTCCGCCATGCGGCGCACATTCTCCGCATTCAGAAGGGTCCCGTTGGGAGCCATGGCGCAGCGCAGGCCATTGGCCCGGGCACGCTCCACGAGCTGAAAGATGTCGGAACGCAGGAGGGGCTCCCCGCCGCTGAAGATCAGGATGGGACTGCCGACTTGGGCGATTTCGTCGATCAGGCGCAGCGCTTCGTCCGTGTCCAGCTCCCCGGGGAAGGGATCGGTGTGGGCGTCGGCCCGGCAGTGCCGGCAGGCCAGATTGCAGGCCCGGGTCACTTCCCAGGCCAGCACCCGGAGCTCCGGCACGTTGTCTTTTTGAATTCGGCTCATGGTCTCTCGATATCTCAGCTGCCTATAAATGCGGCAACAGCTCGGTTGTGAAATAGGACAGAATAATATCCGCCCCGGCCCGCTTGATGCCGGTCAAGGATTCCAGGGCCACCTGGGTTCCATCCAGCCAGCCCATCCTTTCCGAGGCCTTGAGCATGGAATATTCTCCGCTCACCTGATAGGCGGCCAGGGGATGCTCCACGTCTGCGTTCAGGGCCTGCAGGACATCCAGATAGGGCTGAGCGGGCTTGACCATGAGGATGTCCGCCCCTTCGGCGATATCCGCGCGAGCCTCGCGCAGGGCCTCCCGCTTGTTCCCCGGGTCCATCTGATAAGTCCTGCGATCCCCGAATTCCGGAGCGCTCTGAGCCGCGTCCCGAAAGGGTCCGTAGAACGCGGATGCGTACTTCACCGCATAGGAAAGGATCGGGGTCTGGACGAAGCCGCTTGCCTCGAGCCGGCTCCGGATTGCTGCAACGCGGCCGTCCATCATGTCCGAGGGCGCAACCATGTCCGCTCCCGCCTGGGCGTGGCTCAGGGCGGTATCCGCAAGACGCTCCAGGGTGGGGTCGTTGACCACGCTCCCGTTCTGCACCAGGCCGCAGTGGCCGTGGGAAGTGTATTCGCAGAGACAGACATCCGTAATCGTGATGAGCTCGGGATACTCCTTCTTGATCCGCTGAACCGCCTTCTGGATCACCCCCTCGGGATGGCTGGCTCCGCTCGCCTGCTCATCCTTGTGAACCGGAACGCCGAAAAGGACGATTGCCTTCAGCCCTTGCCGAACGGGCTCTTCCAGCTCCCGCAGCAAGGCCTCCCGGCCGAGTTGGTACTGGCCCGGCATGGAGGGAATCTCCCGTTTGGCCTCTGTGTCGTCCTCCACCACGAAATAGGGCTGCACAAGATCCCAGGGAGCCAGATGCGTCTCCCGGACCATATCGCGCTGCCAGGCGGAGTTGCGCAGTCGTCTGCCTCGGAAGAAGGGATCGGTCTCGGGCATGGATCCTCCAGTCAGCGGTTTGGTCTAGCGTGCCTTCAGCCGGCCTGGATCTTGTGCAGGCCGATCTCCTCGTCGGTGAGATAACAGGCGGGATCCGGGGCCCACATGTCGCCGTAGTAGGCCTCGGCTCGGGCCCGGAAATTGCCGGCACAGACATCCAGGAAACGGCAGGCGGCACAGCGGCCGTGGACGTGCCGCTTCTTGTCCTTCAGCTTGCGGAGCAGCTCAATATCGGAATCCACCCAAATCTGGGAGAAGGGACGCTCCAGGACGTTGCCCAGGACGTGCTCCCTCCAGAACTGGTCCGGGTGCACCTGGCCGTCCCAGGAAATACAGCCGATGCCCCGGCCGGAGTTGTTTCCCTCGTTGTACTGCAAAAGCCGCCAGACCTTCTCCGCCAGGTCGGGATTCTCCCGGAGCAGACGGAGATAAATGTAGGGCCCGTCCGAGTGATTGTCCACGGTGAGCACTTCCTTGTCCATGCCGCGCCGATGCAGATCCCAGGTCCGGTCCAGTATCTGATCCACAATGCGCCGAGTCTGGGCATGTCCCAGATCCTGATCAATCAGCTCCGATCCGCGGCCGGAATAGACAAGGTGGTAGAAGCAGACCCTGGGGATCTCGCGCTCGCGGAGGATGTCGAACACAGCCGGAACCTCCTCCGCGTTGTTCCGGCTCACGGTCATGCGCAGCCCCACCTTGAGGCCCTCGAGCTGGCAGTTCTCCACTCCCTCCATGGCCCGATCAAAGGAGCCGTTCACCTGACGGAAGCGATCGTGAACCTCGCTCGTCCCGTCCAGGGAAATCCCCACATAGGACAGGCCGATGGAGCGGAGCTCGCGGGCCTTTTCCCGGGTGATCATGGTTCCGTTGGTGGAGATCACCGCGCGCATGCCCTGCTCCACGGCGTAGGAGGCCAGCTCGCTGAGGTCGGAGCGCACAAGGGGCTCCCCTCCGGAAAAGAGAAGAACCGGGGAACCGAACTCGGCCAGATCGCGAATGACTTCCTTGGCCTTTGCAGTGCCGATCTCCTCTTCGCTCTGGGCCGTTGCCTGGGCGTAGCAGTGGACGCAGCGCAGATTGCAGCGCCGGGTCACGTTCCAAACCACAACTGGCTTCTTGTCCCGGGAAAACTGCAGCAGATGCGAGGGGAGCTCCCCGGATCTGCGCTCGTAGCGCAGGGCATCCGAGGGTTCCACCGTATTGCAGTAAAGCTTGGAGACACCGATCATATCTCTTTCCTTTTATACCGCGCTCCAGACGGGCTGTACGCGGAAGGAGGTCTTAGCCAGGAGCTCTATCCCAAAGGAGGCTCCTTTCTTCGGGAGGGATCTACCACCTGACCGAACATTGTGATTGGAGGAAAACGTGCCCATATACAAGGAGCAAAAGATTTTGAAACCGCAGTGTATTCGAATACATGAGGATTTTAAAATCTTGCAGCGACGAAGGAGATGGGTAAGTTTTCCTCCAATCACTAGCTACTGGATCCTGTCCGTAGGACAGGGAGCCGAGCGGAGGCTCTTGAGGAGCTCTTCCCTGGAAACCTGGAGGCTCTTGTGCAACTGCTGCTTCTTCTCCCGGGAAAGGGTCTGGAAGGAGCGCTTTGCGAGCAGATTGTCCAGCTGATCCATTTCCGCCTGGATCTTGTTCACCCGCTCCTGGAAGTCGGAATCCTGAATCCACAGTCTTCCGGATATATCCGCCATTTGCCGGATATCCTCAACCAGCCTCCGGAAATTGCTCGAGGAGAGCCTTCTGCGCTCCTCAATCCGGCATCTCAGGTTGTGAACAAACTTGCCGATCCAGCCTCGCATGATCCCTTCCCCGCCTCAGTGGCGTTGAAAATCCGCGGAGCAGCGATCAGGCCACTCCGCTGAGCCCGCTCAAGAGCAGGACAAAAAGGACCTGCACCACTATAATGGGCAGCGCGGCCTTGGCCGCGGTGATGCCGTGAACGCATCTGAATCCGAAAAAGAGGCAAACCAGTTGCCAGATTCCCCCCGCCCACATCCCGAACACGGGGATGAGGGCAAGAACCATGGGGGCCGCGGAATAACAGACAACCCTGAAAGTGCCTTCGAATCCGGCATTTCCCTCGCCCAGAGCGAGAAGGAGAAAGTGATACACACCGCTGCTCATGAACAGATTGATCACCATGAACACCGGAAACACGAGCAGGAAGGTGAGCGCGCCGATCCCGGTCAGGCTCATCTCGAAAAGCCCGCCGGCCTCACCCTGCGCCCCAGGAAACAATCCGCTCATGAGCCAGAAGACCAGGGCGAGCGCGGGCACTTCCATAATCAGCAGATAAAAGGCCGCGGGTTGGCTGAAACCGCCGCTGCCGGAAAGGCTGCTGAAAAAATCAGCAGGAGTGAGCATCACCTGCTTCACGGTGTCGAAAACCCCGGGAAAGAATCCCGTGGATTGGAGCCGTTCCCAGGGCGTCTCCCCTTCCCCGGAGCCTTCCCCTTGCTGCGAGGCATCCGCTTCCCCTTCGGCCTCGAAGGCGGAAGAATCCCCGTTCATATCCTCCAGCCTGCGCCATATGTCCTGGCTGTCGGATGTGTCATCGGTGCCCTCGCCGGACTCCGCAGCGGGTTGGAGATCGTTCTCGACCTCGGTGGAGGCGGCCGCCTCCTGTTCGGCTGACGCATCGTCCTCGAGCAGGAAGGAATCCTCTTCCTCCCGGAGCCGGAACTTGTGCCGACATTTGGGGCAGGTGGCCAACCTGGCCGTGGAGGGAATCCTGTCCTCGGGCATATCACGGCTGAAACCGCAGCTGGGGCACGTTATCCGCATAGCCGTCCTTTTCTTCGCAGCCGCCCGCTCAGCGAGCAACAACCTCCCGTGTTCGGGGATATTTTCCGGAAACGCTCATGTCCATGTTGACGCAACAAGGTACAAAAACGCTAGTGACTTGTCCTGCTCAAGCTGTCGTAAAGATGGAGCATATGCGTGGCTATGCAGGAACTCAATAAAAACAACGATTCACGCTGGACAAGTCACTAGGTGTGAGTCCTGTCTCTATTCCTTGAGTGGATTGCGGGATCAATCGAGCTGGCCGAAGTATTCCTTCTCCGCCTCGCACAAGGGGCAGACCCATGTCTCGGGCAGCTCATCAAAGGGTGTACCGGGCTCGATACTCTGCTCGTAATCACCCTCCTGGGGATCATAGACATATCCGCAGGGACACTCATATCGATCCATGATGCGCTCCTTGAGCCCTCTCAGGGCATCGTTTTCGGATTTTCTGAAGCCTTTGCCTCGATTGGCCCGTTCCAGTCTCCTGACCCGTGTATACGGAGCACACAAGGCTTCGGCCAAGGCATGAATACACCGAAGCATTCACCGGGGTCAAGTCGGGCCAACAGCAGCCGCTACGGGATGATACCTTCGTCTCTTCCCCACCCATCGGTCATCCTGGCTCGTCCATTTGGGACGATTCAGGGATTACTCCAAAACACAAGGAATGCCGCCCGCGAGATGTTGCCCCATGGCAAGGATTTCCCTTTGCTTGAGCACTCAGACTAGACCTTCTCCACAGTGGGATTCTTGCTCCCGGCCACGCCCAGCTCCTCCATCTTGGTCAGCTGCTCGAAGCAGTCCACCCCGTGGACCTGATTGAGATGTTCGTATTCGATGTGCTCCAGCCCTGCGGCGTCTATGGACAAGGGGGAGGAGGAGGCGAAGATCCCCACGTCCTTGATATACTTGTCTCCCTGCACAGGGGCACAGTCGCAGACTGTGCTCACGTCGTTGGCGAAGTTGACGTAGCTCACCTTGCCGGGGTCAAAAGTATCGATCACCCCTTTGGTGGCCACGGAGACGCCGTGCAGGATCTTGTATTGGCCTTCCAGGGTGATGGCCCCCTCGGGGCAGGAGGAGCTGCAGATGGGGCAGCGCATGCAGTAGGGGCTGTCGATGACCGCCACATCGCCTTCCACTCGGGGAAGATCGAACCAGCAGGCCTCGACGCAGACGCCGCACCCCTGACAGTGTTCCTCGTGCAGGACCAGATCCAGGAGCCTGTGCTGCTCCAGCTTGGTCTTCTTGGTCACACAACCCATGCCCACATTCTTGATCGCCCCGCCGAAACCGCTCAGGGGATGGCCTTTCAGATGGGAGACCACGATCATGGCGTCAGCCTCATTCACCGCTCCGGCAACTTCCACATCGGCGAGCAGCGGGTCCGGAGAGGGTAGGCTTACTCCGTTCTCGCTCATGAGCCCGTCCGCCACGATAAAGGGTGCGAACCCGAAGCCGTTGGCGACTGCGGTTTCCATGTGGTCCACCGCATTGTTGCGCTTGAGGGGGTAATAGGTCGTGGTGTCCGTCAGAAAGGGCTTGCCGCCCAGGGCGCGCACCTGATCCACGATGTGCTTGAGGAAGAAGGGCCGTACGTAATTGGGATTGCCCAGCTCCCCTGCGTGCAGCTTGATGGCCACCTTGTCTCCGGGGCTGACCACGTCGAAGGTTCCGGCGCTTTCATAGAGCGCCTTGCTGCGTTCGAGCATATCCCCGTTCATGTTCCAGGGCGCAAAGTAGACCGTATCCATGTCCATAACTCCTCCTTGTTTTGACCCTGAACAGCCGCTTCGCTAGATTGGAGGCAGATAAAGCGCATCACTTCTGGACTCCCGCAAGCCGCCGTATCCACAATGGCTTCAAGCCAAGAGTGAGTGTAACAATGGAGAATAAAAATAGGAAGGAGGTCCGGGGATGTCAAATGCGGCAGAAAACGGAAGTCGCCTGTACATCGGGACCAGCGGCTGGAATTACAAGAACTGGAAGGAGGACTTCTACAAGGGCGTGCCCCAGAAGCGCTGGCTGCAGCACTACGCCTCGCAGTTCGACAGCGTGGAGGTCAACGCCACCTTCTATCGCCAGCTCAAGGAGGATACCTATCGCAAGTGGCTCAGCGAGACCCCGGAATCCTTTTCCTTCGCCATCAAGGGGACCCGCTACGCAACCCACGTCAAGCGCCTCAAGAATCCCGAGGAATCCATCATCAAGCAGCGGGACAATGTAGCACCCCTCGGGCCCAAGCTCTGCGGAGTGATCTGGCAGCTGCCGGCCAGCCTGCAGAAAAATCTTGAAAGGCTGAAGGATTTCGCCGAGTCCCTGGCCCGGAACTGGCCCCACACCCCACATTCCGTGGAATTCCGGCACGAATCCTGGTTCGACGAGGAGGTGGCGGACATCCTCGAAGAACACGGCATTGCCAACTGCCTCTCCGACGCCCCGGACTGGCCCATGTGGAACCGCGTGCTCTCCGGGCTAGCCTACGTCCGGCTGCACGGGCACACCGAGCTCTATCGCTCGGAATATTCCGAAGAGGACCTGACCCGATGGGCGGATACGATCCGCAACTGGCTGGAACAGAGAAACACGGTGCACGTCTACTTCGACAACACCGACGGGAACCACGCCTTCCGCAACGGCCTCAGATTGCGGGAAATGCTGGCATGAGACGTAAACGACACTGTTGACAGCTCGATCCAACGGCCCTAGGCTGATCCCCTTTTGGGAGACAGCAAGGATTCCTTCCCAAGTGAACCAAACACCGGCGATCTGCTCCTTTCAGGAAAGGAAGGAGCGAGAGCCCCGAAACTGGCCCGCACCCTGAACACGGCCGGCGCAATCGCAGCGGAGATGCCCATGGCTTCCAAGATCTACCTGGGCCTCGCGGGAAACCCCAATTCCGGCAAGACCACCCTGTTCAACTCCCTGACCGGCTCCCGCCAGCAGGTGGGTAATTATCCCGGTATCACCGTGGACAAGCGGGAAGGGTTCGTGAACGTATCCGGTCGGTTGCTACACATCGTGGATCTGCCCGGCACCTATTCCCTCACCGCCTACTCCCAGGAAGAGCTCGTGGCCAGGAACTTCCTGGTGGAGGAAAATCCCGCCCTGGTGATCAACGTCCTCAATGCGGTCAACCTGGAGCGCAACCTCTACCTGACCGTGCAGTTCCTGGAGCTGGGCATCCCCATGGTCCTCGCCCTGAACATGATGGATGAGGCGGAAAAGAGCGGGATGCGCCTGGATCCCGAAATGCTGGCCACGTTTCTGGGCGTACCCGTGGTGGGCATTGTGGCGCGGAGCGACCGCGGCAGGCAGGAGCTTTTGGACACCGTCCTGACCGAGGTGGAGGAGACGAGGCAGACCGCGTGGCGGCCATTGGAAATATCCTACGGGCCGGACCTGGACCCCGTGCTCCAGGACATGGTTGCCACGATCCGGGAAAGACAGTTTCTGACCGAGCGCTATCCCCCCCGCTGGACCGCCCTGAAATTCCTGGAAGAGGACGAGGAGGTGATCCGTCGAGGCCGCGACGCGGACCCGAAAACCGCGGACAGCCTGGAACAGCGCTGCCGGGAGGTTGCCGAGCACTGCGAGCGGACCCTGAACACCCATCCGGAAGCCATCATCGCGGATTATCGCTACGGCTTCATCAACTCCCTGCTCAAGCGGGG
>JGI1684J13235_1000496_pt1 | contig 14673 bp, 12 predicted proteins | sample PonA232FremontCA_2_FD_13235 | JGI IMG/M metagenome (IMG submission 13235) | reverse complement strand
TTAAGGTTTTAAGTAAGAAAAAGAACCAATAGCCTGTTTATTCAACAAGTTGAGTACCTTTTCATGCTTCGTTGTGCCCGCCAGGGCATGGGAGTTAACATAAAAAACTGTGTATGTGACTGTTAACATGAAAAAAGTTTTATGTTTTAGAGTTTTAAGGTGTAGAATAAGACTTTTCATCATTCGTTGTGGCCGCCAGGGCATGGGAGTTAAGATGAAATCTTACAGACACGTCCAAAGAGACTGTCACTGCACAACAAACTGAGTAAAATAAACCGCCATTCAAACTTTCAAAATTGTAATCCTGAGAGTAATTGATATTGTAGGATTATGTGTTATTTATAATAAAATAAACACAAAACACTTAATTTAGACAAGATATTATGAGATTGCTCTTGATTGAAGACGATCAGGATATTGCCTCCTTCATTACTTCTGGACTCAGAGAATCCGGATATGCTGTCGATTCGGCACTGAATGGCACGGACGGGCAACACATGGCATTCCATGAGCCCTATGATGTCCTGATTGTTGATCTTATGCTACCGGATATCGACGGCTTGGATATTATTGAAAACCTGCGCAACAAGGAAATCAATACACCGGTTCTAATCCTTAGCGCCAAGCGCAACGTGGACGACAGGGTCAAGGGATTGCAAAAGGGTGGAGACGATTATATAACCAAGCCCTTTGTCTTTACTGAACTTTTGGCCAGGATCCAGGCACTGATCCGGAGATTCCACAGGTCGACCGAGACCACCCAACTCAGCTACGGCGATTTGACCCTGGACCTGGTAAAATGGGAGGCATACAGAAAAGACACAAGACTGGACCTACAGCCCAGGGAATTCTCCCTTTTGGATTACATGATGCGCAACAGGGAAAAGGTGGTTTCCAAGACAATGATCCTGGAACATATCTGGGGATATCATTTCGATCCCCAGACCAATGTGGTCGATGTCCTGGTTTCCCGGCTAAGGAGCAAAGTGGACAGGGATTTTTCCGTAAATTACATCCATACCATTCGCGGGGTAGGTTATGTCCTTAAGGCACCTGATAAGGAATAATAAGACCCTGGGATTCAAGCTGGCACTTTGGTATTCCGGGTTTTTCTTTTTCAGTGTCCTTTTGCTGTTCGTATTAACCTACTTCTTTCTGTATCATACCTTGCAAAGGGATGATCACAGGGTCATAAAAACGGAAATCAACGAGACAGCCAGTGAATACAAACAGGGAGGACTTGCACGGGCAAGTTCGCATATCAAGGATAATCTCCTGAAAAACGAAAAGTTTCGCAAAAGATCCCATTTTTTCTATCGGTTTGCCCAAGAGGACAATAACACTGTTAAAATCATTTTTCCCCACCAATGGGCAAAATTCGAGCTAAGCACCCTGGAAACTGTACCCCCGGGGGAAGGCAAATGGATTACCGTGCAATCCAAAAAGGAGAAACACGAGTATTCCCTGGAGTTGACCTCGAAACGTCTGCCGGATGGAAATTGGCTACAAGTGGGAATGAGTACTGAATCCAGGTTAAGGGTTCTGGACCGCTTCCTGGAATCCTTCATGTATGTGGGAATATTTTTGCTTTTGGTCAGCTTTGTGGGCGGATACTGGTTTTCCCGCTGGGCACTTAGTCCCATCCGACACTTAATCCAGACAGTACGTACCATAGAAAAGGGAGACATGGACGCAAGGGTTCCCCAACCCAAAACATACGATGAACTGGGAGAACTGGTAAGGCTTTTCAACAGTATGTTGGCCAAGATACAGACACTCATACAAGGTATGAAAAATTCCCTGGACAACGTTGCCCACGAATTGAGAACACCCATGACCAGGATGCACAATATAGCCGAGACAGCATTGCGTTCCGAAAATGACAAGGAAAAGTACAAGGAAGCCCTGGAAGGATTTGTGGAGGAATCGGACAGGATACTGAAAATGCTGAATAGTCTCATGGATATCTCTGAGGCTCAAACAGGAGTTATGAATCTCGATTTAAAGGAGTTTAATATCAAGGATTTGATAGATCCTGTTGTGGAGGTTTACAGCTTTTTGGCCGAGGAAAAGGATCTGGACATACTGACCGAGATCGACGATGATATCGTTTTATATGCAGATTTTAACCGGATCAGTCAGGTTTTGGCCAATCTTCTGGATAATGCCATCAAATTCAGTCTTCCGGAGACAGGTCCGATATATGTTCGAGTCTGGCAATTCGACGCCGAAGTAGTTATTGCTGTCAGCGACTCTGGTAAGGGTATTGAAGAGAAGGAATTGCCCAATATATGGGACCGTCTCTATCGCGGGTCTATTAACCAGGATGGGGTAAACAAGGGACTTGGGCTTGGATTGGCACAGGTAAGGGCAATTGTTAGCGCCCACGATGGGTGGGTGGATGTCTCCAGCAAATCGAACCAAGGCTCGGTGTTCAGTATCCACTTGCCCCAATGAAACTTGTTTTTCCAGTCAATAGCAACGCAAGCATTTTCGGAGAAAGTTCAAATTCCCATAATACAATAACTATGCTTGTTCTAGTATCCTGACAATACGATTTTTATGTTTTTAAACCGTAAATTCACTTAACTTACTTTAAAACAATGCGAGAATAAATAAATAACAAAATAATATTGTTATTTATTTACCAATGCCGATCAGGTACCGAAGACATGATTTTCAGTAAGGCACTATTTATATTGCCCTCCTCTGTTTCCCGGGAAATCCTTTCCCGGGAAACGCTATTTGTGGAGCCTCATGTCCTGGATAGGCATAAAGAATAATGTAAGACTAATTTTCTCATAATAGGCATTCAATAAATTGCAGATATGTTTTATATTGTAAATTATGTCAGCAAATTTTGATGATGGCGATGGCCCTGGCTTTTAGTCTTCAGGCTATAAAGCGGAGTATTGCTCCTTGTCAACATGCCCATCCATGGTAACTTATGGAAATAAATATTGATATAGTCTGTTACTGAAATTTTTCATTGACTGCTCACAATTATTGTATTTTCTTGGGACTCAAAAATTATGCTATCAATTTAACAGCTTTTGGGACAGGATAATTATGTTTGCCGGGATTTCTCTTTATTTGCTACTGATATTGTTTTGTTTAGCTGCTTTAACCATAGCTGTCTTCGGCTCTTTGATGACAAACCTTGCAGACCGATTGGCCGACGTAACAGGACTGGGAGAAGCTCTTATGGGAGCAATCTTTCTGGGCGGCAGTACTTCCATTCCAGGCATAGTTACATCGGTGACTGCTGCTTACGAAGGTTATCCGGAATTGGCTATCAGCAATGCTATTGGAGGGATTGCCGTCCAAACCGTTTTTCTGGCAGTGGCGGACATCTTTTATCGCAGGGCTAATCTGGAGCACGCCGCAGCTTCCCTAGCAAATCTAATGCAGGGAGCGTTGCTTATTTCCCTGTTGTCACTTTGTATAATAGGCATTACTGGTCCTCAGATAGGGATATTATCCATTCATCCGATATCTTTAATATTAATAGCTGGTTACGTGCTGGGACTGCGACAGGTTTCTGTGGTTCGGAACCAACCTATGTGGCGTCCAAAAAAAACCCGAGAAACCCGAGTGGATAAAGCCCAAACCGAATCCATGACCAGGGCTGCAATTGTTAAAACTTGGGTAAACTTTGTTTTGCTTGCATTTGTTGTCGGAATTGCAGGGTATTTGGTGGCTGAAATGGGTATAGCCATATCTCAAAGGATAGGGATTTCACAAACCATTGTCGGCGGTCTTTTCACTGCAGTTGCTACTTCTCTTCCTGAATTGGTTACTTCCATCGCATCCGTAAGGCAGGGAGCCTTGACTCTAGCTGTGGGAGGAATTATTGGCGGAAATTGTTTCGACGTATTGTTTGTAGCCTTTTCTGATGCGGCCTATAGAGGAGGACCCATATACCAGGTCCTGACCGGACAACAGACTTTTATGATTGCCTTGACCTCCCTGTTAACCGGAATTTTATTGCTGGGACTAATTAGGAGGGAAAAATATGGTATCGCAAATATCGGTTTTGAGAGTTTCCTGATTATTCTGCTCTATGTTGCAATGTTTATTTTTTTGCAAATATAAAGACGCATTATATGATAGATTAAACAACCTTAGCTTGTAGTGCCAGGAGGTACTGTTAACTAAATTTATGGTTTATGGCTCAACAATCGGCTTGACAAAATTATCGAGTATAGAAGCGAATGATAAGTACGATAAGCTTTTTAAGAAAAGGATGTAAAGCTGATATAAAGTTATAGCCCTCGGTATAGCAAATACTAGATCTATTCATTTTTTTTGACTGCCAATCAGTATAAAGAAAGTAAAAAAGCTAAAACAAGGATAAAAACCATGCGCCTTTCCAGTGTGCAAAATGCCTTTTTTCTCGGAGCAATTCTGGCAATTACTATATGCTTCTTCTGGATCATCCACATATTTCTGATGCCCCTTTTCTGGGCAGTGTTATTCTCTATTCTCTTTTTTCCCCTGAACGAAAGATACTGCAAAATCTTCAAGGGCAGAAGAACAATTGCCAGCGGATTAACCTTATTAACCTTTGTCGTCTTGGTCCTGATTCCATTTATTCTACTGTCCATATCCTTCATGAACGAAGCGTTTACCATGTACGATCGGATAAATTCAGGGGAAATAGATGTACAAAAGGCTGTATACTACATGGAACAGTATATACCGGTTATCACCGAGCACCTGGACAAATTCGGAATCGACACGCAAAAAATAAAACAGTGGATGTCTTCCAGCGCTGTCACGGCCAGTCAATTTGTTGTATCCAAACTAATGCTCATAGGACAGAATGTTGTCAACTTCGCGATTATGACCGTACTAATGCTCTATGTGCTGTTTTTCTTCCTGAGAGATGGTAACACACTAATTGCCAAATTGATCAGGATGATACCCATGGGAGACAGACGGGAAAAATTCTTTTTTCAACGTTTTGCCACAGTATCCAGGGCCACGGTAAAAGGCACTTTTATAATCGCACTTGTACAGGGAGGCCTGGGAGGAATAATCTTCTATTTTCTGGGGATTAACGCGGCGATTTTTTGGGGAGCCCTGATGACCCTGGCTTCCATCTTTCCGGCTGTGGGATCGTCAATAATCTGGGGCCCTGCAGCTGTCATCCTCATTGCTACCGGTCAAATAGCCGAGGGGATCATCCTTTTGGTGTCCGGCAGTATAATAATAGGTGCAGCTGACAACCTGCTCCGACCTATTCTTGTAGGCCAGGATACCGAACTTCCAGATTATCTAGTCCTCCTCACTACCTTGGGTGGATTGGCCTTGTTGGGTATCTCGGGATTCATTATTGGACCAGTTATCGCAGCACTTTTTATATCTGCATGGGAGATGTTCGGAGAGGAATTTGGTTATGAGGAAGATTTTGAAGATTTTTCTCAAAGCGAAAATAACAACGGATAAATGCAAAAATATTGGATAAACCAATTCTTTAGTCTAATTCTTGGATATATGAAAAGTTGGAATTCTAGATTCATATGTTAGAGGGGCTTATTCAAAAGAACTCCCAATTTTCCAGTGACAAATCTACGAAAACAAACTTTTTTAAAATATTAATTTTAAAAACCTTTCAAAATTGTAATATTCCAGTAAGTTGACTGAACCTTCCTACTGATTTAAATAATTATACCAGTTTCAAAACATTAAAAGGAAGAAAAAAGAAAAAAACAGACAAAGGATAGCAAAAGACAAAAGTTATATTCGCAGAATAGTAAAGGAAAAAGTTGAACAAGAGAAAAAGTCCAAGACTTCTTATCCAATTTGAACAATCTAGAATGTTCCTCTTTTTATGAAAAAGAAGTTCCTTACTCCAGGGTTAAAGGGCAAAAAACACACCCTGGAACTGTATGTACTAGAAAATGATAAAAAGCAAATCTTCAAGGGGGGTTGTTCTTATTCCAATTAGCCATTTATACTGAGCGAGTTCGAAGAGAGAAAAATCAGGGATAAGTCCAGTTCTTTGATAAGCAAAACAAATTCAACCCAAAATTAATTTGAACACACGAATATGGAGGTGTTTACTATATGCATTTCAGGAAAGTTAGGATCTGTTTTATAAATTTGTTAGCCCTGTCCATCGTGTTCCTTTTGACAAGTACGGATCTTGGTGCGGAAATGAATAATTTTTCCGACTTGGCCAAAAAGGCGGGGCCGGCTGTGGTAAATATAAGTACTGTCAAAACAGTGAGTGCCTCCAAGAGATTGAGGAAATTCTTCAGTCCCTTTCAGGAGAGACGTTCACCTTTTGATGACTTTTTTGAAAGATTTTTCCCTCAAATGCCCAAGAAAAGAAAAAAGCATTCCCTGGGTTCAGGATTTATTATATCCGAGGATGGATATATTGTCACCAATGCCCATGTGATAAGCGAAGCTGACAAGATAAAGGTGGATTTGAAAGGGGAAAACAACGATATCTATACTGCCAAGGTGGTAGGCACGGACAAGCAAACAGACCTGGCCTTGTTGAAGATAGATGTGGACAGAAAACTCCCTTCTCTGGATTTCGGTAATTCCAAACAGATGGAAGTGGGGGAATGGGTGGTAGCCATAGGCAATCCATTTGGTCTGGATCATACAGTGACTTCCGGCATAATAAGTGCCAAGGGGAGAGTGATTGGAGCCGGTCCCTACGACAACTTTATTCAGACCGATGCATCCATTAATCCAGGGAACAGCGGAGGTCCACTGTTAAATATGCAGGGCAGGGTTGTGGGCATTAATACAGCTATTGTTGCCCAGGGTGAAAACATCGGTTTTGCCATTCCCAGTGACATGGCCAAGGATGTAATCAGTCAACTCAAGAAGTACAAGAAGGTCAAGAGGGGATGGCTGGGTGTAGTCATTCAGGATGTGGACAAGGACACCGCACGTGCCTTGAACTTGCCAGAGGCAAAAGGAGCTCTCGTGGCATCGGTTAAGCCGGGTGATCCTGCAGATAAAGTGGGAATTGAATCAGGTGATGTCATTTTTTCTGTAGAAGAAAATTCAATAGAGAATACAAATGAGCTTACCAGAGTGATAGGTAGCTTTCCACCAGGTAGAAAGGTAAACTTAAAGCTCTGGAGGAACGGAGAAGTTAAGGAATTCACTGTAAAATTGGGCTCCAGGAATATGCAATTGGCTGAGAAAGGAGGGGAGGCTCCTTCTGAAAGAACGCTGGGTATGCAATTAAGGAAACTAACTCCCAGAGAAGCCCGTGCTTTGAACATGGACACTGCCAGGGGACTGGTTGTATTGGATATTAAACAAGGCTCTCCTGCAGCTAAAGCCAACTTGCGCAGGGGCGATGTAATCCTGAGGGCGAATAAACAGCCTGTAAATAGCCGGGAGAAACTCAAAAAGATAATAGAAAATGTCCAGGACAAAACGGTTATTATGCTGCTTATTAATAGAGATGGTCAAAATCTGTTCACAACCATATCATGGGACTAAAATGCAAGAAGTGGTTACGTGATTATGTAATTACTAAGTAAGAATAAGAGTTCTTCCGTATATTTGTCTGTAAAAATCAAAAATTGATGATAACATTTGTTCAGGAAGAATTTTAAGGGTGGTATTAAAAAAGCAAAAGAGAGTCTTATTTGGGGAACAAAAAATTAAGCGGAGATTCTAGCAGGGATTCTAGCAGGGATATGGGAGTGATATTTAAGGCTGGTAACGTGTGGTCCTGGCCATTTTTAAATTCTTCCGAGTTAACAGTTAACAGGGGACAACTTATTGAATAATTAAATTCAAGTTTAGAGCATCAAAAAAACAAATTTTCAAGGTTGGACTATGGTTGGATAAATTTGGCTTTGCTAAAACTCTGTTTTTGTAAGTACTTGATATACTTGTAAATATATGGTGGAGGCGGCGGGAGTTGTCTTTGCACCAACCTCACTTAATATAACCTACTGAAATTACAGTCCCCAATTTTAGGGTACGATTAAATTTGTACCTGTTATTTGTACCTATATCCTTATCCCAAAATATAGTTTTGTCAAGACAAATGATCTTGAAAGGTGGGTAGAAAACATATCTAGCTCAACAGCAAATCCCCGTATGCCGTACTTCTGTGAGCATATTTTCCCTTCAAATTTAAAAGCAAGCCTTTACCTGGGACTATCCCCTAAGCTTACTTTAAACTATTCGGAATTTAGTTTATCATGGAAGAATTGATTCAATTTATTTTCTAAAAACTACCTTTACATAAATAAATGACCTAAGGTAAATTATATAAAAAATGGAGGTAAGTATAATGGTAGATAATTCAGATAGGAAACAAGTTGGTTGTGCTATCAATATTAGATTATATAAAAAGATGCGACAACAAGCCCTGGAGAATCGGGATGTTGGTAGGCTAATTGATGATGCTATGAAAATGTATCTTGAAAAGGCACAACAAGAGAATAAGTCTGCAGGTAAGCAGACTGCTTGATTTAGCGAGTCTGTCAGGTTAAGGGATACCAGACGAGCTTTAAACACAAAACCCTGAAAGGAGGAGTTATGAGACTTGTTTTATTTTCAACCATAGTGATCGCCGTTTTGTTGGCAATAACCATCCAAGTCAATACAGTTTATGCCGGAGTATATTCAAATCAGCTTACTAGGTGCATTATAGAAGCCATGGATAAACAGGATAAGGTGCAATTTTCAAGATACTTTGTATTGATGTATTCACAGTCTCCAGAAGTACAGGATATGGTCTCTATATCCGAGAAACAGGAAAGAAACATTCTAGAAAATATAGCTAAGTTGTATTCAAAACTGATGACAAAATCCTGTAAGAAATTAACAAAGAAAGTAATGAAATACGAAGGTACAAAAGGTATTGTTAAAAGTTTTACAATGCTTGGAAGAATAAGGGCACAACAAATTATGAAATCAAAGGAGGTACAAGAGATGTTTAAAATATACAACAAATATTTAACAAATGAATTGAAAAAAATGAAAGAATAAAAAGATTTTATCGACATATTTCAATTCTGGACGAAAGGAATCAAGAAAATTATGTAGTGGTTAATAAGGCCGTTCCTAAATTCCAGAACTAGCTTTTTTATAGGGGAAAATATGAAAAAGACACTATTATTTATTGCAATCATCTTTTATTTTTTATTTGTATTTTCAAGTAGTAGTTATGGTAGAACGGCTGATATCTAGTCTCAGGCCTACAACACCATAGCTGATGTGATGGCTGCTTAACATTTTAACATGATGTCCCTGCCTCCGGGCATGGGCAAACTAACAAGGAATTAAAAATGTTCGAAATGGTAGACAGAGAAGCTTTACGGGAATTAGAAAAAATTACAGAAAAATATGAAACAGCCGAAGCAGCCGAATCTGGCATGTCGGGTATTTATGGAATAGGCGTACCAGAATTGATAATTCTCATTCCCCTACTTGTGTTTGTATTCATCCCCACGATTGTAGCCAAGATACGAAGACATGAAAAATTGTGGGGGATTTTTCTGCTAAATCTACTGACGTGCTGGACATTGATTGGCTGGATAGCTGCTTTCATCTGGGCATGGATTGATCCTAAACCAGATAATACAACAACAAACCAGCAACCCAATAGGGAGAAGGAAGATATTAAAGAAAGACAAGAAGGATATTACGTACGTGCATATGATGAACAATGGTGGCATAAAACTTTAGAGGGAGCAAAAGACCGTAAACAAGAAGCTCAAAATTGGTATAGTAATGTGCAAATAATTGAAGTTACTACTGGAAAACTTTTAGACGGAAGCCCTGACTAAAGGAAAAAAATGCAAACTAATATCAATGAACTACCAAAGCAGAATGATTAATTAAAAATTATTGGCCACAAAAATCGCATCATACAGCATCTTCCTTGCTCTAATGTCGCATAATGGCATTTGTTTGTCCTTTTCTAGCCCCTCTATATTAGCCTGTCAATCCTGAGCTGTGTGAGGCAAATATGGTTCAAATTTCGAAGTTTACTTCCTCCCCCGTACGTTGGATCGATAAATTCTGAAACGTTTAAATTTTAGGCGTTTCCCCCCTTGCCATGCAGAATATATATCCTTTGTGAGCATCTTTCTCACTAAATTGCCTGCCGTTTTTAGGTGAAAAAAAATGTGTGAGCGATAGCTATAATCAGACCCTGGTATTTTTTTCACTTGTCCATCCACCCACCTTCTAAATTTTTACCCACCCCCAGGGGGGATACTTCAATCCACATCACAGTCCAAAATCAATACAACTGGATTTTTCACAAGCAGGAATAACATTAATTCATCCAATTCCCAGTTCCTTGTTGTTTGAAAACAGAAGCACATTCATTTTCCTGATAATGAAGAATAAACTCCAATGACCACCCTACAAATGCCAATCTAAAATAGATCTCTCTCGTTCAGTAAAGTATAGCTTTCTTACAGTTCATGACCTAACTCATATTTAGGTGTTAAAAAGGTCTAATTTAATTGTTGACGCTTATATTCAAAAAGGTTTTAGTCCTTGTTAACAATAAGCAAATCATTCAACATAAACCTTGGAGGAGTTATGGCTGATATTGGTTATATTCGGGTGAGTTCAGTTGGACAAAATACAGAAAGGCAGTTGTCAGGCATGGTACTGGATAAAGTGTTCACGGATAAAGTTTCCGGTAAGGATACGAATAGGCCACAATTGCAAGCTTGCATGGAATATTTAAGGGACGGAGACACACTTCATGTTCACTCATTAGATAGACTCGGACGTTCACTCATGGATCTTGAGCGGATCATAAATCAACTTGTGGACAAAGGCGTTACAATCCGCTTTCACAAAGAAAATATGACCTTCAACAAGGAAAATAACGGCAGTATGGGGAAATTGCTCTTGCAAATATTAGGAGCTTTTTCCGAGTTTGAAAGAAACATGACCAAGGAAAGACAGGCCGAAGGGATTGCACAGGCCAAACAACAAGGGAAACATCTGGGAAGATTTCCAAAGTTAGATAAACAGCAACGCCAGGAGATTAAACAAAAATATGAAAAAGGCCAGACCAACATTACTTTCCTGGCCAAAGAATACAATGTAAGCAGAGCCACAATCCACAATGTCCTGAATGATAAATGACTTAAGTTACATTATATATACCCCCGTCAATCCCCTGTTCATGATTTTTTGAATAGGGGATTTTTTTGGAGTAGCACTGGAAACGCCTAATAAGGAGATGAAAGTTGGTGATGTCTTGTGAATGCCTGCCAAATCAATAAGTTAGAATTTTGCTGTGGTATACTCTTATCAGGTCAAAGAGGAAGAAAAAACACATCAACAATTTAACCAGGGAGGAGAAGATCATGAAATTTACACAGGAGCTAAAGGGTTACAAACAGGAACATCCACTTTATTCAGTACTAAGGAAATCTGATGTTACTTTGGATGATCTGGCTGCTTATTTTCAGGTAAGCACAAAGTCAATTATAAATTGGCTTTCAGGGAATACCAAGCCAAAAAAAGTAATCCTAGAGGAATTGGATCAGATCAAGGAAAAACTGGAAGCTGAATTACCGGAAAACTTGAAAGGGAGAAAGTAACAACAAACCAAAACCGGTCTAATTGGCCGGTTTTAAACCTATAACTTAAAATGGAGATTTACACAGAGATGGACATTGCAGATTGCTCAGCAACTACGCAGAAAAAATTGATGAGAGATAATGAAATAAAGAGGTTATTGAAAGATAATGAAACTTATGATCTTTCTAGCGCACAAAACAGGGAATTGTTTTTGAAAAAACTAGCTTTCTATTCAAATTGTAATAGAGAAGTGATGAAAAATGTATTTAGATTTTTTCTTTTAAATGGATTATGTGATAAAAGATTTGAAGAAGATAAAATTGATAGGTGGATAGAAGAAGCTATAAAGAACCAAATTAAAAACTTTTTCGTTCAAGTTGATAAACTTGAAACAAAGCCACCTAACTGGTTAGTTCCTAATTACATTGAAGCTGAAAGTTTAGTTTTATTATTCGGAGAACCAGAGGTAGGGAAAACATTTTTTTCTATTGATTTGGCATGCTCAATAGCAACCGGAAAAGATTTTCATGGTTTATCTGTTGATAAAAAACCAGTATTTTATATCAAGGGAGAAGGCCATAATGGATTTAAAAGGCGTATTGAGGGATGGAAAAAAGAATATAATATTTCAGAAATACCATTGTTATTTACATCTGAAACAGGTGTTGCATTGAATGAGCCTCACGAAGTTACAAAGATTTCGGACAGTATTGAAGTTATACTTGAAAACCAATTTATAGAGGAAAATCCCGCATTAATAGTTGTAGACACTTTAGCAAGAAATTTTGACGGAGATGAAAACTCAAATAAGGATATGTCTGCTTTTGTAAAAGCTATAGACAAGTTGCGAAGTGATTTTCAATGTACTGTTTTAATACTTCATCACCCAGGTCATTCACAAAAGAACCGTGAAAGGGGAGCTTATGCTTTACGAGGAGCTATAGATACAAATTATCGGTTTGATAAGACGGAAGATAATGTAAGGAAATTACAACCTATAAAAATGAAAGAAGCTAAGCTACCAGAACCATTAAGTTTTGAGTTTAAAGTTGTTGATTTGGATGATCAACATGAGGGGATAGAGAATACAAGTTTAGTACTAAAAAATATAGAAAATAAGCTCCCGATCAAAACAGAAAAAAATAAGAATGGCAAAAAAGGCAGAGGCAAGGCACAAAGGATTATACTGGAGGAATTTGATAGATTATATAAGGAAAAGCAAAAACAACTTAAACAGGAAGAGATTGAATCTAATGTGGCAAGGATTGACGAAGATGAATTAAAAAAAGCTTGTTTAAATATGGGAATAAAGAAGCAAACCTGGGGATATAATAAACAAGCTTTAGTAGCAAATGGAGATATGAAATTAGATGAAGGTGGATTTTATCTTTCTATATGAAAACTTGGTCAATAATAAAAGCGTCAAAATTGTAAAAACCCTAAAGGGTTTTTTACAATTTTTACTTAGCTTTCAATTAAATTTGACAATTAGTACATTAATAAATCTGATCAAGAGGGGAGAAGTAATATATAGACCATTTTGACAGAACAATGTGTGGACAAAATATACCTATATTTAAACCTTGGCTATTTTGCAAAATTACCAACAATATACTAATCAACGTATTTTGTTGATCTTATTGAACTAATTAACAAACAATAGCTGAATAAATTGATGTGGTAAAAGGTGATGCTCATTTTCGTCAATGCAATTTAGATAATTCAATTATTAGAGGGTCTTGATTTTAACTTGTTGAAATTGTGAGATATTTTTGAGTAAGTTATGTAAGTGTTTAATTAACACAAACACTATTTTAAAAATTAGAAAAAGAGTGAAAGCCAGTACAGAAGCACTGGCTCAAACATAACTATTTATTAGTTAATTTTTTCCTTGTAATAAGGGCAGGAATTATTAACAATAATACCCAACTGTAATCAAAGGTTGCTGAATTATACATGATACACCCACTACTACTGCTTCCATTATCAGTATTGTCATTCGAAACTTCTTTGCCTTTAATGTAAACACCACCTCCAGCTGACCAAGAGTCTGATTCAAAAGCATAAATTCCAACATCTTTAGAAGAGCTTAATTTTCCAGCTATGATAGTACTTTCTCCACCTTGATCATTAATTACATTACCACTCATTTTACCTTGAGTATTTAAATCCAAAGAGGCAGACTTATAATCTCCTGAAACACCGTTTAAAACTGTATAGGAGCTTTCTAACAAGTTACCTTTACTGTTTAACTTTATTGTATCGAAATGAAATGATAAATCTAAATTATACAAACCTTCAATTGCTGTTCCATGCCAATTAGCAGCTAGATCTGAAGTTTGGAAAGTATTACCATGTTTAACTAAATAAGTTATACCGTATGTACCAACATCAGTATTAAAGTTCATTATAATTAAGTTTTTATCTGAATTTAGTTGTCCATTCATAATAAAGATATTATTGCCTTGATTATTTTTTAAATAACCTGAAATTTTACCAGCATCAGTGATAGATATAGAGGACGACAAAAAATATCCAATATTACCATTTGTATATTCAGCTTTACTATCAACTATATTACCAGAATTATCAAAATCTATAAAACCATGAGATAAGAATTCTTCATTGTAATCTGATTCATAATTAATCATAGTCCATTTACCTGATAAATCTGATATATTAATATTACTATTTGTAGGTACTTGTATATAAGAAAACTTTCCGAAAGTATCACTATCAGTAATATAAGTACCATCTATTAAGTTTTTGTTATCATTCATTTTAGCTTTATTAATATTAAAGCTTGTCGTGGTAGATTTATAATTTCCTTTAATTACTCCATTATCATCAATATTTAATTTCCCAGACTTAAACTCTGAATTATCTATTGTTGTTCCAGTTAAAAAATTACCATTTTCATCAATTTCATAAGTTGCATTACTCACTATTGCATTAATTAATTCTGATTCTGCGATTAATGCTTTCCATTTTCCTTGTAAATCTGATTGTGTGAAAGCACAAAAAGCTTTGGTAGCGTTGTTTTTAAGAGACCTAGAGGTAGGTAGGCATATTGCCCTCCAATGTGATAACTTTAAATTAAGCACCATAAAGTTCACAAGGAGG
>JGI1684J13235_1000494_pt1 | contig 14678 bp, 9 predicted proteins | sample PonA232FremontCA_2_FD_13235 | JGI IMG/M metagenome (IMG submission 13235) | reverse complement strand
CTCCGCGTCCTTTCCTCCGCGTTCTCCGCTTGCCCGGTTAAACCGGGGCCCCTTTGGGGTGTTTAACTGAGGCGCCTCGGCGGTGGGCCACTCTTCCTGCCTCAAAAGCGCAGAACGACCCCCGTGAAGGCTTACCTATCCCGTCTTGCTACCGGCGCCTCCGGCCGGAAATCCGTTTCCTTCCCCGCCTCCCCGACCTTCGACCAGGGCAATGAACTTCTCCGTCAACACGGGATCGAACTGTGTGCCGGCGTGGACGCGGATGTGTTCCAGGGCTTCCTCCCGCGAGACAGCCCCGCCGCTGGGTCGATCATTGATCAGGGCGTCATAGGTTTCGGCAAGGGCCAGGATTCGGCAGGCCAGGGGAATGTCGTCTCCGGCCAGCCCCATGGGGTATCCCGAACCGTCCCATCGCTCATGGTGCTTGAGGATCCAGTCGGAGATATCCGCTATTTCGGGAACGGATTGGGCGATGCGGCCGCCGACTTCGCTGTGCTGCTGCATCTCCCGTCTTTCCAGGCTATTCAGAGGGCCGGGCTTGAAGAGAATGCGGTAGGGGACAACCAGCTTGCCCACATCATGATAGCGGGCAAGCTGGCGGAGGCTGGCGATATACTCCTCGGAAAGCCCCATGGAACGGGCAAGGGCTTCCATAATCTCCTGAAGACGCTCGCCGTGCCCCTCGTTGATAAAATCCCTGTTCTCCAGGGCGCGCATGAAGGCCTCGACGATCACGCTGCGCACGCTGTGTTCCCGACTGACCTTATCCTGGTACATCCGGTTGTCCGCTTCCCGGAAGAGCGCATCCATGTCCGCGGGCGACTCCCTGTTCACCGAATAGCCTATAGACAGGGAAACCGGCACCTCGGGATCGAGCCGGTTGTTTTCCTTCGTCGACTCCCGCAGCCGCTGGACCATGCGCTCGACTTCATCATGCTCCACATCCGGCACAATAACGGCGAATTCGTCCCCTCCTATCCGGGCGATGATGTCCCCGGCACGGAAATGTTCCCGCAGGATCCCGGCCACTCGCTTGAGCATCTCATCGCCCTTGGTGTGCCCCAGGGTGTCGTTGACGAACTTCATCCCGTCCAGATCGCAGATAAGAAGCCCCATGCTCTGGTGCCGGTCGTTCTGCAGCCGGTTCATTTCCTCCTGGAAGAAATTGCGGTTGTACAGGCCGGTCAGCGAATCGTGAAAGCTCGCATAGCGGAGCTTGTTCTCCGTCCGAACCCGTTCCGTGATGTCGATAATGGTCAGCAGGGCCAGCGTCTCCCCGCTGCGGTGAATCAGCGAGCTGGACACCAGGCAGCTCAGATCCTGGTCCTCTCCTTGGGCCTGTACATGCAGGCTCGCCTGGGCCTGATCCGTGTTGCGCCCGGTTTCGAAGGTATACAGCAGGGCGCTTTTGATCCCGCATTGCTCACACTTGCGTCCCATTCCGCATCCGCGCGGATCGTCCCTGTGGTGCCTGCAGGAAAACACTTCTCCGAGGGGCCTTTGGCTCAGCTCGTCCTGTGTCCGATCGAGAAATTTTGCGGTAAACCGGTTCGCCTTGCGGATCACGAGGTTGCGGTCCACCACCAGCATAATCAGCGGCGCATTCTCATAGATCGCCGTAAGCTCGCGCTTTTTCTCCTGCAGCCCCTGCTGGGCCATCACTCTGTCGGTAATGTCCATCAGGGTGAGGCGCCACTGCACCACGGTCCCGTCTTCCGCGGTGTCCGCCCAGATATCGCACCGGACCCACAGGGAGGCCCTGTTCTCCCCCACGATCTTGAGCTCTTCGCTCTGCTGCTCCCCGGTCTCTCCGGACCGCTTCAGCGCGGCGAAATAGTCGTCCTGGCTCTGCCTGCTGACAAAACCGCTCAAGGCCTTGTACTTCAGGTTGGCACGAACGCATCCCAGCAGGGACACTCCGCTCAGATTGCAATGGGTGATGATTCCCTTGGGGCTAAGCGTGATATAGCCGCACGGCGCGAACTCGTACAGATCCTCGAATTCCCGGTGCAGCCTGCTCAGTTCCTGCTGAGCGTTCCTGAGCTCCTCGTTCTGGATCTCCAGCTCGGTCTGGTGTACCTGCAGCTCATGCACGAGCTCGAGAATGTCACCCGAATAGCCGGAGGTATCAACCCGCTGCTCCCGCAGAAGCGCCTCCGCCTTCTGGCGGAGCTCGTCGAAGGACCCCGATCCGCTGCCTTTGTCTGTCATGCCATATCTCCCGACTTGAAATGATCCCGAAGGCCCCGCTGCGCAGGACCCCGGGATCACTCTTCCTTAAAAATGAGCAGGATGCGGTAGGGCCTTTGCTGCTGCTGTGGCACGATCCTGCCCTGCACGTACAGGGTCCGCCTCTCCTCCTTTCCATTCAGCGTGAGGCGCGTGCTCTGGAAATCCTTGCCCTGTCCGATGGCCTCCTCCAACCTGTTCCGCAAATCGGTCTCCTCCAGCATCCCTTGGGTGAGACGCAAAAAATCCTTTCCCTCCGCCTTTTCCGCGGACACGTCCAGGAGCCGATACAGCTGGGGATTGCCGATGATCAGGCTGGACTGATCGTCAAATACGGCCATGGGCTCCTGGCTCATGTCGAAAATGCTGCGCACCAGGGCCCAGGCGCTTTCCAGCTCGACGTTGGCCTCCTGCAAACGCTCATGGGCCTTTTTCTGGGCATCCACGTTGCGGAAGGTCACCACACAGCCCTGGATCCGGTTGTCCATGGAGCGATAGGGCATGACGCGCATCATGTACCAGGTTCCGTCCGTGGTCCGAACTTCCCGCTCCACGGGAACGAGCTGATCCAGAACCTGCTGCATATCGGCGATCAGTCCGTCGTATTCCAGGTTGGTCACCTGGTGTTCCAGGGGACGGCCCACATCGGACTCGATCAGATTGATGATCCGGGTGGCCTCCCGGGAAAAGCGCTTGATCCGCAGCTTTTCGTCCACGAACACCGTGGCGATCTCCGTGCTGCTCAAGAGGTTGGTGATATCGTCCTGGGCCGCGGACAGCTCGTCCACCTTGCTCTGCAGCTCGGCGTTGAGGGTCTGCAGTTCCTCGTTCAGGGACTGCAGCTCCTCCTTGGACGACTCCAGCTCCTCGTTCGTGGACTGCAACTCCTCATTGGAGGACTGCAGTTCCTCGTTGGTGGACTTGAGCTCCTCGTTGGAGGACTCCAGCTCCTCGATGGTGGTCTGATGGTTTTCCCGCGTCCGGCGGAGCTCCTCCTCCAATTCCGCGATCCGCGTCTTGTAGTGCTCCCTGGAGACCTGGTCCCCTGTCTCGGGGGCCTCTGTCTCGTCAGCCGGCTCCGGGGCCTCCGGAACATCCTCGAAGGCAATCAACAGCCTGCCGGCGAGCTCCGGCGGCCTGTCCAGAGGGCAAACATGGATGTTGACCCTCTGCGTGCCCCAGTCCGTGATCACCCGGACGTTTCTGCGCACCACGTCCTGCCACTCGGAAACGGCCTGTCGCATGCCCGCGGACAGATCGATGCGCAACCCTTCGCGGGCCATGTCCAGAATACTCTGCGTGGGCGGTCCGCTGGCCGGTTCCAGGTATTTCCCGGTTCGGCCCTGGATGTGCAGGATGGTGCCCGCCTGGTCCGCGAGTACCGCGGGCAGGGCGAAACGTTCCAGAACCACGCGCTGGGTCAGGCGCTCGATGCTCTCCCAGGTCTTGTTGGGAGCCCTGGCTTCGGCCGCCGAAGCCGCTGTCGGAGTGCCCGTGGGGAACTCCACCTGCTGCCGCCGGGAAGCGGGGACTTCTTCGCGGCGATAGATCTTCCACGTGGTGTTCAGCGTCTTGAACAGATTGCTGAAACCGCCNANGGTNTCGGAAGANCCNAGCATGAGCACNCCNCCCGGNAGCAGGGTGTGGTGGAAAAGGGGCAGGAGCCTTTTCTGCGCGCTCGAGTCGAGGTAGATGAGCAGATTGCGGCAAAGCAACAGGTGCAACCTGGAAAAGGGCGGATCCTTGAGCACGTCCTGCACGGAAAAGACGGCGCACTCACGGATCTCCTTGCGGATGCGATAGGCCTCCCCCTCCTGGGTAAAGAACCGCGCAAGCCGCTCCCGGCTCACATCGGCCATGATGCTTGCCGGATACTTGCCCTCTCTAGCCCGCTCGATAGCCTGTCCGTCGATATCCGTTCCGAAGAGCTGCACCCCGACGCGTTGGGGAAGCTCGTCCTGGAACTCCTGAAGGATCATGGCCAGGGAATAGACTTCCTCACCCGTGGAACAGCCCGGTATCCAGGCCCGAAAAACGCCGTCCTCGTCGATGTTGTTCAAGACATCCGGCAGGATATCCCGCTTGAGCACCTCGAAGGACTGCGGCTCGCGAAAGAAATTGGTCACCCCGATGAGCAGCTCCCGGAACAGGGCGTTCAGCTCCTCCTGCGATTCCCGTAGGTAGCGCACGTACGCCTCTGGGTCATCGATCTGGTTGAGCCCCATTCTGCGATTGATGCGGCGCAGGAGGGTGCTCTCCTTGTACGCGGAGAAATCGTGCCCCACCTGGACCCGGAGCAGGGCGAAGATCTTGGGCAGCCAGTCGCGATCCTTCCGGACCTCCTTCTGCGTGGGAGCCCCCAAGAAACCCAAATAGCCAACGATCCGGTCCGGCATCTGCTCCGGGGCCAGGATCATGTCCGCCAAACCCGTGTTCGCTGCGCTCCGCGGCATGCCGTCGTGCTTCGCCGTGGCCTCGGACTGGACCACGAGGAGCCCTTCCGAGGCCTTGACCTCCTTCAGGCCTACTGTACCGTCCGAGCCAGTGCCGGAGAGAACGACGGCCACCGCCCTGTTCCCTCTGTCCGCGGCCAGGGCGCGGAAGAAAAAATCAATGGGCAGGTGGATCTTCCCGTCCACGGGGTCCAGGAGCTGCACTACTCCGTTGTAGAGGTTGATCTCCTTGTTCGGGGGGACCACATAGACGTGATCGGGCTGGAGGACGTTGCCGTCGGCCGCCATTTCCACGGACAGGGAGGTGTCCTTCTGCAGCAGCTGCGGGAGCATGCTCGGCTTGTCCGGGGTCATGTGGACCAGAACGATGTACGCCGCCCCGGTTTCGCCGGGCAGATGGGAGAAGAAGGTCCGCAGCGCCTCCAGCCCTCCGGCGGAGGCGCCCAGTCCGACAACCGGGAACAGCTGATCCGCGCCGGACCTATCGCCGGAATCTGCCGGGAGTTTACCATCTCCCTTTTGGAAGGCGAATTCAACAGTATTGGGTTGATCCTCGTCGGATATCACATTGTCTCCTGGCGATCTTCGGGGTGGAACTTCGGCACGTGCTCCTGAAAAACACGTGCTGTGGCCGACTCGGCATACGGATGGCAAGTTCTCGTCCTTTGGCGGAAAGACACGAAAGCAATGCGCAATTCATCTCTGCGCGAAGTGAAGGAAATAGCGACAGAAGGGCCATACAAGGGTAAGGTCTCCTGTCCGAGGATCGGTGAATGCCTCCCCCAGCCATCGACGAAACGGGGAACAGCCAGACCCACGAAAAACAAAGAAAAGACAAACGGTTGAATCCCCTTTTCTTGAGTTTCTATTGGGACAATGCCACATATTGACCCAACTGCCTACCTTTTCAATTGAAATTCTGCGACCGGCTTAAAAGCTCAAACTCCCCAAATCATGCACGGGGAAACAAGCTCGGGAATTGCCTCAAAGACGCCCCTTCGTTATACTTAAAATAGCCGAGAATAATCTCGACCAACTTGGCGTACGGGGGCTACCATCCAAAACCGCTTACGCAAAGCCGAGAATGAGCCAAACCTCTCTCTTTTGATAGCTGCCCCGAAAGCGCCGACCTCCAGAGCGTGTTTCCGAACATTCCCCGCAAACCCTGACCCTCATCCCAGGAGTTGCCATGCCTTCCCAGAACACGTCGAACTCGGATCCCGTTCTCGTACTCGGTGCCACCGGATACGTCGGTGGACGCCTCGTGCCCCGCCTGCTGGACAAGGGCTACCGGGTCAGGGCTGGAGTGCGATCCCCGGCCAAGCTGGCCTGCCGGCCCTACGGCAATCACCCCGGATTGGAGATCGTTGCCGCGGACCTTCTGGACTACTCTTCACTCTACAAGGCCATGAGCGGATGCCGGGCCGTATACTACCTGGTGCATTCCATGCAGTCCGGGGGAAAGGACTTTGTCCGCGCGGACCAGGACGCCGCGCGGAACGCAGCCCGCGCCGCGGAAGAGGCCGGAGTGGAGCGCATCATCTATCTGGGCGGGCTGGGCGAGGAGCAGGACGACCTGAGCGAGCATCTCCTGTCCAGACGGGAGGTCGGCCGGATCCTGCAAGAGGGGGACGTCCCCCTGACTCACTTCCGGGCAGCCATCATCCTCGGCGCCGGCTCCGCATCCTTTGAGCTGGTGCGCTACCTGGTGGAGCGCCTTCCGGTCATGATCGCCCCGCGCTGGGTCAGCACCGCAGCCCAGCCCATCGCGGTGAGCAACGTCCTGACCTATCTCGAGCAGAGCCTGGAGGTCGAGGCCACGAAGGGCGGAACCTTCGATATCTGCGGTCCGGATATCATGAGCTATCGGGATCTCTTCCAGCTCTACACCGAGGTGGCGAACCTTCCCCGGAGGCTGATCATTTCCGTCCCGGTGCTCACTCCGAAGCTCTGTTCCTACTGGGTACACCTGGTCACCCCGGTTCCTGCATCCATTGCCAGGCCGCTCATCGAGGGACTCCGCAACCGGGTGGTCTGCGGGGACAACCGCATCCGTGACCATATTCCGCAACGCCTTTTGTCCTGCAGGGAGGCCATGACCTCTGCCCTGGAGCGAGTCCGGAAGTCGGAGGTGGAGACCTGCTGGTCCGACGCGGGTTCCCTGACTCCTCCGGAATGGATCAGCTGCGACGACGCCTCCTATGCCGGGGGGACGGTCTTAAGCTGCGACCATCGCGTCGTTCTCCGCGCCGAGACAGGGGAGCTGTGGCGCCGCATTCTGACCGTGGGCGGTGAGAACGGCTGGTTCTACGCGAACTGGCTCTGGCGTCTGCGGGGCTGGATGGATCGGCTGGCCGGAGGCCCTGGACTACGAAGGGGGCGTCGCGACCCCGAGCACCTCCAGGTGGGGGACGCCCTCGACTTCTGGCGGGTCCTGGAAATTGAGCCCATGAGCCGGCTCAGGCTTCTCGCGGAAATGCGCTTTCCGGGAGAGGCCTACCTGGAATTCCAGCTTCGCCCCGGAGGGCGGGAAGGCCTCGTGGAGATCCGACAGCTTTCCAAGTTCGTTCCCCACGGCCTGTTCGGCATCGTCTACTGGTACGCCCTTGCACCGGCCCACCGGCTCATCTTCCGGGGCCTGCTCAGAAACCTGGCCCGGAGCACCGGCCGGGAGATCGTACAGGGCCCGGAGCCCCTGTCCGAGAGCGAATCCAGGGCTTGTGTTCGGAGGTAGGCGAGGCGAGTCCGGCGGTGCGCTGAAGCAAATGTTTCATCCCGGGCTTCCAATGCCGGGAACAGCACACCAGAAGGAGGCGAGGCACTAGTGTCTTGTCTCTAAAAAAAAAGATCCCCTATTCTTTCATGTCTCAGCCGTTATTTTTTGAAATCCTCTTTTACGACACTTGAAACGTGACAAGACGCTAGTTTGTCCCCACACCCGGGTCTCCTTCCAAAAACGCATACCATGCCCGGGCGTGGAGCAAACCTCTGAAGAAACAGCGTTCAACTACACTTGGTGCAGCTTTTCATTGGGATAGAATACTACTTTGGGCTTTCCTGAATCGTCCTTTTCGCGGCGAAATACGCCCAGACCCTCCATGTCGACCGCATCGCCGTTGTGCAGGCCTGTAGCGATCACGGACTTCACCGCGTCAAAGACCAGATAGGCCTCTTCCTCGGACTGGAACTTGTCCGGAAATGCCATTTGAAGATTCTTGACCAACACCTTGGTGTACCCTGTTGGAAGATTGTGCACTCGCTCTCGAGCGGAATTCAGATCAGCCGGAGTAATGGTGCATTCATTGTCGCTGATGGCAAGACAGATGTCCGGAAAATCGAGATTTGGCATAATCCACTCCTCTTTTTTAGCTTTCTAAAAAAGCCTCGAAAAGGATTGTACTACACACTCCTTTGAGGCTATTACCGCAAAACATGTGAACACAAAACTACTCAAAAATGACGATTTAAAAATATTATACATTATAATATACAAATATAAAAGGATAAATGCTTCATACTTTCACAAATTCACACATAAAACATATAGATAATACTTTTAATTATTCTATTCATAATATACCAAGCCCTGGAAAGCCGTGTCAATCATATTCCCAGTCAAAAGACTTCCTTACCCAACTTTTTGAGCAATCACGCCGCCCAGCTCTCTTCATAAAAGGACGAGACCTGCCTCTGTATGCAATCCCTTCCGAGTTCTCGCCCCCCCTTTTTCGTGGAGGCCTCATTCGAGTATCCTGAAAAAATGGGCCACAGAATCCTGGGCCGTATAAATGCCCATTCCCACACCCCAATCTAGGAGGATGTATGACTTTCATTGGCACCATTCCGGTGAATGAAGCGGACCGTGAGCTGGGTCAGGCCTATGACACGCTGCAACAGGCCTTTGGAATGGTCCCGGGTATCTTTCAGTCCATGTCCCTGCGTCCGGATCTTCTCCAGCCCCTCACACTCTTCGTGAAACGCCTCATGGTCGAGGATCACGCCCTCCGGCGATCGACCAAGGAACTTCTGGCAGCATATGTCTCCCAGCTCAATTCCTGCGCCTATTGACTGGACGCCCACGGGGCCATGGCCATGGCCCAAGGCTTTTCCAGGGAACAGGTGGAGAGCATCCTTGCCAATATTCGCTCCAGCGAGCTGATTGACGAAGTCGCGCGCGCCCTTCTCATTTTCGCGGAGAAGATGACCTGCGAGCCCGCAAAGATAACTCTCGAGGACGTGGAGACCCTCCGCGGAGCCGGCCTATCGGATGAAGGCATCCTCGAGGGGGTCCAGGTGATTTCCCTTTTCAACTACATGGACCGCATGGCTGACGCACTGGGTACTCCCGTGGAGAACTTGAGGGAAATGATGGGTTAGCCCCGGCACAGGCTTCGGGTTCACGGCCCGGAAAATGTGAGCTTGCCGCAATCCTTGAGGCATCGCCCTTTCCCCCCCACACAAAGCCGTGACCCCGAAGCCTTACCTTGTGCATAATCAACGCGGGTAATGCCACAGGGTATCAGGCACGGGACAAAAGCCGCCCCCCAGGGAGATACCCTTTGGGGGCCTTATCCGATACAGGCCTCATTCCCGGGCCGAGCCGGGCACAACGAAACATGAAAATGCTGCGTGGCGAGCCCTGTTGAATCCTGCCTTCGGCAGGGCAGCCACGCTGCATTCAACAGGGCGAGTCGGTGCGTGCGCTGAGGCCAGTGTTGCATCCCGGGATTGAATGCCGGGAACAGCGTAAACTGACCGGCTTCAGCTTACTCGAGAGAATGTGTATTCTCCTCTCACACGCTCCAACGCGGGCTTTCCTGAAGCTGTTCACCAGACACGCCCATCGCTGACCTCGACAAGGGCGCGCCCGCATATGAAACACGGCCTCGGCGCACGCACCGTCGAGCCACGCCTTGCCCTTTCCCCTAATAATTGAGCAAGTTGAACACATTTACATACAAAAAAGCCCTCAGCTGTACACGGGCGCGAGCGCTGGGACACGCAGGAGAAAAGGGGGGGGCTGGACAAGATCTTCAGGCTGCGGACCGTCTATTCGGATCGCATGCTTCAGGAGCACTTTCTCACCGAGGAGCTCGCGCACTTCATTTGGGGCCGTAGAGTCCACCCAGGAACGTGGAAGTACTCATGGACCGTGCGGGCAGGACCTATCATCGCAACGTCATGCACCACTGCAACAGCTTGTCCCATACCGTGAACAACCTGGATAGCGGCTCGACGCGTGACTCGGTATGAAGCATGGCCTCGAAACGCCCAGAAAAGGGCCGCTATCCGGACGGTCCACCGCTGAAAGAGTTACTGTGGCGGATTGAACCGTGTCCGGGGCAGATCGGGCGGGGAAGTAAGGCAGATGGAATTGGCTCTGAAAGAGGAGGGACTTGTCCAGCGTGGATCGTCGGCTTTATTTCTGTTCTTGCAAAGCCGCGCGTGGGTTTCGAGTTCACGACAGCCGAACATGACAAGTTACTGGTAGGGCCTTAAGCACCTAGGGACCGGAAGCAATCCGGAGAGCTAACCCCTCTTGGTGTACAGACCTTGAGCCTCACCCCGATAAGCCAAGCGCCCGCACTCGAAGCAGGCGCTTGGATGTGAGGCCCTTCAGCTAAGACAAGAAGACGCCCCCTGGCACACTGGCCGGAAGGCACCTTCCAAGCGGGATGTCCTCTCTGTGGCAGGGTAATATCCGTGACTTTCCAAGACCTTTCGGCCCGGAAAAGCGCGTCCTATAAATTGGCCCGTATCTCCTTCAGGATGGCCTGACTCTTTGTTCGATTCCCGAAGAACCCGACACGTATGGAGACCTCACTACCCCCTTCTCCCCGGAAATCCGACGTGACGTAAACCTCTTTGCCCGCTTGGTTTTTTCCCTTGACCACTGAGTGAAGCGTGGTGGAGTTGGTCTCCTTGTGGCTGATGCCCAGCGACCGGAAGGCCGCTTCCGTCGCCCCGGCGATGCGCTCCGGCTGGTGAGCCATTGTGGTCTCCAGATCGCCCTGGAAATAGGCAACGCCTCCGGCACCCGCCGCTCCGCCCACACCCATGGCCACAAAGGGGGCGCAGCCCGAGGCCAGAAAAAGGGAGCCGAGCAGAAAGAGCCCCATGAGCGAAAAGGAAACTCCCATCTTTTTGTCTTGGTCCTGCTGGAACATATCATCTCCTGAATTCGAATTGCGCTTCCACGGATCACCTCGAGCTTGGAAAGGGAGCTTACTAGAACTCGCCAGGGAAGTGCAAGAATGCGCACCACGCCCCAGGCCCGGATTCAATCGCTTGCCCGGAATACGAGGTCCTGCACCCGGAACCATTCTGTTCAGGCCTCTTCCCGGCGGAAAAGCCGCACGGCGGGACCCAACCCGAGCCGGTACGAACCCCCTTTCCAGACCCGGCCACAGAAAGTGTCTTGCCAAGCGTGAATTGTCGTATTTTGTAAATCCTGCATAACCACTTGTGTGTTATGCTTCGGGTGCTCTCTGTAAACAGGGCAAGACACTAGCTTCGCTTCTTCTTGTGACAAAAGAAGAAGCTAGAAAATCAGAAGATTATGTCACCTTGTTTTTATTTCTTTTTTGGAAAAAGAAACGGCCCTCGTGTCTTGTCTCCAAAAAGCTACCCTATTCTTTTATGTCTCAGCCGTTATTTTTTGAAATCTTCTTTTACGACACTTGAAACGTGACAAGACACGAGCATCTGCGGCCAGAAGACACGCTCTCTTTCCAATCGACCAATCCGTGGGAGAACAACGACCACTCTTCAAAAAGGAGCCAGCCATGATTCTCGCGGTACACTCCAGCCCCAAGCCCGAAGGCAACCTGGAGCGGATGGTCCGGCGCCTGGCCGACGCCAGCGGACGCCAATACCGCCTGATCCGTCTCAGCGAACGGGAGATCACGCCCTGCAGGGGGTGCGTGCGCTGCGCCGCCACGCGGCGCTGCGTCCTGTCCGACGACATGGCGGACCTCTACCCGGACCTCGAGGAAACCGAGGGGTTGATCATGGGCGGAACCACCCTTAACGGCCGCTTCGACGCCCTGGCCCATACCTTTCTGGAACGGCTCTTCCCCCTGTATCACCTGGAGCCCGCCCTGCGGGACCTGCCGGCGGCCGTCGTCGCCGTGGGCGGCGAAGAGCCGGAAAACGCCGGCGAGGACATGCGGCGTTATCTGGAGGGTATCCATTTTCTCAATGTAGTGGGCACGGCCCTGTTCAAGTCCGATACCCCGCCCTGCTTCTCCTGCGGCTACGGCGCGGGCTGCCGGGTGGGCATGCCCGCCCTGAACTGGCCCCAAGAGGCCTTTTCCGCATTCACCCGGGTCGAGCCGGACATGTTCCGGCGCTTCGAGGACAACGAGGACGCCGTCCTCGCCTGCGACCGGGTGGGCAGCGCCCTCGGAACGGCCCTTTCCGGGCGGTCCGGGCGGCCCTGGAGCGGGGGCGGTTTTTACGTCCCCCATTCCGGGTGAGCAAGTGAAAAATGGTTCATCCGGTTCACGCGTACTTGTTTTTTTCCGCCAAGACGCCCCGGTAAAATCCTGCTTTGCAGGGTCGGCTGCGCCGACATTTTACCAGGCAGGCAAGAACGCCAAGGAAAGATCTATTGCTTTGCGGGGCTCCCGCAAAGCAAAAACTAAGCCTTCAATTTCGCTTTTCTTTTGTCTCTCCCCATTACAGTCAATTCGTCATTTCAGGGGAATATAAAAAAGCGCTATTCCAGAACGGGATGGCGAAGCCTTTCGCCCTGCTGTTGAACCCAGCGGGGCGAAATCTTCTCTTCTTGGCGCCCTTCGCGCCTTGGCGGTTTCCATTCTTCAGAACCATGTAAGATTGGACCGAAGAGCCTGAAAAATGCCCTGTGAATGGATACATACCTGCGTCCCGCCCGTTCAGAACCGACACCAGGGCGCGCCCTGGTCCTCCTGCTTCGCCGCGCGCCCGCCCCGGGTACGGGAGAAGGGGCACACCGCGGAGCAGATGCCGCAGACCCGGCCCTGCATCAAGTGGCCGTAGCGCTGTTTCTTCCATTCGTCGCAGGCCCGCGCGTCGAGGATCTCCTCCCGGGCTACTTCCGGTCGCCAGGCCTTGCCGGTAAGCGCCCCGGCCGGACAGGCCCGAACACAGGCGTCACAGGTGCCGCAATAGCTCCGCTCCAGAGGCGGCCCGCAGGGCAGCTCCGCATCCGTGAGCACCGTGCCCAGCCGAACCCAGGAGCCGTAGGGTCTGGTGATCAGCTGGCAGTGCCTGCCGATCCATCCCAATCCCGCCCTGGTGGCGGCGGTCTTGTGCGGGAACTCCCCGCACAGGTTCGCCTCGTCCGTCCTCTTGGAGGCGTCCGGGGCATAGGCCCTGTATCCCCTCCCCCGCAGCGTTTCCGCCAATTCGTGGGCCACCGCGTCGATCAGGCCATTCAGGCGCCGGTATTCCATGGCATAGCCCGCGGTGGGCCCCTCCCGGACTCCGGCCATGACCAGCGGATGCACCGGAACGGCGAAGGTCAGGGCGCGGGGCAGCGCCTTGCCGGCCTCGTCAACCGGGGCCTCCATCCCCGACAGATCCGCCGCACCCCATAAGGGCACCTCCCGCCTCTGCAATACCTCGCTAAGCCATTGGGGAAAAACTCCCTGGTCCATATTCAGTCTCCTCGCTCTGAGCGCACAGGCGTGTTTTGGGATTTGAAGGGTTTTGCGTCCCTTTCACTTTGCGGTGACACGTAACTGCTATTTCCCCGAGCAAGCCAGAAGACATGGGTCGAGAAACCAGTTACCTCTGCAGGCTTAGCACGCCACCGCCCAAAAAGCCAAAAAAAAGGCCGCGGCCCTTGATAAACGAGGGCCGCGGCCTTGAAGCCGGGGCTTTACGCCATGCGCGGTGCCGGGGCGGCGCCCGCGATTAGGCCGAGCTCTCCAGATTCCTGCGCTTCAGCTTCTGGTTCTGGGCCCGCTCGATCTCCTTGATCAGCCGAAAATCGCCCGGCTCCGCGAATGTGGAGGCCTCGCCCGAGGCATAAACCCGCCCCGTGCGCCCGATGCGATGGGTGTAGGCCTCGGCCGTGTCCGGCATGTCGTAGTTGATCACGTGCCCGATGCGGGTCACATCGATGCCGCGTGAGGCGACGTCCGTGGCCACCAGGATGTTGAAGCCCCCGTTCTTGAAGTCCTGCAGCACCTTCTGGCGATTGTTCTGGGACATATTGCCCTGAAGGTCCTTGGCCTGAAGCCCGGCGGCGTTGAGCTTGCCAGCCAGCTTGGTGGCCATGTGCTTGGTGCGGGTAAAGACGAGGGTGGCCTCTTCCTGGCCCTGCCTGAGCAGAGTCATGAGCATTTGTTGCTTGGATCGGCGCTCCACTTTGTACAGGGACTGGTTGATGGCCTGCAGGGGCTTGTCGTGCTCCACCTGTACCCGGACGGGATCGCGCAGGATCTCCTCGGCCATTTCCCGGATACCGCGCGGCATGGTGGCTGAGAAGAGCATGTTCTGACGATTCGCGGGCAGTTTCTGCATGATCTTGCGGATATCCGGCATAAAGCCCATGTCCAGCATACGGTCGCCCTCGTCCAGGACCAGGGTCTGCACGCTGGAAATGTCCACCGCGCGATCTCTTAGCAGGTCCAGCAGCCTGCCCGGGCAGGCCACAACAACGTCCGCTCCGGAGCGGAGCTTGCGCACCTGGCCGGATTTACTCACCCCGCCGTATACGGTTACCACCTTCTGACCGGTCTTGCGGCCCAGGGACTGAAAGGACTGGGAGATCTGCTCCGCAAGCTCGCGTGTGGGGGCTAGGATCAGGCTGCGCACCTTCCCGCGACGCCCCTGCAGGAGCTGCTGCAATATGGGCAGGGCAAAAGCCGCCGTCTTGCCGGTGCCGGTCTGGGCCAGGCCCATAACGTCCCTGCCCTGAAGGCCGGAGGGAATGGCCTGTTCTTGAATCTGGGTCGGGTCCGTGAACCCGCAGCTTGTGATCCCGGCTTGAATTTTGGGATCGAG
>JGI1684J13235_1000493_pt1 | contig 14720 bp, 10 predicted proteins | sample PonA232FremontCA_2_FD_13235 | JGI IMG/M metagenome (IMG submission 13235) | reverse complement strand
TTTCCGCCGCGGTGGTAATGTTCATGACACCGGGGTTGGCCCTGTTCTACGGGGGCCTGACCAGGTCGAAAAACGTCCTGGGGACCATCATGCAAAGCTTCTGCGCCTTGGGTATCATTACCCTGCTCTGGTTCCTGCTGGGATACACCCTGGCCTTTGGAGCCGACATGGGCGGTATCATCGGCGGTTTGGACTACCTGGGGCTAAAGGGGGTAAGCAGTGCCCCTGAGCCTTCACTGGTGAGTACGATACCGCATTCCCTGTTCATGATATTCCAGTGCATGTTCGCTGTCTTGACCGTTGCCCTGATCAGCGGGGCCTATGCAGAAAGGATGAAGTTCTCCTCCTTTCTGCTCTTTTCCGTCTTCTGGTCCATACTGGTTTATTCCCCATTGTGCCACTGGGTCTGGGGAGGAGGCTGGATGGATGCCATAGGCGCCCTGGATTTCGCCGGAGGCGCTGTGGTGCATATGAGTTCCGGCAGCGCGGCACTGGCAGCCGCACTGGTGCTCGGGCCCAGAAGCGGATACGGACAGAGGGCCTTCATCCCCCACAATCTTCCCATGACCGTGACCGGGGCCTCCATCCTCTGGCTGGGCTGGTTCGGCTTCAATGCCGGCAGTGCACTTCAGGCTGACGGGATCGCGGTAAACGCCTTTGTAGTTACCCACGCCGCAGCCTCCATGGGGCTCTTGGGCTGGATCGCGATCGAGAAACTGCACAGGCAAAAGCCCACCACCCTGGGAGCTGCTTCCGGGGCAATTGCCGGATTGGTTGCAATCACCCCTGCAGCCGGGTTCGTTGGACCCATTTCCTCGCTTTTTATCGGGTTTTTGGCAGGGGTTATCTGTTATGGCGGAGTGCTTTTGAAAGAAAAGCTGCACTTCGACGATTCCCTGGATGTGGTAGCCATCCATGGACTGGGAGGAATCTGGGGAGCCCTGGCCACTGGTATCTTTGCCAGCACGGCTATAAACAGCGGCGGGGCGAACGGCTTGTTGTTCGGCAATCCCATGCAGCTCTGGATCCAGTTCGTGTCCGTGCTTGCCGCCTGCGTGTTCTCTTTTGTCGTGTCTGTCCTTATCCTGAAGGCTGTGGACAAGCTGATCGGTTTAAGGGTCACTCCGGAAGAAGAGGAACAGGGCCTGGATCTTAGTATGCACAGTGAAACCGGATACAAGTTCTAGGACAAGAGGGATATTATGCATCGTCCGCTGCTGCTAATAAAAACCGGATTTACTCTTCCGGAGATAAAGCAAAAGTACGGGGATTTCGAACAGATGATAATAAGGGGGATGGAAATGCCGGAAAACAGTATCCGGGTAGTCTGTCCCCCGGCTGGAGAATCCCTGCCTTCACCTGACAGTGCAAGCGGTATAGTGATCACCGGTTCGCATGGCATGGTCTCAGAGCACGAAGACTGGAGCGAACGTATTTCAGATTGGTTGAGTGGGGTTTTGGAGGCCGGGATACCGGTTCTGGGCATTTGCTACGGCCATCAACTCCTGGCGCACGCCCTGGGAGGCGAAAGTGCTTATCATCCCCTCGGCAGGGAAGTGGGTACCGTGAAAATATTTCAAACTGCCGAGGGCGAAAGGGATCCATTGTTCGAGAATATACCCCGGGAATTTCTGGCTCAAACCAGCCATTCCCAAACAGTGCACAAATTGCCGCAAGATGCGGTGCTGTTGGCCTGGAACGAGTTCGAGTCCGTACATGCCTATCGCATCCAGGACCATATTTGGGGAGTACAGTTCCATCCGGAGTTCAATCCGGACATCACCCGGATGTACACCCTGGATCAGATAGAGGAACTACAAAACGAAAACCAGGACCCGGACAAGATTTACAAAAGCATTTGTACCTCGGAAGCGGAACTGCATTTGTTGTGTAACTTTGCTGCAATTGTCCGTGAATATTCTTCTTTTTGTACAGGGAACAAAACAGGCCAAGGTGGAGTTGAATAAACTAATAAAACTATATCAGATCCATGTTTAATAAATATTTAACCCAAAAGGAGTTGTTATGAAAAAGCCAGTCTCGTTTTTCGGTGTTATTGTTTTAATCCTGTTTGTCTCCGTATCAGTCGGTTGGGCCGGGCAAAACAAGCCCACCTTCAGCGGCTCGGTCACCGCTTCCAGCAAGTATGTCTTCCGTGGCTACGAGTACAGCCGGGACAGCCTGGTCTTCTTCCTGGACGGAGCGGTCAGCTACAAGGGATTTTCCGCCGGGATTTGGGCGGATATGGACACTGACCACTACAGGACAGAGGATATGGACAACAAGGGAAACATGGAGTTGTACGAGACTGACCTCAGCCTGTCCTACAGCAATAGTGTAGACGAGTTCAATTACAGCGTGGGCTGGGTGTACTACGACTACGAGGACTATGCCACGGGTGAAAACCAGGAGGTGTTTGCGAGCCTGGGGCTGGATACCCTTTTGTCCCCCACGCTCAACGTCTACAGCGAAATAGAAGACGGCGAGGCCTACTACGCGTCCCTGGATTTGTCCCACAGCACGGATCTTACTGATTCGCTCGCCCTGGATTGCGGGGCAAAGGCGGGATACGAATACGACGAGGACGGAGCTTCCGGAGGAGGTACTTACAGCGAACTGCACGACGGACTGCTCTGGGCGGGACTGAGCATGCCGCTCGGTGACAACTGGAGCCTTGCACCGGCAGTTAACTATTCCTTCCCCTTGAGCGGGGACAGTGAAGAGGAGTTGGAAAACGACAAGGGAGACTCCAGGTACTTCTGGGGAAGCCTCAGTTTGTCCACATCCTTTTAGGCGGTTTTAATAGGAAAAAGTTTTAGAGTGTTAAGGTTTTATGTTTTAGGTTCCAAGGCCAAATTTTAATGTCATGAAAGGCACCTTAGGTGGTGCACTTTCATTTTGCCATCAACCATTAACAATTAACTACTCAGAGGAGGATGTTCATGAAAAAGATCGAAGCCATTATCAAACCCCACAAGTTGGAAGAGGTAAAAGAGGGGCTTATCGAGATCAACGTGACCGGGATGACCATGTCCGAGGTCAAGGGATTCGGCAGGCAAAAGGGGCATACCGAGATCTACAGGGGAGCGGAATACAGGGTGGATTTCATACCCAAGATCAAGCTGGAGCTGGTGGTGGACGATTCCCAGGTCTCGGAAGTGGTGGACCTGATCAAGGACAAGGTTTCCACCGGAAAGATCGGGGACGGGAAGATATTCATCACTTCCCTGGAGGAGACCATCAGGATCAGGACCGGAGAAACAGGAACCAAAGCCCTGTAAAAAAACAAAGGAGGCAAAATGAGAAAGTCCTTATTACTTGCAACAATACTGCTTTTGATCTCAGCTGGCCATGTGCTGGGAGCTGAAGGGGCTGCCAAGCAGGCAGCAAATGCTGTTCAGACCAACCTGGACTACGTCTGGACCCTGGTAGCTGCGTGCTTGGTGTTTTTCATGCAGGCGGGTTTCGCCCTGGTGGAATCCGGGATGACCAGGGCCAAGAATTCCATCAACATCCTGATGAAGAACTTGATGGACTTCAGCATGGGCACGATCGGGTTCTGGGCCATAGGATTCGGGCTCATGTTCGGCGTGTCCAACGGGATTACCGGCAGTTCCGGGTTTTTCCTGAGCGACTATACTCCGGGGGGTGATCCCTGGGTGCTGGCGTTCTGGATGTTCCAGGTGGTGTTCTGCGCCACCGCTGCAACCATAGTCTCCGGGGCAATGGCTGAAAGGACCAAGTTCCACGCCTATCTCATCTTCAGCCTGCTGATAAGTGCGTTTATCTATCCGGTGTTCGGCAGTTGGGCCTGGGGCGGACTGTTCAAGGGAGGCGGCTGGCTGGAAGCCCTGGGATTCATAGATTTCGCCGGGTCCACGGTTGTGCACTCCGTGGGTGCGTGGATAGGTCTGGCCGGGGCAATCATGCTGGGTCCAAGAAAGGGAAAGTACAAGAGTGACGGCAGCGTGCGGCCCATACCGGGACACAACTTGCCCCTGGTAGCCCTGGGTGTATTCATCCTCTGGCTGGGCTGGTTCGGATTCAATCCCGGTTCCACAACCGCCGGTAGTACGGATATCGCCCTTATCTTCGTGAATACCAACTTGGCTGCGGCAGCCGGGGCTATCGCCGCCATGTTCATCTCTTGGGTAAAGTTCGGCAAGCCGGAGATAAGCATGAGCTTGAACGGTGCCCTGGCCGGACTGGTGGCCATAACCGCTGGATGTGCTTCAGTTGCTCCTTCCAGTAGCGTGTTGATAGGTGCAATAGCCGGTGTATTGGTAGTATTTGCGGTGCTGTTTTTCGACAGGATCAAGGTGGACGATCCGGTGGGTGCCGTCTCCGTGCACGGAGTGTGTGGTGCCTGGGGCACCCTTGCAGCTGGCTTGTTCAAGGCCGGGGGGACATCTCTGGGCATCATCGGGGTGCAGCTGCTGGGCATCGTAACCTGCTTCGCCTGGAGCTTCGGTACCGGGCTGCTCATGTTCTATGTGATCAAAAAGACCGTGGGGCTGAGAATAAGCGAGGAAGAGGAAATGGAAGGCCTGGACTATTCCGAGCACAGGGGAAGCGCCTATCCGGACTTTATATCCTCCACTTTTGCCCAGCAGTCCTTTTGATTCGGCTTGGCTACAAAAATGTAACACTGGTACGTGTGGTACATTTTTGTAGCTTTTCCTTTTTTACATATAACTATCCGGAATTGTGGTGGATGAATGAAAAGGTAACTTTGAGCCCGGGATTGGGGCTCGTGTAGTGTTACAATTATGTAGCATGGTTTGGTTCTGGTTGAGTGCAATTTGCACAACCTATTTGTTTTGCCCCGCCAAGCAGTATTTTTAAAAGGCGGGTCAAACTTGGCAGGGCTCTTGCATCAAGTATTTTAAATCCGGATTTAAAATTGGTGTAAATCAATTTTAGTAACTAAACAGCTTTAGACAGGAGGAGGAAATGAATCCAAAAGAAGTTATAGATTATGCAAAACAAAACGGCGCAAAAATGGTCGATCTGCGCTTCTGCGATTTTCCCGGTCTGTGGCAGAACTTCAGTGTTCCCATGAGCGAGTTCGACGAGGACGCATTCGAGGACGGTTTCGGCTTCGACGGCTCCAGCATCAGGGGCTGGATGCCAATTAACGCCAGCGACATGCTGGTTGTCCCCGATCCGACCACTGCGGTCATGGACCCCTTTGCCCAGGTCCCTACCCTGACCCTGATCGGCAATATCATGGATCCGGTGACCAGGGAGAAGTTCTCCCGGGATCCGCGCTATATCGCCCAAAAGGCGGAAGAGTACCTCAACTTTTCCGGACTGGGGGACACTTCCTTTATCGGCCCGGAGGCGGAATTCTTTATACTGGACGATGTACGCTTCGATTCCGGACCCAATCACAGCTTTTACCATCTGGATTCCGTGGAAGGTATCTGGAATTCCGGCAGGGAGGAAAATCCCAACCTGGGATACAAGCCCAGGCACAAGGAGGGATACGTTCCGGTGCGCCCCATGGATTCCTACCAGGATATGCGCACGGAAATGGTGCAGTTGATGGAACAGATCGGGATAAGGGTGGAGTGCGAGCACCACGAGGTCGCCACTGCCGGACAGGGGGAGATAGACATGCGCTTTTCCCCGCTGGTGGACATGGGAGACAGGTTGATGTGGTTCAAGTACATAATCAAGAACGTGGCCCGCAATCACGATAAGACAGTTACATTCATGCCCAAGCCCATATTCGAGGACAACGGATCTGGCATGCACATACACCTTAGCCTCTGGAAGGACGGCAATCCCATGTTTGCCGGGGACAGATACGCCGGGCTGAGTGATATGGCCATGCACGCACTGGGCGGTATACTCAAGCATTCCAGGGCACTGTGTGCAATCACCAATCCCACGACCAACTCCTACAAGAGGTTGGTGCCGGGCTATGAAGCACCTGTGAACCTGGCCTATTCCAGCAGGAACCGCAGCGCCGCCCTGCGCATTCCCATGTTCTCCACCAACCCCAAGGCCAAACGCCTGGAGGTCAGGTATCCGGACCCATCCTGCAACGGTTACATGGCGTTCAGCGCGATACTGATGGCAGCGGTGGACGGTATAGAGAACAGGATCGATCCGGGAGAGCCGCTGGACAAGGATATCTATTCCCTGAGCCCGGAAGAGTTGAAGGATGTTCCGTCCACACCCGCCTCCCTGGAAGAGGCACTGGACGAATTGGAAAAGGACCACGACTTCCTGCTCAAGGGCGACGTGTTCACCGAGGACGTGATCACTTCCTGGATCGAATACAAGAGGGAGAACGAGGTGGATCCCATACGCTTGAGGCCGCATCCGTACGAGTTCATGCTCTACTACGATATCTAGGGGACTGTTGGCAGTGTAAGTGACCGTGTCTGTACGACTTCTTCCTAACAGTCACAGACACTTACACATACACAGTCTTTCATCTAAAAGTGAAACACTCCTTGCGTGATAATTGCAAGGGCGTGAGAGTCGAGAAGGGAACTTTGGATGCAGGTATTCAGAGTTCCCTTTTTTTCCCGCAAGTGGGGGAAAACAGGTTCTCAACCTGAAAATGCAGGATTTCTAGATGAATACTGTAAATAAAGATCCAGCTTTTCGGCTGGAGCAATTAAAGAAATCCTCCGGTTATATACACGGACTCCTGAAAAATGGGGACATATATAACTGGGCCTGGGAAAGGGAGAATATATTTCGCAGCTTTGATTTGACCGAATTTTGGCAAGATATTCAGGAGATTACACAACAAGCTGACTCTTGTCGCGATTTGTTGCTTTGTTACCGGAGGTTCAAGCAAAGGCACGTTGTGCGTATCGCTGCCAGGGAATTGTTCGAGTTGGACAGTTTTACCGACACCACGGCCCAACTGAGCTACCTGGCCCAGGTGTGCCTGCAATCCGGAATGAACGTACTCAAGGAGCACCCTTCCTGGTGGATGGATGAAAATTCGGATCATGAACAAGTGCTCGAGTATCTCTCGGAATTGACTGTATTGGCCATGGGCAGGCTGGCTGGATACGAGATGGATTATGTTTCCGAGGTGAGCTTGATCTGTCTGCACAACCTGGGAAGCAGAAAGGAGCTTTCCGGCAAAAAGCAAGAGAGGCAGGAATACCTGCACCTGTTTGTTCGCTACTTGGTAGGCATGCTGCACGATTTCGAGCAGGGGGAGCGGGTTTTCCCGGTGGATCTGAGGCTAAGGCCGGATGATCAAAACGGTGAATCGATCCCTTATGTGCACAAGGCGCTCAACTATTATCAAATATACGGTCCGCCCAGGGAAAGGAAGTATTTTGTAAAGTCCCGGCCAGTGGCGGGAAACAAAAGGCTGGGAGAATATTTCCTGCACGAGTTGCAGCCTTTTGTATTCCAGGTCTTTTCTGACGCTCAGATTATCAACGACATACGGGACAGAAGGGACAATATTCTCAGGCAGCAAAACTACCCGGACAAGTCGGAATCTTACGATGTCAGGCTGGGCAAGGGTGGATTGGACGAACTGGAGTTCATGGTCCAGGTTTTCCAGCTACTTTACGGGGGATACTACAAATCCCTCCAGCATTCGAATACACTCACAGCCCTGGACAAATTGTTGGAAATGGAGCTTATAAGTTTCAAACAGGCCAGTGACTTGAAATACGCCTATATATTCCTGAGGCGCGTGGAACACTGGATACAATTGCAAGTAAACAATCAATCCGGCAGGTTGCCGGAATCAGAGCAGGGCCTGAAGAGGCTGGCCTGGATAACCGGGTTTGGAGAGGGTTACCGGGATTTTGGGCAGGAAATAAAGTTCTGTACTTCCCGGGTACAGGAAATCTGTGCGGATTTGCTCAGGGTGTAGGTAGTAAGTTGTATGTTGTATGTTTTAAGTAGTTGTGGGAGTTTTTAAGTTGTTAAGTTCTTGAGCAAGAAAATAGGGATTTTGAGTCGTTACTTCTTAATTTCTTGCTTAACAGCTCAACAACTAGGGAGCTATTAAATCTAATACTTTGGAGACAGAATATGTGCCGTCTTTTTGCATTGACTTCAGAACAACCTGAATCCCCCATGCGGGCCATAAGGGCCATGGACGCGATGCGCGAGGGACACGACGGATCCGGGGTGGGCATCTACATGACCGAACTCGGCGGTCCGTTCCAGGATCTCAAGCAGTTTCCCATCCTGTCCGGGATCTTTACCAGGCAGGGGCTGGAGAAACTGGACGAATACATGAACCAGCACGGGTTTGAGGTCAAGTACAGCCATTACCTGGATGTCTCGGACAATCCGCCGCCCGGGGTTCCCAGGAGGGATCACTATATAGTGCGTGCATACGACTATCCAGAAGAATGGCAAAATCTATCCAGGGCGGATATCGAGCGCAAACTCATGCTCACTCGCCTTGACCTTAGGCAGTTGGGCAGTGAAAACGAAGAGATGATTGTCTACAGTTTCTGGCCAGATGTTATCATGATCAAGGAAATCGGGGACCCCATGAGCGTAGCCAGGTCCCTGGGGCTGGAGAACACGGATCTGCAGGCCAAGGTAATAATGGCCCAGGGAAGGCAGAACACCAACTACGCGATTAATCTTTATGCCTGCCACCCCTTTTTCCTGCAGGGATACTCCACCATGACCAACGGGGAGAACACTGCCTTCGTCCCCATAAAGGAATTCCTGCAATCCCGGGGATTTCCCGGATACAGCGGTTATCAGTCAGATTCGGAAGTGTTTACCCATATTCTGCACTATATCCAAAACAGCCTGAATCTGGATGTCAGGGCTTATAAACACGTTATCACCCCTTTGCAGGGAGGGGATTTGCTCAAGCATCCAGACTCCAGGTTCTTGCAGGACTTGAAGCAAGTGTGCAGGAGGCTGATCATAGACGGCCCGAACTGTACTATCGGATGTCTTCCGGACAAGACCATGTTTATGGCCCAGGACAGGAAAAAGCTGCGTCCGGGTGTAGTCGGTGGCAAGCCAGGGATCTACGCCTTTTCTTCGGAAATATGCGGGATTGATGCTGCCCTGCCGGACTTGGGGCGGGAAAACTATTTCCAGCCCATGCACCAGGATACTGCCCTAGTTACTCACGATCGTCAGGAGGTAAAAGTATGCTCTCAAATGGATACATTGAGCCAAGTTCACTAAGTCCCAAGGATTTGCCCTGGCAGATAGGCTGGAGCAAGGACAAATGTACATTGTGCGGCCGCTGCACCGCGGTTTGCCCGGTTAACGCCATAGAGCTGGGAGTGTTCAGTCAGCGCTTTCCCAGGGTGAACATGGGGCTTACGGGACAGCCGGACAATGTACAGGAAATATATTACGGCATCAGGCAAAAAGCCGATGCTGCCTATGCCTGCGTGGGATGCGCGATGTGCAGCCAGGTATGTCCCAACGATGCCATCATGCCCCATCACAGCGATGAGACGGACAAGTTGAGGTTTCATGCCAACAGGGGCGGCCAGCCCATCCGGCGCGGGGGAAGGCGCAACGAATCCCAGGGGGTTCTGGACAGCATCAAATTCACCCGGATTTCCATGCTCACTGACCCGGCCCTGGACGCGGGCAGGCACGAGTTCGAACTAAACACCCTGCTGGGCAGGGTGCTCTCCCCGGAGGACCAGATCAAGTGCTACCAAGAAAACGGATGGTATCCGCCTGTACGGGAGATTTATCCCCTGATTATCGGGAGCATGTCCTTTGGGGCACTGTCTCCCAATATGTGGGAAGGCCTGATGATGGGGGTGTCCTACTTGAACGAGGAACTGGGCATGCCGGTCAGGATGTGCACCGGGGAGGGCGGTTGTCCGCCCAGATTGCTCCGTTCCCGCTTTCTCAAGTACGTTATCCTGCAGATAGCCAGCGGATACTTCGGCTGGGACGAGATAATCCACGCGCTCCCGGAAATGAAGGAAGATCCCTGTGCAGTGGAGATCAAGTACGGCCAGGGGGCGAAGCCCGGAGACGGCGGACTGCTCATGTGGTACAAGGTTAACCAGCTTATAGCCAGGATCAGGGGAGTGCCCCAGGGAGTAAACCTGCCCAGTCCCCCCACGCACCAGACCAAGTATTCCATCGAGGAGGCAGTGGCCAAGATGATCCAGTCCATGTACATGGCCTGGGGATTCAGGGTGCCGGTTTATCCCAAGATTTCCGGCAGTTCCACCGCACTGGCGGTGCTGAACAACCTGACCAGGAACCCCTACGCAGGGGCAATGGCCATAGACGGCGAGGACGGGGGAACGGGTGCGGCGTACAACGTGTCCATGAACCATATGGGCCATCCCATAGCCAGCAATATTCGGGACAGTTACCTCAATCTGGTCAAGCTGGGCATGCAGAACGAGATCCCCTTGTTCGCCGGCGGCGGTATAGGCAAGAACGGCAATCTGGCTGCCAATGCCGCTGCAATGATCATGCTGGGTGCAAGCGGGGTACAGACCGGCAAGTACATCATGCAGGCTGCTGCCGGATGTGTGGGTTCGGAGACCCAGAGGTGCAATATCTGCAACATCGGGCTCTGTCCCAAGGGGATAACTTCCCAGGACCCCAGGATATATCGCCGCCTGGACCCGGAAAAAGTCGCGGAAAGAGTGGTGGACACCTACCGAGTCGCGGAAAGAGTGGTGGACACCTACTTGTCCTTTGATACCGAACTCAGAAAGATAGTCGCCCCGCTGGGACGCTCCACTTCCCTTCCCATCGGCATGTCCGATGCCCTGGGAATAAACGATGCGGATATAGCGGAGAGGCTGGATATAAATTATGTAGTGTAAGTGAGCTAAAAGTTGGAAGAAAGAAAATTAGGGAATTGGAGAATTAGAAAATTAGGGAATTGGAAATTGGAGAATTGGGTAAAAAAGAGAATAGAACTTGGGCAATCTCGACCCCTTCCCTGCCTAAGCGGGGCGGGGCGAGAACACCCTAAAACTCTGGCAATCTCGACTACGAAGTAGCGAGAAAACTCTAACACTCTAAAACTCTAACACCTTAAAACTCTAAAACCTTCATAACCAGGAAACAAGGAACATAAAATGGCTGAACAAGAACAAAATGTCTGCATCATATACGGTGAGGAGGACAACAACCGGATAGAATCCAGGGTGCTGGAAGAGAGGATCCAAAAGGCGGTCCGGGACGGATACAGGGACCTGGAAGTCTGGTCCCTGGGCCATCACGGCATTGGCGGCAGGCTCTGGGCAGCTGGAGAGGACCCGGTGCGCGTGATCGTAACCGGCCCTCCGGGACAACGGACCGGTTCCATGGGATTTCCCAACACCAGGATAGAGGTGATGGGCAATGCCTCGGACGACGTGGGCTGGTTGAATGCCGGGGCAGAGATCGTGGTTCACGGCCATGCTACCAATGGGGCTGCCAACGCCATGGCCCAGGGAAAAATATATGTCGCCGGGGATATAGGTGCCAGGGGCATGAACATGACCAAGCACAATCCCAGGTTTCACCCCCCGGAGCTCTGGGTGCTGGGCTCAGCCGGGGACTATTTCGCGGAATTCATGGCAGGTGGTACTGCGGTTATATGCGGGCATGAGCCCCAAAATCCGGAGAATATCCTCGGATACCGTCCCTGTGTGGGAATGGTCGGGGGNAAGATCTTCTTCCGCGGTCCACACAAGGGNTTCAGCGAGGTCGATGCCCGCCAGAGGGATCTTGGCGAGCAGGAGTGGANCTGGCTTAAGGAGAATTTGTGGCAGTACTTGCAGAGCATCCGCCGCGAGGATCTTTATGACCGGCTATCAGAGCGAGGCGAGTGGCAGGTCATAGCCGCCAAGGGGGTGCACGAGAAGAAGTCCGCTCCCAAAAGGGGCATGCATGAGTTCAGATACGGTATCTGGGAGCAGGAACTGGGCCAGGGAGGCCTGATCGGAGATATAAGCAGTGCGGACAGAAGTCCCATACCGCTTATTGCCACCGGGGATATGCGCAGGTTCGTCCCGGTATGGGAAAACAGGAAGTATTCCGCTCCCTGCGAATCCACTTGCCCCACGGGTATGCCTGTGCAGGACAGATGGGGACTGATCAGGGAAGGAAGAGTGGAGGAGGCAGTGGACCTGGCCATGGCCTATACCCCTTTTCCCACTGCGGTTTGCGGTTATCTGTGTCCCAATTTGTGCATGCAGGGATGCACCAGGCAGGAAAAAGGCATGCCGGCAGTGGATGTTACCAAGCTGGGCAAATCCAGCCTGGAGGCTAAAGCTCCGGAAATGCCCCCGGTCACCGGCAAAAAGATCGCAGTTGTGGGAGGAGGCCCTGCAGGAATCTCCGTGGCCTGGCAACTGCGGCTAATGGGGCAGGAAGCGGTTGTATACGATATGGAGGGACAATTGGGAGGCAAGATAAGCCAGGTTATACCCAGAGACCGCATACCCCAGGAAGTCCTGGACAAGGAGATCTCCAGGGTTAGGGATATACTTTCCCATGTCTCCCTGGATAAACCCATGCAGGGAGAAGATGTCAAGGCCCTGCAGAAGGATTACGACTATGTGGTTTTGGCCGCGGGAGCGCACGATCCGAATATGTTGCCGGTTCCGGGCAAGGAAAAGGCCTATCCGGCATTGAAGTTCCTCAGTTTGGCCCAGGAGGGTGGAGTAAAAGTAGGCAAGAGGATTGTGATCATCGGGGCCGGAAACGTGGGATGCGACGTTGCCACTGTGGCCAGCGGCATGGGTGCAGAGGATATAACGCTGATTGATATCCAGGAGCCCGCTTCCTTTGGCAAGGAAAGGGAGGAAGCGGAAAAAGCCGGGGCCAAATTCAGGTGGCCGGTGTTTACCCAGGAGATAAACCAGGAAGGTGTTTTATTGAAGGACGGGGAACTCATCCCAGCGGATACAGTGGTGATCTCTGTGGGAGACAGGCCGGATTCCAGTATCCTTCCGGATACAGTGGAAGTGGAAAACGGTTTCGTCCTGGTGGATGAAAATTACCGCACTTCCGATTCCCGGATATTCGCCATCGGGGATATAGTAAAGCCCGGGCTTATAACCGAGGCCATCGGAGCGGGACGCAAAGCGGCAACCGCTATTCAAGAGCTTGCCGCAGGCAGGACTCCACGGGCGGAAGAGAGCCAAATGATAGACAAAAACCGGATTACGCTGGAATACTTCGACCAAAGGAAGGAAACCTTCACGGATATACACGATTGTGCCGGGGAATGTGCTTCCTGCGGCACCTGCAGGGATTGCGGGGTGTGTGCAACCATTTGCCCTGTGGCTGCGATTTCCAGGCAACAAGACCCGGATGGTTCATTCCAAATGGTGGTGGACGAGAATAGGTGCATAGGCTGCGGCTTCTGCGCCCGGGCATGCCCTTGCGGTATATGGAACATGGTGGAGAACACTCCCTTGCAGGAAGCTTGATATCAGAGGACAGAGGACGGTGCGTTAGTGTTTCAGATGACAGATGACAGAAGACAGAAGACGGATGTCAGAGATCAGAAGACATGGGAAAGAGGTCAGCAAGTCCTTGTAAAGTGATTTGTTCCTGTGCCTTGACATAAAGTTATTTTCAAATAATTTGATTTATTGTTACCATTTGAATTAGAGAATTGGAGAATTGGAGAATTGAAGAATTAAGAAGTAAAAAACTAAGGAAGTAGGGAATTCAAGGGGTTGTGAAAATATAAAACCGGGAGTATCAGGGGAATAAGAGAACTTAAGAACCTATGAACTCAGGAACTTAATCATGTAACCACATAATCACATAAACACGTAAACAAATATAATAAAAATGGAATATATTGTCCACAACCAAAAATTCGCTGCACTCCTGGGAATTTGCGAGGTTATAGAGCAGGCCCTGGATCTGGAGAGGACCCTGGAGAATATACTGGGGATCCTTTCCGATCAACTCAGTATGCAGCGCGCTACTATAACCTTGTACGATCCTGAAACCGGGCAGTTGTCCATTAATGCCTCCCACGGCTTGAGCCTGGAGGAAAAGAAGAGGGGAGTGTACAACCTGAACGAAGGGATTACCGGGAGAATCTTCCAGACCGCCCAGCCTTATATAGTCCCGGATATCAGGAAAGAGCCCCACTTCCTGAACAAAACCGGTTCCAGGAGCATCTCCAAGTCCGCTATTTCCTTTTTGGGAGTGCCCATACTTATGCACGGGGAAGTGGTGGGGGTGCTTAACGTGGACAGGTTGTTTACAGAAGAGATTTCCTATGAAGAGGACATAGAATTCCTCAAGATTGTGGCCACGTTGATTGCGCAATTCACCAGTTTGAACGAGAAAGTCATCAAAAGGGAGGCCAGGCTCAAACAGGAGAACGTGTCACTGAAGAATCAGATATCCCGGGAAAACGACGGGTTGTACATGGTGGGCAAGAGTTCTGCCATGCTGGAAGTTCAGCAGACCATGGAAAAAGTGGCCCCCACCAGTGCCACTGTTATCCTGCTGGGAGAATCCGGAGTGGGCAAATCCCACATAGCCAAGAATATCCATCAGCTCTCCGACCGTAGCAATTATCCCTTTATTAAGGTGGATTGCACTTCCATCCCGGAAAATTTGCTGGAGTCTGAATTGTTCGGATACGAGAAGGGAGCCTTTACCGGGGCTTATCAATCCAGGCAGGGCAGGTTCGAGGAAGCGGACAAGGGAACTATTTTCCTGGACGAAGTGGGAGAGTTGCCCTATTCCATACAGACCAAGCTGCTTCGCGTTTTGCAGGACAAGGAGTTCGAACG